>ERZ773008.177-NODE-177-length-44542-cov-4.814890_pt1 | contig 44542 bp, 36 predicted proteins | sample MGYA00580664_ERZ773008 | MGnify/ENA primary metagenome ERZ773008 (study PRJEB29015, sample SAMEA2738016) | human oral metagenome | biome: human oral; feature: human-associated habitat; material: dental | place: China | collected 2048 ...
TCCGCGCCCTGCCTGACCCCCAGCGATTTTCACGGCATGGCGCTCTTCAGCGCAGACGTGCTCTATCAGGGCGTGTGCGTGGACTGCCAGACCGAGCAGGAGGCGGCACTCGCCCGCACCCAGCAGGAAGCGGCAGCGCGCATCCTAGCGGCATAACCCTATAGCCCGGGGATTCGGGCAGGCTCGGTCATGAGCGTTTAAAACCGTTGAGGCGGCGACACAAGTAGTGTCGCCGCCTCAACGGTTTAAGGTATATGAAGCAGGAACTTAGGCACCCATATGGGGCTGCGAACCCACAATCTCCAGCAGCTCGCGAATCTGCGCTGCGGTCAGCATGGTGGACGGGTTAATCGCGTTCACCTTCACGCTCGGTGCGCCAATCTCCAGGGCGTAACGCAGAATATCCAGGGCGTTCGCCGAACGCACCTCAATATGCGGGTCCAGTGCCGCAATCTCAATGGGCGAGGTGAACACCAGCAGGCTCTGCGGGTTGCCGTTCTCATCCGGGTCAAACACGAAGGAGGTGCCGGACGGGTCGGCCGGGTCAACGCCCACCAGCAGTACGGACGCCGGGGACACCAGCGAGCCGAGCAGCATCTGCATGTTGTCCTGCACCAGCGCCATCTTCGCGCCGTCATTGCGGGGAGAGGTGACGATCCAGTGCACCTGAGCGCGCTCAATGTAGCACTCGTGATCGGTGCCCGGGTCAACCACAATCAGGTCCAGTGCCTCATTGCTGAGGAAGTCAATGAAGACCTTCATCGCCGGTTCGCGCAGAATCAGCTCGTCACCCTCGGATTCCTGACGTACGTAGCTCTTACCGATATGCTCGGAGGAAGAGAACACACACAGCGCCTGCATGCCGGTCTCGGGCATGCGAATGACCTGGTGGGTCAGCACCGAATCGGGGCCCATCGGGTCGGTCTCGGAAGGGATTAGCAGGGAGCCGGTAGCGTCGAGCAGAACATCGCCACCGAGCATCGTACGAACCACGTTAATGAGGGTTCGCTCCTGCACGTCGTTACGGAAGGTTTCCAGAGCGGAGACCAGGTACGGGTTCGGAATCTCATGCTCGCTCGAAGACAGTGCAGCTACAGCAGAGTGGCGGGCACGGCCCTCCATACGCTCACGAGCCCACTGCGGGATACGCGAAGTATCGCGAGGGAACTCAGCCAGGTGCTCACGCACGTCGGTTGCGGTCAGGGTGCCTTCATTCTTCCAGCTAGCCGGCTCATCGTCACGGTTATAGGAGGCACCCACGCTGAACTGCGGGTTGGGCCAGCCGGTTGCCGCCACCACGATGGAGGCGGTAAACCAGGTGCCGCGGTTACCGTCGTAGGCGGCGCGCTGCAGCTTGCGGACCTCAGCAATAATGGGCGAGCCGTCCTTGAGTGGACCGATGGTGCCAATGAACTCTTCACCGTCGCGGAATTCACGCACGCGCACGAAAATCTGACCTGCCAGAGGTTTGACGTCCAGCACCATTTCACTCCAGCCCGGGTCAACACTAACGACATCCAGCAGCCAGCTTCCAATGTTGTTCAGCGCGTCCTGGATGCGCGCGGCGCGGCTACTCGTCTCGGCGAGGCGGGGTTCAGTCATAGTTCATACATCCTTGAGTGTGAATACGGCGCGGCTGGAGGCATCCGTGTTCGGTCGTAGTGTCGGCTTACAGGGTGCCGGAAGAAGCCGTCCCTTCGATTCTAACGAACACAGGCACTCAAAGCAGATAGTTTACGCCGAAAGATATATGCTCTATCTCTCCCTCAGAGCTCTTGGACACGGCTCAATCAGGCACCTTAAAGCCCAATACGCCTAAAGCGCACACTAAAACCGGGGATACACGGCATAGTGAACGCTAAAAGGTTGATAATCTTGAATCATGACGAATTCTCTGCAGGACCTTATCGACGCATCGATCTTTATCTCCACCGAGTACCAGGCTCGACTCGCTGAGCTCGTGGGTACCTCCGAGTGGAACGTGGATTTCACCTCCCAGTCTCTGGATTTTGAGACCACTCCCCCGCTCTCGCTCAAGCCGCACCTGCTGGGCACCGAATCCGAGAACCGCGGTACTTGGATTTGGTCTTGGCAGCAGCTGGGCTACTTCCCCGACTCCGTTGTTTCTGCCGCTATTCAGGCGCGTGAAACCGGTGAGCGTGACGGCCTGACCGAGCTGACCACCGACGAACTGCCCCTCTCCGAGTCCCTGGCACGCCGCCTGACCCTGGCGACCAAGACCGTCAGCGGCCTGTACGCACACTACCCGCTGCCCGCGGGCGCTGGCGTGCGCGCATGGACCCTGCTGGAGGGCGCTGAGCTGACCCTCGAAGCACCGACCTACAAGGGTATCGGCCGCGTCATTGCTAAGACCCTGCAGAGCGAAGAGATCCACAACCAGGTTCTGGCGGTGGACTCCTACGCTCAGCAGCGTGGCTTCCACATTGCCTGGGACACCGAGGCAACCGCCGTGCTGACCGCAACCGACGGTGCCCTGCGCCTGTGGTTCGACGAGGGCCGCATCAGCGGCATCGAGCAGGCTGAACCTCAGGTTGGCCCCGAGGTTCTGGAGCAGTGCGCAGCCGCTGCCGCACAGCGTCGCGAATCCCTCGCGGCACTGCGCGCCGAGATTGAGCGCGTGGCAGCCGCTGAGGCAGCCGCACAGAACGCACAGCGCGAGCAGGAGGCGGCAGAACGCGCCGCCGCACGTGCCGAGGCTGAGGCTGAGCGCGCCGTTGAAATTGCCGAGCACGCACCGATCGCAGAGACCGAGGTTGCCGGCGTTGAGAGCACCGAGAACCTCTACCCCGCCGACGAGGCTCCCTTCGATCAGGATCCGGCAGAGCACGCAGAGCCCGGTCTGGTCACCGTGGAGACCCTGCCCGGCGAGTACGAGGCAGAAGAGACCGAGCAGGCTCGTGTCTACACCGACGAGTCCATTGGCGCCGAGCAGTCCGAGCACGAGGCCGTTGAGGCTTCCGTCGAGTACGCTGAGGAGCCGATCGCTGCTGAGCCTGAGCAGCCCGTCGAGGTTGAGCACGAGGCAGCAGAGTACGAGGAGCAGCGCGTGGAGCAGCATGTGGAGCCCATCCGCAACGCTGGTGCAGCTCCCAATCTGCAGGCAGAGCACGAAGAGGCAGCCCGCCGCGAGCAGGAAGAAATTGCACGCCGCGAGGCAGAGCAGCCCAAGAAGAAGGGCTTCTTCTCCCGCTTCTTCGGCCTCTAAACCGAATACGCAACATTCCTCAGGCGCGGTATCCTCGTGGTGCCGCGCCTGAGGCGTGCCCGGGGGGGTAGAGTAAGCCTCAGTGCGCATCAATGCCCCCGCTGGCGCCTCCCGAGGACTAGCATTAGAAGAACGTAACTAAAGAATCAGGTCAGAAGAAGAAACCATGTCAGAAACGCAGAAGCACACTACCCGCAACGGGTTTATCACCATCATCGGCACCTACCTTATTTGGGGCATGCTCCCCCTGTATTTTGTGATGATGGCACCGGCGGGACCGATTGAGATTGTCGTGGCGCGCGTGGTCTTCTCCCTCATCTTCTGCGCCCTGCTGCTACCGATTTTGCGGGCAACTGCTGACTTCCGCCGCGCGCTACGGGACCGCCGCATCATGCTGGTGCTGACGGCGGCATCGTTCCTCATCGGCGCGAACTGGCTTATCTACGTGATGGCAACAACCAGCGGCCACACAATTGACGTGTCCCTGGGCTATTTCATTAACCCGCTGGTCTCCGTGGTGCTGGGCGTGATTTTCCTGCAAGAGCGCCTACGCCCGGCACAGTGGGTGTCCGTCGCAATTTCCTGTATTGCGGTGCTGATGATGAGCCTCATCTACGGCCAGGTGCCCTGGACGGGTCTGGGCGTGGCGTTCTCCTTCGGTATCTACGGTCTGCTGAAGGCGCGCGTCGCCCACGACGTGAGCCCCATCGTCTCGCTATCCCTGGAGACCTTTATCCTGGCGCCCTTCGGCATCGCAGCATTGTTTATTCTCAACGCTCAGGGACAGATGACCCTCTTCAGTGAAGGTCCCGGACACTTCTGGCTTCTCGCCTCCACCGGTGTAGTCACCGTTGTGCCGCTCATGCTCTTTGCGGCGGCAACCAAGGCCCTTCCGCTGTCGATTATTGGCATGGTGCAGTACCTGGGTCCGACCATCCAGTTTGTTCTAGCGCTGACCGTTCTGCACGAGCAGATGAGCGCCGATAAGGTGCTGGGTCTGGGCCTCATCTGGATTGCGCTCATCATCTTCACCGTGGATGCGGTGCGCGCCTCCCGCTCCTACCGCGCCTCCGCGCTGTCCGACCCGGAAACCGGCATGATTCCGCTCGTGCAGGCAGAAGACGTACAGAGCAAGTAGCGTCCCCTCTCCCACCCGTATAAAACACAGTGATGCCCCGCCAGCTAACGCCAGCGGGGCATCACTTTATATCACGCTCACACGCTAAAGCTCAGAACCCTGAGCCTCAGCAGCATCATCGAGAGCATCCAGATCCGGATGACGGTGCAGGTTCAGCAGAGCCAAACCCAGACCACCCCAAATGATCAGGATTGCCACAACGAGCATCACAATTGCAGAGATAGACATGAGGGCTCCTAACGGGTAACGGTCGAATCAACGTGGCCGTGCTCAACCTGACCGGCAATCACCGGAGGTGCCGGAGGCTCTTCAGCCGCACGAGACTTCTTCGACCAGGGCAGAAGAGAAACAACAATCGCGCCCACCAGAATCAGCGCGCTCATGCCCCAACCAAAGATTGCCAGCAGATCCGTGGGGTAACCCTCATAGGGGGTTGCCACAAGCTTAATGACGCTCTGAATCAGGGAGTAGCCCAGAACCAACGGGGTCACGACAGCCAGCAGAATCATCCAAATCTTGCCGACCTTGATGGAGGAGTAACGGTTCAGGTGCTCAGCCAGAGCGGGCAGCGCGCGCACCACATACGCCACAACGATAATGGCGCACAGACCAGCAGCCAGAATACCGAAGAGGTTCACGAAGTTATCGAGAATATCCAGTACGTACAGACCGGTGGTGGTCGGCATCAGCAGCAGCGAAATCAGAGCCATCGGAACAATCACCAGAGTGGTAGATGCCAGACGGGAGGTCGCGAACTTATCCTGAATACCCGCAATAATCACCTCAAGAATCGAAATAAGGGAGGTGAAACCAGCAAAGAGCAGGGAGCCGAAGAAGAGGATACCGATCAGCACGCCACCGGGCGCCTGAGAAATAATGGTCGGGAACGCGATGAACGCCAGACCAATACCGCTGGTCGCAACCTCGCTCACCTGGGTGCCAGCAGCCTGAGCCATGAAGCCCAAAGCAGCGAACACACCGATACCGGCAAGAAGCTCAAAACCGGAGTTCGCGAAACCAACCACAGCACCGGAACCGGTCAGGTCAGTCTTAGGCTTCAGGTAGGAAGAGTAGGTGACCATAATGCCGAAGCCAATGGACAGCGAGAAGAAAATCTGGCCGTACGCAGCAACCCACACCTCCGGGTTAGCCAGGGAGTCCCAGCTGGGGGTGAACAGAGCATTCAGACCGTCCACAGCACCGGGCAGGGTCAGCGAGTAAATCACCAAACCGACGAACATGACCAGCAGCAGCGGGATAAAGATAATGTTGGCTGCGCCCACACCCTTCTGAACGCCCAGAGCCATCACAGCAAGCAGAACGCCCCACACCAGCACCATAGGAATCAGGACGTTCATGTTGAAGTCCAGAGAGACGCCGGGATCCTTTGCAACCTTCAGGAACTCACCCTGGAAGAACGCCTTCGGGTTATCGCCCCACTCATTGGTGAAGGAGAAAACCATGTAACGCAGAGCCCACGCCACAATAGCGGCGTAGTAGATAGCAATCACGAAGTTAATACCCATGTGCCACCAGCCGATGAACTCGGTCTTACGGTTCAGACGGCGGAAAGCAAGCGGGGACGACGCACGCGCACGGTGACCGATCGCGTAGTCAAAGAAAAGGAAGGTCAGACCGGCGGTTAGCAGGGCGACAATGTAGGGAATCATGAAGGCGCCGCCGCCGTTATCAAATGCGATGTAGGGGAAACGCCAAATATTGCCCAGACCAACAGCAGAACCGATGGCGGCAAAGATGAAGACGCGACGGCTGGAGAAGCCTTCGCGCTTCGTGGGCGCCTTAGGGGTAGATGCTCCCATAGTTGTAAACCTCGAATGTGTGGGGACGCGGATGGTTGGTGCGAGAATAACCCGTCGGGGTGGTTGGGCTCTGCTCGCGTCCAGAAATAGTAAACGGCTCTCCAACACGGGTTGGGCGTGGGAGCCGTCAGAGGTCTGAGGGGTGGATGTGCACCTCAGGCATGCCTATAAGGATTACCTTAAAGGCATATGGCGGTCAAGAAGACCCCAGCATGCGGAAGCTTTCGGAGGGTGAGAGCAGCCCCAAGCCACCCCAAAAACCGGCGCTGACTAGCCGTAACACAGAAAACCCCCGCCGAATCCGGGCAGATTCAGCGGGGGTTTTGAAGTATGAGACACCCGGAAGTCGTTAGATTCGGGTACACGCTACACGGCGGGTTTTAGCCTTCGCGGTGAACCACAGCGTGAGCGAAGGACTCCAGCGCAGCCTTCGCGGTGGACTCGGGCAGCGGAGCAATCGCGGCAATCGCACGGTCCGCCCAGTCGTAGGCAATCTGCCATGCTTCCTGGGTGACCGGGTGAGCGGCGAGCGCCTCCAGGGCTACCTCCAGTGCCTCGTCGGAGCTCAGGTCGGCATCCAGCAGAGCGCGAACAGCAATAGCGGATTCGTCGCCGGCGGCTACCGCACGGTCCAGCAGGATGGTCGGCAGGGTGGGCACACCCTCGCGCAGGTCGGTGCCGCGGGTCTTACCGCTGGTCTTGCCGTCGCTCACAATGTCGATCACGTCGTCTGCCAGCTGGAATGCCACGCCGACCAGCTCGCCGTACGCCTTGACCATGGAGATGACCTCTTCGGAAGCGCCCGAAAGCAGGGAGCCGTACTCGCCGGCTGCGGCAATCAGGGAGCCGGTCTTACCCTCAATGACGGCAATGTAGTGGTCGAGCAGGTCCTGGCCCTCGCGGGGGCCGGTGGTTTCGAAGAGCTGGCCGAGCACCAGACGTTCGAAGGTCTGGGACTGAATCTTCATGGGGCGGGTGCCCAGCTCGGACACCAGCAGCGATGCGCGGGAGAAGATCAGGTCGCCGGTGAGAATTGCGACGGAGTTACCCCAAATCATCTGAGCACTGTCCACGCCGCGGCGCTTGGGGGCATCGTCCATCACGTCGTCGTGGTAGAGGGTTGCCAGGTGGGTCAGCTCAACGACCACGGCAGCCTCAATGACCTCGTCGTTGATTTCACCGTCTACAGCCGCGCAGAGCAGAGCCAGCAGGGGGCGCACGCGCTTGCCGCCCGCGGAGAGCAGGTGGCGGGATGCGACGTCCGCCAGGTGGTCAGTCTGTGCGATTGCCTCTGCCAGGCGCTCCTCAATACGCGCGAGGGAGGAGAGAATCTGCGGACCCAGCTTGGGGTCTGCGGCGATGAGTTCGAAGCCTGCGGGAAGCTTCAGGTCGAGGTCTCCCAGCAGGTCGGTTGCGGCGATGGGCTGCTCTGCGTTGCTCACGGTGTCTTCTATCTTCTTGGTGTTGGTGTCTTCGGTGGTGTGTGAACGAGGTGTTTAGGCGCTATGCGCTTCGGGCTTGAAACCGCGGTGAATCGCGACAATGCCGCCGGTGAGGTTGCGGTACTGCACGGAGGTGAAGCCCGCCTCCTTGAACTTCTGCGCCAGTTCCTGCTGGTTGGGCCAGGCGATGATGGACTCGGCGAGGTATTCATAGGATTCGGGGTTGGAGGAGATTGCGCGGGCGATCGGCGGGATCGCCTTCATGATGTAGTTCTTGTAGACCACGCCGAAGGGGGCGAAGGTCGGGGTAGAGAACTCAAGAATGACGATACGTCCGCCGGGCTTGAGTACGCGGTAGATTTCGCTCAGCGCCTTGGGGTAGTTGGCGACGTTGCGCAGACCGTAGGACATGGTCACTGCGTCGAAGGTTTCGTCGTCAAAGGGTAGGGCGGTGACGTCTGCCTGCACGAAGGTCATGTCGGGGCGACGGCGGCGGCCCACGTCGAGCATGCCTTCGGAGAGGTCTGCTGCGATGACATCTATGCCGGCGTCGGCGAAGGGTTCGGAGGAGACGCCGGTACCTGCGGCTACGTCCAGCACTTTCTGGCCGAGGTGTGCGTCTACGGCGGCGACTGCCTGCTTGCGCCAGTAGATGTGCTGGCCGAGGGAGAGGATACCGTTCATGAGGTCGTAGCGTTCAGCGACGGTATCAAACATTGCGGCAATATCGCCGGTTTTCTTGTCTAGGGTTGCGCGGGTTGCGCGGGTGTTCTTCTCTGCGTTCACGCTCTCAATTGTGGCATGGAGGTTACCAGATTCGATAGTTGGGTAAACCGTAGTAGTGTCGCACGGTGCGCTAAGGTGCGTTCTGGAGTTGTTTTCGAGCCGCCAATACGGTGTTTTATTCAATTTTTGGGGTGAATTTTATTCATATTCAGCAAAAATTTATGAATATTTATGTAAATACTTGCATTTTTTAACATGGGGGCGCACAATAGACCACAGATTTCATAGAACACACCTCACACAGGAGCACCTCATGAACACCGCAACCCTCAAAAAGGCTTCCCTCAAGCCCCTCGCACTACTGGCAGTGCTACCCTTGGCACTGACCGGTTGCGTCTCTACCGCCAACGAGAACACCGACCCCAACGGCGAGGTCAGCCTCGTCAAGTCCGGCACCCTCAGCGTCTGCACCAACACCCCCTACATGCCCTTCGAATACGAAGAAAACGGCACCATCGTCGGCCTGGATGCAGACATCGCCAACGCTATCGCCGCTGACCTGGGCGTGAAGGCTCAGCTGACCTCCATCAGCTTCGAGGGTCTGGACTCCGGTACCGGCCTGGCCACCGGTCAGTGCGATATCGCCCTGGCGGGTATCGGTGTGACCGATGAGCGGAAGAGCAAGATGGAATTCACCACCGTCTACTTCGACGACAACCTGGCAATCCTGGTCCCCAAGGGCTCCTCCATCACCTCCGCCGCGGACCTGAAGGGCGTGAGCGTTGGTGCGCAGCAGGCAACCAGCGGTGAAACCTACGCCAAGGAAAACGGCGCAGAGGTCATCCAGTACGAAGACACTTCCCTCATGTTCTCCGCGCTGAAGACCGGTCAGGTCAAGGCAGTCGCAGCGAACCTCTCCGTGGTTTCCGAGGCACTGACCAATGACCCGGACTCCTTCAAGATTGCCTACCAGGATTCTGAGAACACCGAGCAGATTGCCGCAGCAGTTTCTTCCAACAACAAGGCGCTGCTGACTAAGGCAAACGCCACCATCGACAAGCTCAAGGCAAACGGCGAACTCGACAAGATGAAGGCCAAGTGGGTTGGTGCCGCTTCCTCCACCTCCGCGAGCGCCTCTTCCTCCGCTTCCTAAGCGTCTAGCCGGTTAGCTTCTCCCCCAATTCACTAGCCTCTCCCCTAATTCATGAGTACCCTTATTACTTTTGGGTTGGGGATTCTCCGGCCTTTACCCTTGTGAGCGTGTACAACGCTCTTGACCGAATAGCACACGGATAAGAAAGCGCATGTCCTCTAAACTCTCACCCCGCCAGAAGCAGAAACTCTTCCGCTACGCACAGTACGCCCTTCTGGCAGTTATCGCTCTGGCAGCCATTCTTCTGGCTGACTGGAAGACCCTCAGCCAGCAGGTATTCAACCTGGACGTTGCGGCGCGGCAGTTCCCCGACGTCATCACCGTGGCGTTGAAGAACACCCTGCTGTACACCAGCTTGGGCTTCATCGTGGGCCTCTCCGGCGGTCTGCTGCTGGCGCTCATGCGTATTTCCTCCATCGCCCCCTACCGTTGGATTGCGACCCTGTACGTGGAGCTTTTCCGCGGTATCCCGGCACTGCTGGTCTTCTTCGCGTTCGGTTACGGTATTCCCCTGGCGTTCAAGATCCGCTTCGTGGATAACCTGATTCCGGTGACCCTGTCCCTGGGTATGGTTTCGGCAGCTTACATTAGTGAGGTTCTGCGTGCGGGCCTGCAGGCGATCCCGAAGGGCCAGATGGAGGCGGCACGTTCCCTGGGCATGTCCCACACTCGCGCGATGATTTCGATCATTATTCCGCAGGCGTTCCGCGTGGTTCTGCCGCCGCTGACCAACGAGGTTATCCTGCTGACCAAGGACTCCTCCCTCGTGTACCTGCTGGGTGTGACGGTTTCTCAGTACGAGCTGGCGAAGTTCGGTCGTGAGGGCCTGACCGCCGCTAACGCGGGTCTGACTCCCCTGGTGGTTGCGGGTCTGTGCTACCTGATTATCACTGTTCCGCTGGGCCAGCTCTCCGCATACTTTGAGCGCCGCACCCAGCTGACCGGCCGCAAGTAAGCGCAACGACAGATACGGATTACGGAAGATACTATGACTGTTTCAACTTCATCCATGGCCGCCTCCTCGGTGCGCATTTCTAACCTGCACAAGTCCTACGGCAAGGTTCAGGTTCTCAAGGGCATTGACATGCAGGTCGAGCCGGGCGAGGTCGTGTGCCTTATTGGTCCTTCGGGTTCCGGTAAGTCCACCCTGCTGCGTTGCGTGAACCTGCTGGAGGAGCCGAATGACGGCACCATCATGGTGGGCGATACCGAGGTCACCGACCCGGATGTAGACATTAACCGTGTGCGTACCCACATGGGTATGGTGTTCCAGCAGTTCAACCTGTTCGGTCACCTGAACATTCTGGATAACTGCACTATCGCTCAGATTAAGGTTCTGGGCCGTTCCAAGGCGGAGGCGGAGGCGGTTGCCCGAGAGCAGCTCGCCAAGGTTGGTCTGGAAGGCAAGGAAGGCCGCTTCCCGGCTCAGCTGTCCGGTGGTCAGCAGCAGCGTGTGGCTATTGCGCGCGCGCTGTCCATGAACCCAGATCTGATGCTCTTCGATGAGCCAACCAGTGCACTCGACCCGGAGATGGTCGGCGAGGTTCTGAGCATTATGCGCAACCTTGCTGACGAGGGCATGACCATGATTGTGGTGACTCACGAGATGGCGTTCGCCCGCGAGGTCGCCGATAAGGTCGTCTTCATGGCCGATGGTGTGGTCGTGGAGGAGGGCCCCGCCGATCAGGTGATTGGCAACCCCCAGCACGAACGTACTCAGGCTTTCTTAGCGCGCGTGCTCGATCCGACCCACGCCGTAGTAGACTAGTACTAGCTCTTGAAAAACGTAGCGGGCGGTGCTGTACGAAACATTCTTTTTCGCGCAGCACCGCCCGCTTTTTAGTGTTCTAGTTCGCGGCTACTTCGGCCCTAGAAGATGCGGCGTGTCACCTTGTCAAAGAGACGGTCCGGCAGCACGGTATGCAGGAACACGGAAGGTTTAGCACCGAAACCCACCAGGTAGCGGGTCTTGGGGCGGCGCGCCTCCAGGGCTCGCAGAATGGTCCGCGAAATCACCTTGGGCTCTGAGAGATTGGAGGACGGCGAGTAGAGCTTACGCATATTTGCCGCAACGCGCTGCGCCTGCTCAGCGTAGACGCCTTTTCGGGAGGATTCCTCCAGGTGGTCTGCCGCGATGAGCCCCCAGGGGGTCTTGATGCCGCCGGGCTCGATAATGACCACGTCAATACCGAACTCTTCAACTTCCATGCGCAGTGCATCGCTGAACGCCTCGAGGGCGTACTTGGTGGCGTGGTACCAGGCACCCAGGGGTGAGGTAATACGCCCCGCCATCGAGGAGATGTTCAGGATGCGCCCACTGCCCTGTGCGCGCATATGCGGCAGCACCAGCTGGGCGAGGCGCGCGAGGCCGAAGAGGTTCACCTCGAACTGGCGGCGCGCCTCGTCGATGGGGACGTCTTCAATAGCGCCGTAGGATCCGTAGCCCGCGTTGTTGATGAGCACATCAATGCAGCCTTCTGCGTCAATGATCTGCTGTACGGCGGCTTCCATTGATGCCTCATCGGTAACGTCCATGCTGAGCGCTTTCACGCCCTCGGAGGCGAGCTCTTCAATCTTCTCAACGCGGCGGGCGGCACCGTAGACGGTGTAGCCGTAGCGCACCAGTAGCGGCGCCACGTCGTAGCCGATACCGGAGCTGGCGCCGGTGAGAAGAACGACGGGGCGTTGCAGTGACTTGGGCATTGCGTATCCTTTCGGCTTACTCCCCTTTTCGGGCTGTTCCCCTTTCGGGTTGTTCCCTGCAGTATTAGCGGGGGGGGTGTTAGCGGGAGCCTACTTCTTAGGGTACGCTCACGCGCGGCGTACGGGCGGTGTACAGGCATGCAAAAAGCTCAGGGCCTAGCGTGAGGATATTCTCGCCGTCATATGTGAGGGCAGGCAGGCATGTAGAAAGCTCGCCGCGGCATCCTGTGCGGATGCGGCGGCGAGCTAATGTTTTAAGATCGGGCTTTAGACCTCTTCGACGTCAATATTGACCTTGGGTTCGGGGTGCGATTCGCCGGTCAGCATGGTCACCAGCAGGGTGGAGTCCTTCACGGCGCGCAGGGAGTGCAGCAGCTTGGCGGTCACATGAATCGGCTTGCCCGGCACCAGGGCAATATCGCGGTCCTTCACATGGAAGATAACCTCACCCTTGAGCACCTGCACGAAGATGGGGTGCACGCTGTGGTGCTCGTGCCAGGACTGGCCTGCAGCCAGTTCCATGAGGGTCAGGTTGCCGCCGTCGGCATCAACAATCTTGCGAGCCTGGGGCTTATCGTCAAAGGGGGTCAGCGCTTCGGTGAGCTGGGGGAATACGAGGACGCGACCTTCATGGGTACCTGCCATGGTACGAACCTTTCTTTTCAGGGATGAGTGAAAGGGGGCGCGCACCCCCTCCCTATATTTGGTATATAAAATACTAAATTAGTTATATTGTATTCCCCTCCCCGCAGCGGGACAATGCCTCAGCTCACACCGAGCCAAAACACCCCGGGCTAAAACACCCCGCGCAGGGAGGGGAACAACATTATTTACTGATAACTCCACACCTTCGAATAGGCGGAGCGATTACTATTACGCGGACGCAACAGGTTCACCATCAACGCCGTCGTACCAAAGCTCACCGCAATAATCATGCAGGTCGCCGCAGTAAACGCACCACCGGGAATCGGCGCAAAAATCGCAATCAGATACAGGATGACCGCGCAGAACGACAGGAACAGCGTCGCAATCGTCATCAACGGCACCAGCACCAAACCGCCACGCGCCGCCACCGCAAAATCTGCCGGACGCACATAACGCAGCACGCCCATACCCACAACCGTCCAGATAGCGGTGACCAGGATAGCGGTCACCACATCCGCCGGGCGGTGCCAACCATTAATAATCGTGGAGGCACCCGTCAGGCAGGTCGCCAACGCCGCGCACAGCGCCACCGTGGGCCGCAAGAAACGAGGCGCCGCAAGGAAGAGCGCCGCGCCAGCCGCCGCCGCGAAGGTCGTGTGGCCGCTGGGCGCCGAGTTGCTCAGCGCCTCCTGAACGTCCAGATCGGGCTTCACGATCAGGTAGTGCTTGAGCAGATACGTACTCGTCACCGCCGCAGCCCCGACCAACACACCAATCAGCGAGGGCAGGAACCGGTGCTTCCAAATCAGCACCGCAATCAGACCCAACACCGCAATCACGCCAACAATCGTGGGCAAAGAATCCAGCGCGGTCAGGGTCGGGCCGCGGTAGCTCTTGAACTGGTGCGCGTACTCGGTGTACGCCTGCTCATCCACCTGCTGACCGGTCGCCGTGTAAATGAAGAACGCGAACGCGCCGTAGAGAGACAGGCCCAAGAACAGCAGCGCCATCACGTGACGCATCAAAACGCCGGTACTCGGAAGGTGGTGCCCCTGCTCTTCACCGGGACGATTCACCGGGCGACCCGAAGCATCCACGGGAACCTGACCGGTCTGAACATACGCACCGTTCGGGTATGCGGCGGCAGGATACGCCTCGGGCGGATAAGCCACCGGCTGCGGAGGGGTCTGCGCAGGTGCCTGCGGGGGCATCCCCTGCGGAGGAAGCGGCTGCTGCGCGCCCATTGGGGAGGCGCCCATCTGGTTGTTCAGCGGAAAACCGCTCACCGGAGGCTTCGGCGGATCGAGACGGCGAGTAGCCTGCATCGGCTCATCCGCACCGTAGTTCCCCCGGGAAGCACGTTCCTGCGGCGAGGGAATCGTCTCAGGAATCTTAATGGGGGCACGGTAGGCGCGCGGCAGAGGACGGGTCGCACCAATAACCTCTGATTGTTCGGGGTGCGAAGAAATAACTTCGGTATTCGCGGATTCAGCGTTCACGGAACCTGTGTTCGTGGAACCTGCCGACGCAGCTTCGTTAGCCGGCGATGAACGGTAATCCGTCAGAACTTTCGTGCGGTCATCACTGTGCCCCGCTGCAGGGGTAGCCGTTTCACGAGCGTTAAGCACCTCAGTAGGGTCCTGATAATCAGAAAGCACCTCAGTAGGGTCCTGATAATCAGAAAGCACCTGGGTAGGGTCCTGATAATCAGAAAGCACCTGGGTAGGGTCCTGATAATCAGAGAGCACCGCAGTCTCATCAGAGGAAAACACCGTAGTGGGCGCGTCATCAGAAGGGTGAAGAGCGCGAGTAGCATCCAGGTTCTCCGAATCGCCCCAACCGGAGTTTCCCGAACCCGTTGCTTGCCCCTTTGATGTCTTCTTCATAGCCTCTTCCGTACCTTCTCGCCCTCATGTCTGTTAGCGGTATTCGTCCTGCCGGTACCCGCTGTCTGAACGGTAGCCCCCAAGCTACCGATTTCACGTACCGTAGCGCCGGTTCTTGCGGGCGAATAACTACCTACTATTCCAGGTTAAGCTATGAAAAACTAAAGTTTTTTCGACCACAACCTGAGAGTTTCCAGAGAATGCGAAACGGACTGCGAGCGCACCAGCGTCAGAGCAGAATGCTATGGTGAGCTCATAGCGCATCGAAGAAGGGCAGATACCTTGAACACCAGTATGAGCGTGCCGCCTCTCGGCTACGGTTTTCACCTCACGAACACTCCCCTGCCGCCCCTGCAGGAGATTCTGGAGAACCTGTTCACGGTCGAAATTCCGATGACGGTCACTTTCCGCGGGGTCAATAGCCGCCAGAGCGCGCTGATTCGTGGCCCGCACGGCTGGGGCGAGTTCGCGCCCTTCCTCGAGTACGGTGCGCAGGAGTCTGCCGCGTGGCTTGCCTGCGCGCTGGAGGCGGCGTGGCTGCCCGCCCCGGAGCCGGTGCGTACGCGCATCCCGCTGAACGCAACCCTGCCCGCGGTACCGGCGGAGCGTGTTCCGCAGGTGCTCGCCAAGTACGAGGGTGAGATTCAGGAACTCAAAATCAAGGTGGCTGAGAAGGGGCAGAGCCTCGCCGACGATATTGCGCGTGTGGCGGCGGCGCGATATACCCTCCCGAATGCGCGCCTGAAGGTGGACGCGAACATGGGCTACACCCTCAGCGGCGCCCTTGATGCGCTGCGTAAGCTCTGCGAGTACGGCATTATTTACGCCGAGCAGCCGGTGGCATCCATTGAGGACATGGCGGCGCTCCGCTTTGCCATTGCCAAGGAGGGGCTGCCCGTCCGCATTGCCGCGGACGAGTCGATTCGTAAGGCGGAAGACCCGCTGAAGGTGGCCCGCGCAAATGCCGCGGATCTGATGGTTATTAAGGTAGCGCCGCTGGGCGGTGTACGTCGTGCACTCGCGCTGGTGGAGCAGGCGCAGCTTCCGGCGGTGGTTTCTTCCGCGCTGGAGTCTTCGGTGGGCATTGCCACCGGTGCTTCTCTGGCGGCTTCCCTACCGACCTTGAGGTACGGGTGCGGCCTGGGCACGGTCTCCCTCATGGCTGAGGACGTCACCGACGAGCCGCTCATCGCCCGCGACGGGTTCATGGACCTGCGCACCATCACCCCCAGCCCGCAGCGCCTGGAGCGCCTTGCCACCGATGAGCAGACCCGCCAGTGGTGGGTGGAGCGCGTCACCGCCTGCTACCGGGTACTGGAACGCGCCTCCGGGCTGTGAAGACTGCAGTTGTCAAGGTTGCGCCTGTGAAGGGTACCCATAACTGAACGAAAAACCTTACGGCATTAGAATGGTACGGTGACTGAAAACCGCTCAACCCCCGCCATGCTCACCGCAGTATCCGTGCTCGATTCGCTGATTCGCGCCGGTATGCGGCATGTTGTCGTGTCTCCGGGGTCCCGCAGCGCACCTCTTGCGTACGCTATTGCCGCCGCCGCTGAAGCCGGCGCGCTCATTGCGCATGTGCGCGTGGACGAGCGAAGTGCAGCCTTTACCGCCCTGGGTATAGCCAAGGCATCCGGTCAGCCCGTGGGCCTGGTGTGCACCTCCGGTACGGCACTGGGCGAATACATGCCCGCCGTCATGGAGGCGTACCACGCCGGCGTGCCCCTGGCGGTGCTCAGCGCTGACCGCCCCGAGCGTCTGCGCGGTAGTGGAGTGAATCAGACGACCCGTCAGGCGAGTTTCTTCCATCCTTTTGTGCGCGCTGAAGCTGATCTGACCTCCTACCCCGAGCAGGTGGAGGGTGAGCAGACTCAGGCTTTTGCCGCCTGCCTAAATGCGCTGACCGGTCGTAGCGCCGAGCACTGGCGCAAGCAGTCGACGGAGCCGATTGGCCCGGTGCACCTGAACATTTGTTTCGATACGCCGCTGACCCCCTCGGGTCGTTTTGCGCAGATGCTGCCGCAGTGGGCGCAGAGCCTGCTGGAGGATTACGACCCGCAGGCTGAGGGCCGCACCCGTGCCGCCCGCGCTGAGGGTTCCGGGCTCTCCAGCGCTGAGCAGCGTTGGCTTCTGGATTCTTTGGAGGCGCAGGCGGACCTGGCGGAGTTCACCCCGGCGCACCGCACCGTGGTGGTTGCCGCTGACGGTGCCGGCGAGTTTGCGGCGGAGTTCGCGCGCGTGCTGAACCTGCCGCTATTTGCGGAGCCTTCCTCCGAGGCGCGCCACGGCGTGACCTCGATTCCTCACTACCCGCAGTTGCTCGCTGATGGTTCGTTCGCCCCCGCCTCCCAGATTGAGCGTGTGGTGCTCTTCGGCCACCCGACGCTTTCGCGCCCGATTACGGCGTTGCTGGAACGCGAAGATATTCAGTGCGCGTTCTACGCCCCGCGCCGCGCGAGCTGGTACGAGCCGGGTGCTCGCTCCTTCGTGGAGCTGTCGACCCCGCACGAGCTTGCCGAGTTTGCGTGCGCATCCTCTGTTGCCACCAATGAGCTGGTGGATGAACTGAGCTGGCTAGAGCAGTGGGTTACCCCGGCACGCACGCTGCAGGACGAGTGCCTGCGCACCATTGCCGCCTACGAGCACCCCGACGCCGAGAGCTCGGTTGACTACACCGATTACCGCAACCGCACCGCCGGCCGCTCCTACGCCCGCCGCGTCTGGCAGGATGCGGTGGCTCAGCGCCGCCTCATGGTGCTGGGCTCCTCAAACCTGGTGCGTGATCTGGATGCGGCAGCCCCCGCCCTGGGCGAGCCCGCCCCCGCACGCGTGTTTGCTAACCGCGGTCTTGCCGGTATTGACGGCACCATTGCGACCGCTATTGGCGTGTCCCTGTCGGGCTACTACCCTGCCGGTGTGGATGAGAACTCCCGCCCGCTGATTGGTGGCGCCGCGCTGCCGGTGACCCTGCTGTGCGGTGACCTGACTTTCCAGCACGATGTGTCATCGCTGAACCTGCCGAATACTGAGCTTCTACCCGAACTGCGCGTTGAGGTCTTTGACGATGCCGGCGGCGGTATTTTCACGACCCTTGAACACGGCGATATGGCTCGTCAGGAGCAGTTCACCGCCGCTGTGAATCGTTTCTTCACGGTGGCTGCCGCCCCGAATACTGATCTGGCGCGCATGGCTGCCGGTTTTGGTACCGAATCGGGCGTTGAGGTGCGCATTCACACACCCTAAAGCCGTTTCTAAAGGGTGCAGGCTAAGGCCCGTGCGCGGGGGTGACCGATATACTGAAAACTACCTGTGCCGTAGCCTTCCGTGGCTGAAAGCTAGCCGGTCGTAGCGGTTTCACTCGCCGCTGCCTTCGCGTTTTTGCGCGCCTGCTGACGTACGGCACCCTATCTATCATTTATTGACATTCACGCTCTCGCCGCTGACACACACCGCACGCGACCGAGGTTTTACCCCGGTGAGCCCGGTGCATGCGGTGGGCGTTGTTCCCAAGGATTCTCATGAGCTCACTCGATATTATTGTTGCTGTCCCTTCCGGAGCCGGTTGGGTTCCCGTACACGCCATGGCGGAGCTTCTCGCCCGCTACACCGGCGGTACCGTACACACCGTGGATGTGGGCGCATCCCTCAGCAAGGAAACGAAGCTTCTGGCGCGTCTGCCCCGCCTCAAGGGCGGCTCCAAGCGTTGCCTAGTGATTGCTTCTGATCCCGGTCAGCTGTACGCCATTTCGCAGCGTTCCTTCGCTTTCCGCCGCTACGGTGCGATTTACGGCTGGGTGATTGATAGCTTCTGGGATGACCGTATTCCCGCGGTGGCTAAGTCCTCCACCTACGACCGTATTTTCGTTGCGGACGTTGATGACGTTCAGCCCTGGACCGCTGCGGGCGTGAAGACTCCCGGCGTTCTGCCCTGGGGTGCGGATGTTTGGAGCAAGTTCAGCGACCGTCTGGCTGCGCTGGAGTCGAAGAGCACCGACCTGCTGCGTGTGGGTCGCCAGCCTGCCGCCTACGAAGATGACGAGGCAACTGCCGCCCTCGCTGCCGAGCTGGGTCTGAGCTTTGAGGGCCGCCCGCCCTTCGGCGCGAACGACCGCGAATCGGCTCAGCACTTGCAGGATTCGCTGAACCGCGCGAAGTTCCTGCTGGCGTTCTCTACCTCGGTCAGCCCGGCACCGTACACTCACCCGACCAAGGAGTACATCACCGGTCGTTGGACCGATGCGCTGGCTTCGGGCGTGACTGTGGTCGGCAAGGTTCCGAACACCACCACCGTACGTGAAATCCTGTGGGACGGCGCGACCATCGACATTGATCACGCGGATGCTCGCGCGGGCCTTGCACAGGTTGCCGATGCCGCCTCCCGCTGGACCCCCGCGCAGGGTGAGCAGCAGATTCGTCAGGCGCTGCAGCATCTGGATTGGCGCCACCGTTTTGTGCAGCTGTGCGAGGCAATGGGCGATGTCCCAGCTTCTTTGACGGCTGATTGCGAGGCGATGCGCGCCCAGTACGTTCAGCGCTAAAACGTACCTCCGCTGAAGATCTATAACAGCTGAGGGCATATAAAAGGTGAGGGCTGGTTTCTACCGTAGAAACCAGCCCTCACCTGTATTTATGCTCTATGAGGCATATTGTATATGGGGTTTAATACGATGCCTGACCCAGAGTAATCGGACCCGTGAAACCACTGGTATCCGGGTGATCCGCTTCGAGATATGCCGCCACCGGTGCACCTTCAAGCTGAGCCAAACGATCCAGCAGGAAGCGAGTAGCACCCGGTGCGTACGGCAGCTTATACATTGCCGCGGTCGTCGTCTCGTCATCACGATCCAAAGTGGAGGAACGAATCAACTCAATAGCAGTCACCATGGTGTTACGCTCACGCTCCACGAAGGTGCGGTCCACCGGCTCACCGTTACCTGGCACAAACACGCGGTAGCGGTCAAATTCGAGCACGGCACCGAGGGTATCGATCCAACGATCGGGGAAAGAATCCTCAAAGTAGGGGTCGGTGCCTTCTTCAATCAGACCGCCCATAAACAGCACGTCTTCAACACCAACCATAATGTCACCGTCGGTGTGACCGGGTCCCATGTACATGAGGGTTGCGCTACGCTCACCCAGGTCGATGGGGGTGAAAGTGATGCCGTCGCCCCTATTGGCGACTAGGCGGTTGGGAACAACAATATTAGTGGCGGCACCCTGCTTGTGTGCCATTTCCGGTTCCAGCGTCTCGACGTAGGGACGCTGCGCCTCACCGTATTTACGGATTGCACGCGCGGCGCGAGGGTGCGCCCAGAATTCTTCGACACCCATTGCCGCGAAAACATCGTTGCCGAAGAAACGCTCATAGTGTCCGTGAGTGTTTACGACGGTAATAGGAAGGCGCGTGAGACGGCGAACCTCATCATAAATTTCGGTTGCCTGACGGGGACCTGCGCCGGTATCCACGACAAGTGCACGTTCCAGTCCGAGGACCAGTCCGGTGTTCAGTCGGTAGTTGTCGGTCGCAATACGGTACACGCCGTCTGCGAGTTCAATAGTACGAGCCATAGATACAACCCTACTGGAATTTTTAGCGCCTGAGGGGCTATTCGGGCTTCAGAGAACAGAAATTTACGGTTCGGTAACAATTCAAGGCAATGAAAGTGCATTATTTTGTACAAACGTATCTCTAGCGTCAAGAAAGTGGTGAGCTTTATCAACCTCTCCGGATTGTTTGAACTGCCCATCATCACCACAGGAGCTCCTCAAAGAGCCCGGTGCGCATCCGTAGAAGCAATATTTATGCCTCAACACCACTCAACCCAGAGTTGTGCGCGTGGTTAAACCCGCATCTAACACCCCTATAGGATAGGAGTATGACTTCTTCGCCTACCCCCTCTTCTAACCCTTCGACTCAGCCTTTCCCCAGCGGTACCGGACGCTACGCCCCCTCCCCTTCGGGTGACTTGCATCTGGGCAATTTGCGTACCGCTATTTTGGCGTGGGCGATGGCTCGCCGCGGTGGCAAGCCCTTCTATCTGCGCGTGGAGGATCTAGATCGCGTGCGCCCGGGTGCTGCGGAGCGTCAGATTGCTGATTTGGCGGCACTGGGTCTGGATTGGGATGCAAGCCCCGGCGCCTCGACAGAGCGTATTGAGACAGAGCGCATTGAGGGTAGCGAAAGCACTGATGGCAAGGAAGCAGGCGTGCTGTATCAGAGCACGCGCCTTGCCGCCTACGAGCAGGCGGTTCAACAGCTGCGCGAGGCGGGACTCGTCTATGAGTGCTTCTGTACTCGCCGCGAAATTCAGGAGGCGTCGAGCGCCCCGCACGGTGCGCCGGGCGCATACCCGGGTATCTGCCGTGAGCTGACGGAAGCACAGCGGCAAGAACGCCGCGCTCAGCGTCCGCCAGCTCTGCGTCTGCGAGCCGAGTGCACGAGCTACACGGTGCAGGATGATTTTTACGGTGCTTACACGGGGCTGGTGGATGATTTTGTGCTGGTGCGCAATGACGGCACCTATGCCTATAACCTGACTTCCGTGGTGGATGATGCTTTTGTGGGGGTTGAGCAGATTGTGCGCGGTGATGACCTGCTCCCTTCGGCGCCTCGCCAGTCGTATTTGGCGCAGCTTTTGGGTGTGGCGCAGCCGCGTTACGCTCACGTGCCACTGGCGCTCAATACGGAGGGTAAGCGCCTGGCGAAGCGAGATGGTGCGGTGACCCTGCCGCAGCTGCGTGAGGCGGGCGTTGAAATCCCGACGATTTTGGGATGGATTGCCGCTTCTATTCCGGTGTATAACGCGGATGGTTCTGCCCATTCGGCGGATGTTCCGGTACCTAATGCGGCGGCGATTTTGGAGCGTTTTGACCCGGCTCGCATGGCTACTGAGCCATGGGTCGTGAGGGATCTCTAAGCCTCTGTGACATTGTCGTGTAACAGTTCAACACTCCGAACGGCTTTTAAATTTTTCGTTTAATTCGTTTTAGGTGCATACGACTCTGAACGTTTGCGTTGCTTTTAAACTACTTCTCTTGCACCGAAGTGCCCGAAACCCTGAATTCTAGGGATTTTTCGGGCACTTTTTCGCACACGCTCCCACAATGACCCACGTGTACGACCATGGATTTTACACAGTGTATACATATTTATTCCACAGCTCCTCACCCCTAAGCGTCAAATAGACTTTATTTTCAGCCCTTCAAAGCCTAGACTGTATCCTATGCCACTCATAAAGTTATGGGGTAGCGCATAAATACACACAGGCGCACACTATCACCAGGAGAGAAGGAATATTATGGCCGCGAGTACATACCAGGTCATCGCGCTGGCGATTTATTTTGTTGCCATGATCGCAATCGGCCTATGGGCAAATAGCAAGAACAACAGCCTCGACGACTATGTGCTGGGCGGGCGACAGCTCTCCCCCACCGTCGCCGCACTCTCAGCGGGCGCCTCCGACATGTCCGGTTGGCTCCTCATGGGTCTGCCCGGCGCCGTCTACCTCAGCGGCCTCTCCCAGGCATGGCTCGCCGTCGGTCTGACCATCGGCGCATGGTGCAACTGGAAGTTCGTGGCACCGCGACTGCGTAGCTACACCGAAGTAGCAGGCGACGCCGTGACCGTCCCCGTCTTCCTGAGCAACCGCCTCCATGACACCAAGCGCGTGCTGCGCATCGTCTCCGGTGTCGTGATTCTGGTGTTCTTCACCTTCTACGTCTCCTCCGGTATGGTCTCCGGCGGCCTGTTCTTCAAGTCCTCCTTCGGCCAGGAATACCACACCGGTATGCTCCTGCTGGCAGGCATCACCGTGTTCTACACCTTCTTCGGCGGCTTCATGGGCGCATCCTACACCGACATGGTTCAGGGTCTGCTCATGCTCGCAGCACTGATTGCCGTTCCGGTCGTCACCATTATTGACCTCGGCGGCGTGGGCCCCGTGGTTGAGTCCATCAGCCAGGTACGCCCCGACGCACTGAGCATCTTCGCAGGCACCACCTTCGCCGGTATCGTTTCGTCCCTCGCATGGGGTCTGGGCTACTTCGGCCAGCCGCACATTATCGTGCGATTCATGGCAATGCGCACCCCCGCAGACGCTAAGTCCGGCCGCCGCATCGGCATCAGCTGGATGGTCCTGACCGTGTTCGGCGCACTGAGCGGCGCGTTCGTGGGTATCGCATACTTTGCACGCCACCCCGAGGCGTCCCTCACCAACCCCGAAACCGCTGAGTCGGTCTTCCTGGACCTCGCCCAGATTCTGTTCCACCCCCTCGTTGCGGGCCTGATTCTGGCTGCGGTTCTGGCGGCAATTATGTCCACCCTCTCTTCGCAGCTGATCGTGTGCTCCTCCGCTCTGGTGGAGGACCTCTACGGCATCTTCTCCTCGAAGAAGCTCAGCGCAGGCAAGTCCCTGTGGCTCGGTCGTGCAGGCGTGGCAATCGTGGCACTGGTCGCCGGTGCCCTGGCGTGGAACCCCAACAGCTCCATTCTGCAGCTGGTCGCATTCGCTTGGGCGGGCTTCGGTTCGGCGTTCGGCCCGACCGTTCTGCTCTCCCTCTACTGGCGTAAGCTGACCACCCAGGGTGCACTCGCCTCCATGATTACCGGTGCCGTTGTGGCATTCGCATGGGGCCAGAGCCCGATGAAGTCCGTGCTCTACGAAATGGTTCCCGGCTTCGCTTCGGCAATGCTGGTCGCAATCATCGTCTCCCTGGTCACCTACAAGAAGAACCCGGTCATTGACGAAGAGTTCGACCGCGCGGTAGAGCTCGCAAAGGTCAAGTAACCCACAAATAACCGTAGCCTACAACTAACCGAGGCCGGGTAAGGTTCCTTACCTAACTTCTAAGGCCCGGGCCGCACACACGCGGTCCGGGCCTTCTTCTATGCCCGACAACCTGCTCACCCTCGACCACACCCGGGCAACGTAGAATAGGGTCTATGACTGCACAACTTCCCGAAAAGGTCTCGGACATCTTCAACCCCGCCGACTGGCGCGTTGTCGAAGGCTTCGAAGACTTCACCGACATCACCTACCACCGCCAGGTTGAGCGCGACGAAAACGGCGAAATCCTGCGCGATCTGCCCACCGTGCGCATCGCTTTCGACCGCCCCGAGGTCCGCAACGCATTCCGCCCGCACACTGTGGACGAACTCTACCGCGCCCTCGACCACGCCCGCATGACCTCCAACGTAGGCACCGTACTGCTCACCGGCAACGGCCCCTCCGCCAAGGACGGCGGCTGGGCCTTCTGCTCCGGCGGCGACCAGCGCATCCGCGGCCGCGACGGCTACCACTACGCCAGCGGCGACACCGCAGAAAGCATCGACCCGGCACGCGCAGGCCGACTGCACATCCTGGAAGTGCAGCGCCTCATCCGCACCATGCCCAAGGTTGTTATCGCCCTCGTCTCCGGCTGGGCTGCAGGCGGCGGACACTCCCTGCACGTGGTTGCTGACCTGACCATCGCCTCCGAAGAGTACGGCAAGTTCAAGCAGACCGACGCAACCGTCGGCTCCTTCGACGCAGGCTACGGTTCGGCACTGCTCGCACGCCAGGTAGGTCAGAAGTTCGCCCGCGAAATCTTCTTCCTCGCCAAGGAATACGACGCACAGCGCATGTACGAAATGGGCGCAGTCAACGACGTAGTCCCCCACGCAGAGCTCGAGAACAAGGGCCTGGAATACGCGGCGCACATCGCCCGCCAGTCCCCGCAGGCAATCCGCATGCTCAAGTACGCCTTCAACCTGCCCGACGACGGCATGCTCGGCCAGCAGGTCTTCGCCGGTGAGGCAACCCGCATGGCATACATGACCGACGAGGCCGTGGAGGGTCGCGACGCGTTCTTGCAGAAGCGTGACCCGGACTGGTCCAACTACCCCTACTACTTCTAAGCAGTACTTCTCAGAGGAAGTACCTTCCGCAGAAGTAGTTTCAGATGCATAGGCTCGGAGCCGGATTCAGCCCTGATACCCTCAGCTAAGAATCCGGCTCCGGCGTATTTGATGCCGCCCCTCTTTTTCCCCCAGGCATATGACACTCCCGGCTCATAAGCACGCAGCCGCTACCAACAGCCGCTAAGGATTTAGCCATGATGAACACCCCCGTACCCGGGCTCGTGCCCTCCCCCGCCCCGCAGGAGGCTGCCCTGCACCCGCAGGCGGTACAGGTGCGCGCCGATCAGCCCGCCGACCCTCACGCCATGCTGGGTGCTTTTGAGCAGCTGCTGGGTGGGTACGCGGCGGGTGCTGGTGCGGAGAGTGTAGAGGTTGCAGAGCCTATTGCCCTGGTGGTGGGCACCTCCGGATCCACCGGAACCCCCAAACGCACCGCACTGACTGCACGAGCTCTAGCCGCCAGTGCCGCAGCCACCGAGAACTTCTTCGACTCAAACTCCGACGCCGCCTCGCAGTGGCTGTTGGCTCTTCCCGCGCACTATATTGCCGGTGCGCAGGTGCTCGCCCGCTCCGTGCTCGCCGGTACCACCCCGGTCATTGCCCGCTCCGTGACCGACCCGGTGCACTTTAGCCCGGAAGTTTTCCAGCAGGCGGTTGAGCGAATGAGCTCGGCACGCCGATTTGTCTCCCTGGTGCCCACCCAGCTACATAAGCTCCTTGAAAGCGGGGACGCCAACCCGTCCCTAGGCGCTGAGATTCACGAGGCGCTCGGCTCCTTCACCGGAATCCTGCTCGGAGGCGCCCCCGCCAGCGCCGACCTGCTCGCCGCCTCCACTGCGCTGGGGCTGAGCACGGTGACCACCTACGGTAGTGCCGAAACCGCCGGCGGATGCGTCTACTCCGGCTCTGTTCTACCCGGCGTGCGGGTGGAGCTCGTGCCCGAAGAAGGCATGCCCGAAGAAAGTATGCCCACAGCGCCGGATATTGAGGGGACGCCGGCGCAGGTGGGCCGTATTTGGATCAGCGGCGCGCACCTCGCCAGCGGCTACATGGGCGATGCCCCCCGCACCGCCGAGCACTTCTTCACCGCCGCCGACGGCACCCGCTGGTACCGCACCGACGACTACGGTCTGCTCAGCCCCGCAAACGACCCCGACAGCGCTGCGCACGGCACCGACAGCGCTGTACACGGTAGCGAGCCGCGCCTGCAGGTGCTCGGTCGTAGCGACGACGTGCTCATCAGCGGAGGCGTAAAAATCTCCGCCCGCGCCGTGGCGACCGTCCTCGAAGAGCACCCCGCCGTACGCGAAGCCTGCGTAGTCGGCTTACCCGATGCCCGCTGGGGCACAGCCATTGCCGCCGCGGTCACGCTGGTACCTTCTGCCGATGCCGCGGCTGCACCTACTGAGAATAACCCCGCCCCGAACGAAGAACTCTGCACCCTGCTGCGTGCCCGCTGCGCCGAAAAGCTCGGTGTCCCCGCCGCACCCAAGCAGCTGAGCATCCTGCCGGATTTCCCGCTCACCAGCACCGGCAAGCCGGACCGCGCAGAAATATACAGTATCCTGGACAGAGACTATCGTCAGGGCTAAAGCAGGCTCATCCGCGGGTTTTCACCCCGTACACGCAACCGCCCGCACGCCCTGACCGTTACCGTCACAACCCCTCACGCACAACACCCACGCATCATACGCACTTAGACCCGGAAGGAACCCCCGTGGCAACTGCCGCCCAATGGATTGAAGGCGCTCGCCTGCGCACCCTGCCGCTCGCCGTCGCCCCCATTATTGCCGGCTCAGCTGCCGCCTACGAGATCAACGCATTTAAGCCGCTCTACGCGTTCTTGGCGTTCCTCGTCGCGTTCTTCCTGCAGGTCGGCGTGAACTACGCCAACGACTACTCCGACGGCATCAAGGGCACCGACGAAGACCGCGTGGGTCCGCTACGCCTCGTCGGTTCCGGCGTGGCAAGCCCCCGCTCCGTCAAGTTCGCCGCCTTCGCCTGCTTCGGTCTAGCGATGCTTGCGGGTCTTGCTCTGGTGGCTCTGGCGAACCAGTGGTGGTTCCTGGCGATTGGCGCCTCCAGCGTCTTCGCGGCGTGGGGCTACACCGGCGGCAAGCACCCCTACGGCTACATGGGCTTAGGTGACGTGTTCGTCTTCGTCTACTTCGGTTTGGTCGCAACCCTGGGCACCCTCTACACGCAGGCACACACCCTGACCCTGCTCGGCTGGGTGGGTGCTATCGGCATTGGTCTGATTTCCTGTGCGCTGCTCATGGCGAATAACGTGCGTGACATTCCCACCGACATTGAGGCGGGCAAACTGACCATGGCGGTCCGCCTGGGCGAACGCTGGTCGCGCATCACCTACATCGTGGAGATGGCGCTGGCACTGGGTCTGGGCGTGCTCCTGCTCGATGAGAACCCCTGGTTCCTGCTGATCTTCCTGCTGGTCGGCCCGACCATCCACTCCTGCGTGACCGTGTGGACGCGCAGCGGCCGCGAGCTGATTCCCGTGCTCAAGCAGGCGGGTATTGTGGCGCTCGTGTACTCCGTGATTCTAGCCCTCGCCGTGTGGCTGGGTTCGCTGGATATTATTAGCCACGAGGTTCAGGTATTCACCGGCTACTAAGCCGACCTACAAATCTGCGCCAGATTACCGCGCCGTTACGCCGCTAGCGGGCGCCCTGTTCATAGTTCTGCGATAACGCGGCGGTATGTCATAGTAGTGCTTATGATTCGAGCCATGCTGATTATTGGCGGCGCCGCCCTCATCGTAGGGCTGACCCTCTACACCCTCTTGGACGCCGTCCGCACCCCCGCACACGAGGCGCGAACCCTGCCCAAGTGGCTGTGGGTTCTCGTCACCCTGCTCTTCCCCGTGGTGGGCCCGCTCATGTGGCTCATCCTGGGCCGCCCCAAGGCACAGCCCGCAGCAGGCGCTCGCCGCGGCTTCGGTCAGCGACGCAACACCCCGGCGCCCTCGGTCTCTTCCCCCGACGACGATGAAGAGTACCTGCGCTGGCTCAAAGCAAAGGCAGAACGCGAACGCCGCAGCCGCGAGGCAGAATCGAACAACACGCAGGATTCCGGTTCTAAGGATTCTGGGCGTAAAGATTCCGGGCGTAAGGACCCTGAGCTTAAGGATCCCGAGGACGGCACGCCGAACCAGGGTAACGGGCAGAACTAGTCGGGACAGCTAGGTGTGCAGCCCGTGTAGGTTTGCAACTCGTGCGCCCCTCAAGGTTTATAGAAAGAGGCTGTGAGCGCATCCGTAACGGATGGGCTCACAGCCTCTTACTATGTTCGAAACAGCTTTGGGAACTAGCTGCCGGGTTTGTTAGCTGCCGGGCAGCTGAATCACGCCACCGTACAGCGGCGCAGCAGGCTCCGCATACCCCGCAAAATGCGGCATCTCATGCTCAAAATCAGTGGTGCTAAACGCCAGGGTCGTAATCGACGCCAGGTTACACTCACGGGCACGCGGGTCATGCTGCAGCATGCGACCCTCAACACCCAGACGAGTAATCCAAATCGGCAGCTGGTGCGACACAATAATCGCCTCCGCGCCCTCGCCACCCAACTCGTAGGCAGTGCGCGCCGCATCCTGAACAGCCGCAGCCATACGGCGAATCTGATCCAGATACGACTCACCCCAGGAGGGGCGCGCCGGGTTGTACAGCTTCGTCCAGTGACGCGGGTTGCGCAGAAGCTCCTGCGCGTTCACGTGCAGACCCTCAAAGTAGTTATCCGCCTCAATGACGCGCTCATCCGGCTGCGCGGTCAGGCCCAGCAGCTCCTCAACCGGGGCGGCAGACTCACGGGTACGCTGCAACGGCGAACAGACCAGATGCACGAAACGGGCGCCGCGCTCAGCACGAGCCGCGAACTCCTCAGCGCTCAGACGCACCATCTGCTGGCCCTTATCGGACAAACGGTAGCCGGGCAGACGGCCGTACACAATACGCTCGGGGTTGTGCACCTCGCCGTGACGCATGAGGTGAACTTTAATGGTGGAAGTTTCAGTCATAATCCCAGTCTCTCAGATAGCACGCCGCACCCCAAACAGGTAACCCGCACATCCCCTCTACAAATACCAAACCCGGCGTATAAAACCCAGCCCGCGAAACTGCAGGAACGCAAAAACCCCGCCTCTCCGTACGGAGGGCGGGGCGAAAGAAGTCTATTTACTTCTTGTTGCGGCGCTGGTGGCGGGTCTTACGAAGCAGCTTGCGGTGCTTCTTCTTGGACATACGCTTGCGGCGCTTCTTGATAACGGAACCCATAGGATTTCCTCACTTTACTCGTACCCGGCCGAGCCATTCGACTCGGTAGCTACCCGGGGATATTTATACCGGTATAACCGATCCAAAACGCATTTTAGGCACAGAAATACCCTTGCGTTTTAGAGCGCTACCTACCTAGAGTACTAGGTTTACCCCCATTTTCACCATTCGAGAGCGGCTTTTCAGGAGTTTTTCCCTGAATTTCCGCTTTTCCAACGGGTATATTCGGGGTATTTCCGAGTGAAAACGGGGATTCGGCAACCCTAACGGCGCTTCTTCTTCGACTTCTTCGAGCCCTTAGCTCGGCCATGAGACAACGCCGAACCGGAAGAAGCTACAGCACCCGCAGAAGAGCTCTCCTCAGCCTGGGAGTCAGCCTCGACCGGCTCCTCCGCGGGGGCGGATTCCTCAGCGGTTTCTTCAACCGGCTCTTCTACGGAAACCTCCTCAGCAGAGTTTTCCTCAGCAGATTCTTGCTCAGCCGCCGCGTGCAGCGCCTTCAGACGCTCAGCACGCTCAGCCTCGGCACGAGCCAGCGCCTCCGCATCCACGGCGGGCTGGGGCTCAGGCTTCGTTTCAGCGTTCACAGCCGGCTCCTTCACTGCCTGATCTTTCTCGGCGCTCTCCTTCTCGGCGTTCTCCTGAGCTTCCTCAGGCTCGTACACATCCACGCCAAAGAAACGCTTCATCTTCGAGAAGATGCCGCGGCGCTCCTGCACCGGCTCATCATGCGGAAGCTTCTCATAGGTGTCGTGAATGGTCGCAGCCGCCTCAAGACGGGTAGGCTCAGCAGGCTGAACAGCGGGCGCCTCCTGACGCGCCGGAGCACGCAGAACGTTCTCCGATTCAGTCTCCGCAGGAGCCACGGCAGTCACAACAGCCGCAGGACGCGCGGTACGGGCAGGCGCAGTCAGCACCCTACTACGATCCACCGGCTTAATGATGGTCGCACGCACCGGAGAAATAATCTGACCGCTACGACGACGCGGAGCCGCCGTAGAAGCACGCAGAACCTTCGCGGGGCCCTCAGCCTCTTCCTGCGCGTGCGCGGCAGGCACGCTCGACAACTGACCGCTGGGAGCCTGCGAGCTGAGAGTCTGCGAGGCAGGAGCCTGGGAGGCGGGAGCAGCCTGCGCTACCGGGGTGCTACGGCGCGGGGTGCCGAAGCTCAGCGGCACATCCGGGCTCACCGAATGAGCGGCAGGCTGTGCGGGAGCTGCGGAAGCCGCAACAGGTGCGGGCTGGGATGCAGCGGGAATGGAACGTTCTACCTTGTCAGAAGCAGAAATATCCGCGCCAGTTGTAGCCTCAGCAGAGGTATCAGTCGGCTCGGCGGGAATCTCAGACGCAGCCTCATCAACGTGGGCAACCTCGGGTTCAGGCCGCTCATACTCCACGGCAGAAGACTGCGCAGACACCACAGCAGAAACCGGAGCAGACACCTGAGCCGGCTCAGCGGGCACCGCAACAGGCGCATCCGCGGCGGGCAACGCTCCCGCATCAGCGAAGGACGCATCATCCTGCATCAAATCGTCAAAGTCATCGGCGGCAAACTCATCCACATCAACCGGCGCAAACTCAGAAGCAATCGGCTCACCCGGCAGACCGTTCGCAGAGGTCGCCTCCTGCTCCAAGTCAATACCGGCATCGGCATACATGCCGCGTAGCTGACCAATCACCATGGCACGCGCCGTCGCCGAATCGCCCGCCTTCAAAGCCTCCGCAATAGCGCGGTTCTCAGCACGCAGACGCTCCACAGCGCTACTCCACAGCGGCATACGGCCCACCAGCGACAGCATCGACTCAAAACTCGGCTGACGCACCGACGCGAGCAGACCCACCAGCAGCTCATTACCCGCACAACGCATCACCTGGTGGTGGAAAGTCAGCAGAAGCTCCAGGAAATCACGGATCGACAGGTCGAAATCTTCCATCTGCGCCAGGACCTCGTCCAGCTCCGCAAAGGAGGCGGTCTTCGGGTCAATACGCGCAATCGCCCAGCTTTCCAGCAGAATACGGGTCTGCACCAGGTCACGAGTCGGGTAACGCGAGCTGGACATGTGCAGGCGCAGAGCGGCACTCGCCGCGGAAGCCGGCTCATCGCTCAGGTGCACCAGCATTTCCTTGCCGCGGCCGTTGTACAGCTGCACCAGATCCATATCTTCCAGGGTGCGTAGAGCCTCGCGGGTACGGGAACGACCCACACCAATAGCGCGCGCAATTTCGCTATCGCTGGGCAGATCCTGACCCAGCTGAATGTTGCCCTCGAACAGTTCGTTCTCGAGCCAGCGCAGAATTTTACGATGAATAGCCACGTGAATGCGTCTTTCGGTCAAAAAGTGAGTGAGTGTGTGTTTTACAGAGAGTTAATGCCGGAAGTGATCGGCAGGGCAGACCCTAGCCGCCCGTCTTAGCGGCGGCGGCCACGCAGGAAGCCGAAGAGGCCACCACGGTGGTTGTCCTTCGCCTCGGTGCTGGTCGTCTCAGTGCTGGGGCGGTACACCGAATCGTAAGCGGGCATGGTCTGATACTCGGGCTCCTCAGCGGAGGCTTCGGCCTTAGCAGGCTCACCCTCGACAGGCTCATCATTGGTGGGCTCATCATTGGCAGGCTCGACCTTACCGAGTTCAGCCTTCTCAGTAGCTTCTGCGGGCGAAGCTGCTTCCTCAACAAACTCAGCCTCAACAGATTCAGCCTTCATAGATTCAGCCTTCACGGGCTCTTCTGCCGCGGCTTCATCCACTACGTTCTTCTCAATCACAAACTTTTCAGCTGCAGAATCCTCAGCTGCAAATTCCTTGCGGGTTGCTTCTTCCTTGACGGACTCAGCGGGTGCAACAGGCTTCTCAGCTACGCCCTTTTCGTCGGTAGCCTTTTCCTCGGCAATCTTTTCAAGCACAACAGCCTCGGGAATCACGGGGATAGGCTGAATCGAGCCACCCACAACCGCAGCGGGGTCGATGCCATAAGGCACCACAGCCGCAGGCTGAGGGAATGCTACCGGCTTCTGCGCTACGACAGGCTTAGCCTCAGCAGGTGCCGCGGGGGTAGCGGGCTGAGCGGGGGTTGCCGACGCCGCGGGGGTCACCCCAGCGTCGTAACCGTAGGATGCGGGAGTGAAGGGACGCATCGGGGTGCTATCCACAGCCTCTTCCTGCGGGGTGGGCTCAGCAGCTCCCACCTTCTCAGCGACAGCTTCGGAAGCGGTGCTATCAGCAGCCTGCTCCGCAGGGCGCGAGTAGATGCGCGCGCTGGGGGTCAGGTGCTGTGCGCGGGCGCGCTGAATGCGAGCCTGCTCGATTTCCTCGGGGGTGGGTGCCTCAATGGTGAGAGTCTCAGAGTCGGTCGCTTCGGGCCTCTGAGCACTCTTTTCGGAGGTCTTCTCGACCGGCTTCTCAGCCGTCGCATTGTCGGAGGCAGATGCACTCACGCCACCGGGCAGTGCCACGGGTGCGTGCGCCTCATTGGACTGGCGTGCAATCTGAACGGTCTCGTTAATCCACTCGGTCACGGTGGCGAATACATCCGGGTTCAGGGAGTAGAGGCGACGCTGCCCCTCCACAGTCACGGAGACCACATCTGCATCGCGAAGGACTTTCAGGTGCTTCGAAATGGTCGGCTGGCTCATGCCCAGCTTTTCAACCACTGCGCCCACCGTGTGGGTTTGCTCAGCGAGAATACGCACAATTCGGCGGCGAGTCGGATCCGCGATGACAGAAAAAACATCAGAATGCATATAGCGATTATGACATATAAAGTGGCGCCTCAAGCTTAGAATGAGGCTGATACAGAAATTACCTTCAAAAATTCTGAAAGACCACTGAATGCTAACCCAATATGGAGCCCTGAAAGGGAGAAAAGCATGAAGTGCCTATCACATCTCGTGGTGATTTCCTGTATCTCATCCTAGGCATATGCAACCCAGCGAACCCCTCAATACTTATATAGCTAATACAGAATATATAGTTTTCGTGGTTCCACCCACAAAACCAGCCGCACGCCTTCTCCAAGCTCACATATTTACCCCCAAACCGCCAGACCCCCAACCCCCTCAGCGGGCACCCGGCGCGATACACTAGAAGGCGTTAAACACAGGCTCAAACAGCCGCCCAACATATCAACACCCAGACACTCGCTGAAGAACACCCAGACACCGCTGAAGGAGGCGCATGGGACGCATAATCCGCCGCACCCGGCGCCGACACCACCACCCCCAGGGCCAGCTCAACCGCCGCTGGGACACCCTCAGCGGTGCCACCTCCGAACCCCAAAAGCAGCAGGTTCGCCGAAGCCGCCGCGACCGCCGCGAAGCTGAAAACCTCAGCATCCTCACCAGCGTGCCCGGCATCGATCTTGACCGTCTGCCTACCCTACGTGACCACGAAGACTCCAAGACTCAGCGCAAACGAACCCCGCTAGAGTTCAACCAGAAGACTCTCGAACGCTTCCGCGACTTCATTGATTCCTCGGTTCTGGCGTCCCCCTCACGCACCGCAATCAGCGCGTTCTTTCTAGTCATTAGCTTCTTCACCATCATGCTGTCCCTGCCGATTTCTTCGGCAGACGGGCAGCGCGTCGCGCTACACCACGCGGTCTTCACCTCAACCAGCGCGGTGACCGTGACCGGCCTGACTACCGTCTCCACCGCCGAGCAGTGGTCCACCTTCGGTCAGGCAATGATTCTTCTCGCCTGCCAGGTGGGTGGCCTGGGCACGCTGACCATCACCTCCCTGCTGGCGCTGGCTATCGGCCGCAAAATGGGTCTGCGCACCAAACTCATCGCCCAGGAAGACCTGAACATCAGCCGACTCGGTGAGGTCGGTGGCATCATTAAAGCGGTGGCGTACGCGTCTTTCTCTATCGAAGCGTTCATTGCAATGCTCCTCACCCCGCGCTTCCTCGCGCTCGGCGAAGCACCACATGAGGCTCTGTGGCACGGCATTTTCTACTCGGTTTCTGCATTCAACAACGCCGGATTCACCCCGCACTCGGACGGCATCGTACCCTACGGCCACGATCTCTTCCTGCTCGTACCCATCTGCATCGCGGTGTTCCTCGGCTCGCTCGGCTTCCCCGTGTTCATTGCGATTCAGCGCAACCCCTTCCGTCCCTCACACTGGCAGCTCACCGCAAAACTGACCGTGGTCACCACCCTCTTCTTCTTCGGTTTTGGTGCCTTCTTCTGGGGTCTTTTCGAATGGAATAACCCCGCAACCATCGGTTCCTACTCTCCCGGCGATAAAATCCTCAACGCCATCTTCGCCTCCGTGATGATGCGTTCGGGCGGCTTCAACCTGGTTGACATGGACGCCATCACCCCCGTCTCCACCTTGCTGACGGACACGCTCATGTTCATTGGTGGCGGCTCCGGCTCGACCGCAGGCGGCGTGAAGGTCACCACCATCGCCGTGATTGCCCTGTCGATTCTTGCTGAGGCGCGAGGTGACCAGAAGGTCGTAGCGTTCAATCGCACCATCCCCGAATCCTCTCTGCGCATTGCCATCTCTGTGATCGTTATGGGTGCTACCGTGGTAGGTGTTGGCACCGCATCGATTCTCATCATTAGCGGCGCAGATCTCAAAGAAGTCATCTTCGAGGTCATCTCTGCCTTCGCGACCTGCGGCCTCTCAAACGGCCTCTCCGCCAGCCTACCTCCGGCAGGCGTGTACGTGCTCAGTGTGCTCATGCTCATTGGTCGTGTGGGCACAACAACCGCCGCAACCGGCTTGGCAATGCGTTCACGCCGCCGCCTATACAAGTTCCCCGAAGAAAGGCCCACCATTGGCTAGTGCACATAACGCCCCCGTCCTCGTCATCGGCCTGGGACGCTTCGGTTCGGCTGTGGCTGCCCAGCTGCGCCTGCAGAATAAAGAGGTTCTCGCTATCGAGAAGGACCCCGAGCTGGTGCAGAAGTGGTCCGGCGTGCTGACCCACGTGGTCTCCGCCGATGCGACCGATATCGACACCCTGCACCAGTTGGGTGCGGACGAGTTCGGCTCCGCCGTGGTGGGTGTGGGCACCTCCGTGGAGGCGTCCGTGCTGATTACCGCGAACCTCGTGGACATTGGCGTGGAACGTATTTGGGCGAAGGCTATTACCCCCGCGCACGGCAAGATTCTGGAGCGTATTGGCGCGCACCACGTGGTCTACCCGGAGGCGGACGCGGGCCGCCGCGCCGCGCACCTCGTCTCGGGTCGACTGCTGGACTACATTGAGTTTGATGACGACTTCGCCATTGCGAAGATGCGCCCGCCGAAGGAAACCCACGGCTTCACCCTCGCCGAGTCGGATATCCGCTCCAAGTACGGCGTGTCTGTGGTCGGTATTAAGTCCCCCGGTGAGGACTTCACCTACGCGGACGCGACCACCCGCATTCACTCGCGCGACATTCTGATTGTGTCCGGTCAGGTGGACCTGATTGAGCGTTTCGCGGCGCGCCCCTAAGTGCACTTTTCCTCGCTGCCTTGAGGAACCCGCGAATAGACATAGAAAAGCAAATAAGCATAGAAAAACAGCCTCTTCCCGTTCTGCCGGGAGGAGGCTGTTTTCTGTGGTTTGACCCAGTCAAAGGGATGCTACTGGACGGTATTAGTCCTCGTCAGCGGTGTACAGCTGGCTCATTTCCGCCGAACGGGCTGCGCAGGCGCGCATCGCGTCCTCGGTCAGCTGGAAGAGGCCACCGTCCACGAAGGTGTTCAGTGCACGCTCGGTGGTGCCGTTCGGGCTGGTCACGGCGCGGCGCAGGGCGGGCGCATCCGGGTTGGTGTCGAGCAGGAAGCCCGCACCGGCAACGGTTGCGCTGGCAAGCTTGAGGGCGGTGTCTGCATCCAGGCCGAGCTTCTCGCCGGCGGTTGCCATCGCCTCCGCAAGCAGGAACGCGTATGCCGGGCCAGAACCGGAGACGGCGGTGACCGCATCCATCTGGTCCTCGCGGACCTCAACGACCAGGCCGACGGTACCCAGGACTTCTTCGACGAGCTTCTTCTGCTCGTCCTTCACGGTGTCGGTGGTGGAGATGGCGAGCACGCCCTTGCCCACGGAGGAGGGGGTGTTCGGCATGCAGCGAACAATGGGCTGACCTGCAGGAAGGCACTCGGCGAGGGTTTCGAGGGTCACGCCGGCAGCAACGGACACCACAACGGCGTTCGGTGCGAGGGCGGGCGCAATATCGCGGGCGAGCTCCACGATGCCGTAGGGCTTCACGCCGAGCAGCACGACGTCTGCGTGGGCGGTTGCCTTGTGGTTACCGTCGGCTTCGCCGCCGGTGGTGATGATTTCGACCTTGTCGCCGAGGCGCTGGGCGAGGGCGGCGCGGGATTCTTCGCTACGCACGGTGGCGCGGATGTGGGCGGGGTCGTGGCCTGCGGCGAGCAGACCTGCGGCGATGGAGCCGTTCATGGAGCCGGTGCCGAGAAAAGCAATAGTTGCGGTCATCGTTGATCCTTCCTAATGGGGTGCCTGCGCCCTGCGGGTGCGCGGTGTGCTGTGCACAGTGGGCGTGTGGAGGCGTACCCTTCCAGCATAGCGGGTGCGGGTGGTTTGGGGCACACCGAACCAACGCGTGAAAGCCGAGAGTTGATGCGCCGACCCCGTGGGCGAGGCTCGTGTTGCCATCCGAAACCGGGTTTTCGCGTTGCCCCCCGTTGCTGAGGTGCAAAAAGCGCGGGCGTAAAATTAAATCGGCTTTGTCTCCCCCGATTTCGCTGCGGTTTCCATCCGGTTTGCGCCACGGCTTTCGCCGCGGTTCGCGCGGGTTGTGAAGCCTCAACCCAACACACAGCACGCAACACGCAAACCCCTTTTTTCCTATGTCTTCTCATACTGGTTCTTCCTCGAATTCTTCCTCGAATAACCCGCAGAATCCTGCGGGCTTCCGTTCTTTTTTGTTTCGCCTCCTTCTGGTGTTGACCCTTGCTGCGCTGGTCACGGGCGTGTTCAGCGGCCTGGGTGCGATTGCTCTGCATTATGTTCTGGATTTTATGCAGGAGCTAACTTTCGGTCAGGCTGAGGGACATCACCCGATGGTCACTGACGGCGCTGACCCGGCGCGTCGTGCCCTGGTGCTGGCGGCGCTGGGGCCGTTTGTGGCGTTGGTTTGGTATTACCTGCAGTCGGGCGGTCGGCGCGTGGTGAGCGTGAAGTCGCAGATTGCGGGTGCTACCGAGGAGGACCTTAAGCCCCCGCTGTGGCGGCAGATTTCCCATTCGGTGATTCAGATTGTTGCGGTGGGTGCGGGCTCCCCCGTGGGTAAGGAGGTCGCGCCGCGTGAGTTGGGTGCGCTGGCTGCGGGTCGGTGCGCGCGTTTTCTGGAGCGTGTGGGTGGCTCTCGCCCGGATGGTTCGCCGCTGCTGGGTGATCGTGAGCGTCGCCTGCTGGTGGCGGCGGGTGCGGCGTCTGGTTTGGCGGCGGTGTATCAGGTGCCGGTTGGTGGTCTGGTGTACCTCATGGAGGCGATGGCTGTTGGTTTGAGCCTGCGGTCGCTGTATGTGGGTGCGGTGACGGTGTGGACGGCGACGGTCACGGCGAATCTGGTGATTGTAAATGAGCCAACGTACCCGGTGCCGCAGCTTCCGTTGGATGCAACGACGCTGACGGTGGCGGCGTTGACGGGTGTGGTATTGACTCCGTTGGCGTTGGGTTTTAGGGCGTTGTCGCAGCGTGCGGAGAAGATTAAGGCGAAGGACCGTTCTCTGTTGTGGCGTATTCCTTTGTCGTTTGTGCTGGTCGCGGTGGTTTCACTGTGGCTTCCGGAGATTCTGGGTAATGGTCGCCTGCTGACTCAGCACACGTTTAATGTGTCTCTGGATGCGGCGGCGGGCGGTTTGTCTGCGGCGGCGGCAGTGTACGTGTTGGCGTTGTGCGTGGCGAAAGCTGCAGTGGTGCTGTTGAGCCTGCGTTCGGGTTCGTACGGCGGCACACTGACGCCTGGTTTGGCGTTGGGTGCGGCGGCTGCGTTTTGTGTGGCGGCGCTGGTGCTGTGGACGTTCCCCGGTTTGGACGGGGTGCCGGGTGGCGCGTCGATGGTGTTGTATGCGGCGGCGTTGACGGGTACGGCGGCGTTTTTGGGGGTGTCGATGAATGCGCCGCTGTCTGCGCTGACTCTGTTGATTGGTTTTACGGGTCAGGGTGCGGGTGCGTGGCTGCCGATGGCGGTTGCGGTGGGCACGGCGGTGCTGACGCGCTGGGCGTGGACGCGGGCGTTCGGCGCTAAGAAATAGGTTCTGACGGATAGCGGGCGGCCCCGGATGCGTGTGCGTCCGGGGCCGCCTGTTTTGTTTGGGCTACTCGGTGCGGGGTGGAGATTCGGTCATGACCTAGCGATTTCAGTAACGACCTAGCAATTTCAGTCATGACTTAGCGTCTTTGGCGATGGTTAAAACCCCAGCCTGAAGTCACTAACTCATTACCGAAAACGCTAAACCATGGCACAAATTCTGCTGAGGCAGCACCTCCGCGGGCGCAAAGATATTTGATGCATAAAGCAATGAAATATCCGAATAGTGATGTTTAGTCGCTGTTGCACCCAAAAGAATGCAAACGATGGCAAACATGCGGTAGGGTGGTAACTGTAGTGTTCCATAGCGCATTGATGCGCTTAATGGGCGCGCTACAGGACTGTTTTCTTCCGGCAGTCAACGCAACCTGTGAATAACGGTCCGACTAGTAACTGAATAACACACCATCACCGACAATAGGAGCGTATCTTCTATGGATTCGACCATTTTTAATCGCCGTACCCTGCTGGGTAGCGGCGCACTTGTGGGCCTTGGTGCCCTGCTTGCGGCGTGTGGCCAGCAGGCAAATAACGAGGCGGCAGCCACCGCCTCCGCCGCGCCGAGCGAAACCGCTTCGGCATCTGCAGTGGCTTCTGAATCTGCTTCAGCTTCTGCTACTCCGAGCCCGGTCATTACCCGCGGATACTCCGGCGGCTCCAAGGCGCCCGATGGGGAATACCGCAAGGCAGATGAGCACGGCCCGGCGCAGAATGTTCCTCTGCCGAAAGCCAAGCCGCAGCAGTACCCCGAAACCTTCGCTGGTCTCCGTGAGATGATGCGGGACTGGATCAAAGCCCGCAACTACGGCATCCAGACGGGCGATATGCAATACGTGAGGCCGTACATGCTGGACACCTTCAAAAGCGATATCGAATTCCTCAACTCCATCGAGAAGCTTTACAAAGAAGGCGGCTGGGTGATTGAAGGAACCTCAGAATACCAGGCCGAAAGCGACCTCATGTATGACGAAGAAGCCAAAGAATATTGGGTTCTCATCCGACGTTTGTGGACTTACGGGCTATACATTCATCCGAATGGAAAAATGCGTAAACGAGCCAATACTGGTAATGAAAACGAAACTTTCATGTTCCGTTACCGTTACAAGGATGGTTACTGGTATTTGTCTGAGTACCGCTCTAATGAAGAGCTCCGCAAACAGGGACTCATTAAATAATGAAAAATAACGCAGTTCGACTGTTCTACATCTCAGTCACTCTTGGCCTGGCGGTTAACCTCTATCCTCCAACATATGCTCTGGAAGATACTTCAGATTCCAATCGTCATAGCATCGTAGACATAGCTAATGAAGACGGTTACGCAACAGCAGATACCGATGAGGAAGTGGACCTGTCCTCTACTCCAGAAAGTTCTGCTGTATCTGACATCAGAATGACCGCAGAAGAGCAAAAAGCTGCCTTTGACGCAACTTATCGTGTTAGGCATGATGGTCAAGGAAACCAATTCTATGCTTCAATCGAAGATAAAGACTCCTGCGTCACCGCTGATCATCAGCCGGGACAGTATTTCCGTACCTGGATGCAGCCTGACGACGGCAACGACTACACCGGTTACTACAATACCTCCGGCATCGGCACCTACTGCACCCCAGTAGAATCCCGCACCCTAACCGCCAATAACCCCGGCGAGCCCCGTAAACCGAGCCCCGCTGAAATGCTCCAAGAAATTGAAGACAAATTCGCCAACACCGATATTCGACCGCCTATCCTGAAGCAGTCCTATAACTCCGGTAACGGCACCGGCAGAGCTAAGGGCGACCCGAATATCTACAAGGGCGACAACGTCAATTTCTACGCTGAAGCTCCCACTGCTTATTGGGAAGGCGAACTCTCGGCCGGTCACGTTGAAATCGAGTCTTATCCGGTGCAGATGACCGTTCAATACGGCAACGGTGACGAAAACACGTCTTACACTATCGGCGAGCCCATCTACCCGAAGTCAGGCTCGAAAGCACGACCGACCGCGACCAGTTACGCTTACCAGCGCTCTGGTAACTTCCACGCCTACGCAACGGTTTCTTATGCTGGCCGGTACCGCGTCAATGGTGGCCCGTGGCAGGCTATGCGTACTGTCGTCAAGAAGGACACTACTGAACCGCTGCTGATTCGTGTGTGGTGGGTTGATGTGGGACGCGTCGGCGGCACCTGCGATGAAGACGACACTCGCTGGGGCTGCAAGAACGACCCGACGATGGGTAAGCCGGATAACCCGAACCCGCGCCTGCGCAAGGCCGATATCCGCACCGGTCAGCGTTGGCACCTGAACGATAACGGTGACGGGGATACAGAGTATTCGTTGCACCGCGACTGGCCCGACATGTAAACCAGGTCCAACCCAATATATTAAATAACCGCAGCAGGCGGCCCCGGACATGCAAGCGTCCGGGGCCGTTTTTGTTTTACCGTGCCCTGCCGTGCCGAAAAATTGTGCCATAGGTTAGTGCCTTTGGTCGTAGTTAAAAACCATGGTCGAAGACGCTAAACCATGGCACAAATTCTGCACGGGTTACAGCCCCATAGCGAGAAGCCACATGTGTTTCCAGAAGCCACTTATGATGTGGCTGTTCGAAACACATGTGGCTTCTCAATATTTACATCCAAAAACATAAATTAAATAATATTAATAGAATAGAATTTCCTCCAACCTCAAAACACTTAGAAAAATTTACAAGATAGACACCTAACCAACAGACTCCGACTCGTATTTATATTCAGAATATATTTCACTAATATTTTTTATCAAACAATAAACATAAGAAGTCAATATACAATCAACTCCATTTTGACCCTTGTCAGAACCCCGATTACCCTCAATCATTTCTTCGATTTCTCCTGAAAAATATTTATAAGTACGTTTATCAACAATATTTCTAATTATGCAGCGAATTTCCTTATTCATGAGATGCGCAACAAAGCAGGCAAACAAAAGGTTAATCAATAAAAATGCAAAAACAGGTAAGTCTCCATACGAATCCCACGAAGTACAGCACCCCGAAAACAATTCAGCTATTTCCATTATAAAAACTTCAACAACATATATGGAAATCATTGAAGTTACTATCCAAATCATAGCAACATTAAATACCGTCAATCCATAAAATTTACAGCGCTCAAAGAATTTCAACCTACCTGATTTCAGACCAGAAACATTAAATTTGCATATTTCAGAAAACAGACGTGTATTGAGACTAATACTGGAAAACAAGCATGAAACAAAAAGCAGTGTAACGAGGACTATAAACATACCTCCTCTTCCCGAGGGAAAAGTGAGAGACACAAGAACAGCGACAAGCCATAGTACGATGATCTTTACCCCCTCCACTCCAGAGAAATAGGCCCAGGCGACGCCCTTTACGCTAAACCCAATATATTCTCTACTGCGAAGGAATATACTATTAAATCCATTAAAATCAGCAATACTTGAATCAGATTCATCTTGCATATCATTATTATCAGCTCTACCCGAAATAGATAGCCCCTTCTTCGTATTTACATTTTCTTTATAGATAATTCTATACGCTAATTCGCTAGACATATCTTGAAGGCTAGACGCATTTTTGACCCTCCGCAAAACCGAGGCATACTTAACTAAAATATCCCTCTCGTTATATGTCAGCATCAGAGAAGAAGACAGTGTAAACCAAGCGAAAAATAGCAAAATCCACAAAGGCATATCGGCATATCTTTCAAGTTTTATATCCGGTGGAACAACCTGCTTTCCCCATCCTGGGCCGTTAGCCCAATCACCAAAAAATTCAGGCGCGTAAGATACCCCTTGGAAATACCCGGCTAGAAGACCGTGCCAAAAAACAATTACAAATACACAAAAAACAATATAGCCCACAACTCTAGCAAACTGCCTATATGCTGCGCGTCGGGCTTCACCATTAATACCGCCCGCACCATCCGCAAACTTCCCAACACTAACAAAAAGACTCAGAAGCAAACTCGCAATTGACGCAATAATACCAATTCTTAAATCGAAAATATAATATGGGGAGTTAAAAAACGTCCGAATTAATGCCCATAAAACACTATCTACCTTTTCCGGCGATTTGATAATAGTAGGGAGATTAATAATAAATGGAGAAAAGTATATAATGGAAAATCCTAGAAATACTCGCAACGGAATTCTTAAGACATTCCCCCAGAATATTTTCTTTCGTTTCTCTTCATGGTTTTCTCCCCATATCTTATTCACTTTATCAATATTGTAAGAAGTATTAATTTTGTCGATTACATCTTGAACTTCCAATGAATATTCCTTTCCTATGTCTTTGTCGGCGGGTATATACAAGAAAAGCGGTGATCCCGCAGGCCGGCGCTCATTACACACCAGCCTGCGGAGTTCATCATCATAGCGTTATGCGCCCAGGAGAGTCTTCGGGTTGACCGGAGTACCCGTACCCTCCGCCAGGTGCTCAATACGCTTCAGGATCAGGCCCTCACGCAGCGCCCACGGGCACACACGCATCGTCTCAACCCCAAACGCCTCCATCGCCGCCTCCGCAGCGATAGCGCCCGCCAGCATCTGCTCCGCACGTGCCTTCGAAACACCCGGCAAATCGCCGCGCTCCTTCACAGTCATCGCCTCCATACGACGAGTCCACAGGCGCAAATCCTGCAAATGCATCTCACGCTTCACATGCGGGCCCGCCGAATACGGCGCCGCACCACAAATACGCGCCAACGAACGGAACGTCTTCGACGTACCCACCGTCATATCCGGCACACCATAACGCAACAGATTCTCCGCCACCGGGGCAATCTGCTCACGCACATACTTACGCAGACGCTTCACCTGCTTCGGGCTCGGCGGCTGCTCATCAAAAAACTCACGCGTCAAACGGCCCGCACCCAACGGCACGCTCATCGCCGCATCCGGCAACGCATTCGTACCCGTCGAAAACTCAAAAGAGCCACCACCAATATCAAAATCAAGGATGCGGCCCGCACCCCAGCCCTGCCAGCGGCGCACCGCAAAGTACGTAATCGCCGCCTCCTGATCACCCGAAATACCGTTCAGGCTCACGCCGGTCTGCTCACGCACCTGATGCAGCACCGCCGCACCATTACCCGCCTCACGGATAGCACTCGTGGAGAACGCCAGCAGGTCCTCCGCCTCATTCTCGATAGCGAAGTCGCGGGCGCTGGTCACGAAGCGGGTCAGCGCGTCCGCGCCCTCCTGTGAGATATTGCCCTCGGCGTCGAGGTACTGCACGAGCTGCAGCGGAATCTTGTGCGACGCGTACGGTTCGGGGCGCGCCCCGGGGCTGCCGTCAATCAGTAGCAGGTGAACCGTATTCGACCCGACATCCAGAACTCCCAGGCGCACGATGCGCTCCTCTCCCCCGCCGCGCGGCGGGATATTGTCTGTGTGCGGTACCGCAGGTGCGGCGCCTCTTCCAGTCTGTCAGAGGCGCGGCTCACTCCGCAAACAATCCGGGCGGATGCCCAGCATCAGCACAGCGCAAGCCTAAAAAGCACGCACCGGTTTCGCGCGCACAACACAGGCACAAATATTCCCCCGAGCGCGCAAAAGGCGCAGGAGGCGCCCCACCCCGCTAAGGGGTTCGGGACGCATCCTGCGCCTTCAGTTCAGCTCGAACTACGCTCGGCTACTCGGCAGATTACTCGGCGGTCTTCTTCGCCGCGGTCTTACGAGTGGTCGTCTTCTTCGCGGTAGTAGACTTTGCGGTCGTCTTCTTAGCAGTGGTCTTCTTAGCCGTGGTGGTCTTCTTCGCGGCGGTCTTACGCTTGACCGGGCCCTTCGCGCGCTTGTCAGCAAGCAGCTGCACCGCACGCTCGTGGGTCAGCGACTCGACCGACTCCGCACGCGGAACCGTAATGTTCGTAATACCGTCGGTGATGTACGGGCCAAAGCGGCCGTCCTTCACCACAATCTTCTTCTCGCTGACCGGGTCCACGCCCAGCTCAGCCAGCGGAGGCTTAGCCGCCGCACGACCGCGCTGCTTCGGCTGGGAGTAAATCTCCAGGGCCTGCTCCAGCGTAATCGTGAAGATCTCGTCCTCGCTGCCAATCGAGCGGGAGTCCGTGCCCTTCTTCAGGTACGGGCCAAAGCGGCCGTTCTGCACGGTAATCTCCACGCCCTCAGCGTCGGTACCGAGCACGCGCGGCAGGCTCATCAGCTGCAGTGCCTGCTCCAGGGTCACGGTCGCCAGGTCCATGGACTTAAACAGGGAGGCGGTGCGCGGCTTGGCGGGCTTCGGCTTCTTCTTCGGCTTGGGCTTGCCGTTCTTGTAGTATTCGGTCGGCTGCGCGTCCAGGTACGCCTGAATCTGTTCCTCGGTCATCTCTTCGATA
>ERZ773008.182-NODE-182-length-43646-cov-15.015875_pt1 | contig 43646 bp, 45 predicted proteins | sample MGYA00580664_ERZ773008 | MGnify/ENA primary metagenome ERZ773008 (study PRJEB29015, sample SAMEA2738016) | human oral metagenome | biome: human oral; feature: human-associated habitat; material: dental | place: China | collected 2048 ...
TGTATGCCGAATTTTTGAAACGGGAAGATATTTGACGCACACGCCGCTGCGTCCCCAAAAGCAGCCTGCACATCAAAAAGCAGCCTGCACCCTTTGAAATCCATCATTCCTTGAGAAACACCATGTCCCCCATTGTCATCATCGCCCAAAAAGAAATCCGCGACAATCTGCGCAACCGCTGGGTGCTGGCCGCCACCGTGTTAATGTTTACACTCGCGCTGGCACTCGGATTCATGGGCAGCGCGCCCACCGGCAGCGTGAAAGTCGATCCGCTCACCGTTACCGTGGTCAGCCTGTCGAGCCTGTCTATTTTCCTGATTCCGCTCATTGCCATGCTGATGGCGTATGACGCGCTGATTGGCGAAATCGAACGCGGCACCATGGCATTGCTGCTGAGCTACCCGCTTTCGCGCTGGCACATTTTGGTTGGCAAATTTCTTGGCCACATCATCATGCTCACGCTCGCCACCGTAGTCGGCTACGGCGCTGCCGGCTTGATTCTGCAATACAATTTCGGCGGGCTTTATTTGGCGGCATGGAAGCCCTTTTTCCTGCTGATTGCCGCCAGCATACTGTTGGGCGCGGCATTTTTGTCGATGGGCTACCTGATTAGTGCCAAAGTGAAAGAACGCGGCACGGCGGCAGGCTTGGCCATCGGCGTGTGGCTGTTTTTTGTCGTGATTTTCGACATGGCGCTGCTGGGCATTCTGGTGGCCGATACCAAACAGAAAATCACCGCCAAAATCTTGGAAAACATCCTGCTGCTCAACCCGACCGACATCTACCGCCTGCTCAACCTGACAGGCTTTGAAAACACCGCCATGTATTCGGGCATGGCCGGCGTGAGCGGGCAAATCGGCCTGAGCAAAACGGCTTTGCTAGCGGCGCAACTGGGCTGGATTGCCGTTCCGTTCGCCCTGGCCGCATGGTTGTTCGCCCGCCGCCCCATTTAACCCTACCCACAACAATAAATAAGAGGAAAACACTGATGCTGAACAAACTCATCCCCATCGCCCTGACGGGCCTGCTGCTGGCCGCTTGCGGCGAAACGTCCGATTCCGCCAAACCGCCGCCACCGCCCAAAAATTTCACCGCCGAATCCAAAGGCTATTACTGCACGATGAACCTGACGGAACACGTCGGTGGCAAAGCGCAGATTATTTTGGAAAGCCGGCCGGACGAGCCTGTGTGGTTCTCCACCGTGAATCAGGCTTTCGGTTTCACACGCCATCCGGGCGAGCCGAAAGACATCGCCGCCATTTATGTGACCGATATGGGGCAGCCGAACTCCGACACTGCATGGATTGATGCCAAAACTGCGTATTATGTGATTGAAAGCAAATTTGTCAGTGGCATGAAGACGGTCGATTCCGTGCCCTTTTCCGATTTGGCCAAGGCCGAAGCGTTTGCAAAAGAAAACGGCGGCCGCGTTATCCGCTTTGACGAAATGCCCGACGAATGGATTTACAAATAATCCGTACAGCAAAAAGCAGCCTGCACTTTCCCGTTTACCGTGCAGGCTGCTTTTTCCATAGAAAAAACCGATACTTTTCACTATAATCCCTCCCTTAACCCAATTCCATATTTTATAGTGGATTAAAATAAAAATGAGACAAGGCGGCGAACCGCAAGGCGTACAAATAGTACGTCAAGGCGAGCCAACGCCGTATCATTGCGATTTTAATTTACTATATCCATCTCTTATACGATAAACACACACGTCAAAAAAGCAGCCTGCACGTCAAATTCAATGTGCAGGCTGCTTTTTTTATGATCCGATGGTTTGGCGCAAAAACGCCAGCAGGCATGCCAGTTCGTCCGCGCTTTGTTCTTGTGTGCCGTTGCCGGTGTGGCCGCCGGTTTCGGGGGCGTAAAGCCAGGTGGTGTCGGGCTGAAGGGCGGCGAGTTTGGCATAGAATTTCAGCGCGTGGGCGGGATGGACGCGGTCGTCCGCCAGACTGGTGGTGATGAAGGCGGGCGGATAGTGCAGGCTGCCTGAAAGTTGGTGATAGGGCGAAAATTGCGCCAGATATTCGCGCATTTCTGGGTCGGCCGGGTCGCTGTATTCTTCCACCCAGCTGGCACCGGCGTAGAGTTCGGTATAGCGCAGCATGTCGGTGAGCGGCACTTCGCAAACCAGTGCGCCGATGCGTGCAGGCTGCCTGCAAAACGCGGAAGCCACCATCAGGCCGCCGTTGCTGCCGCCTTGGATGGCGGTGTGCGGCGCGCTGGTGTATCCGTGTGCGTGCAGGTCGGCAATGACGGCGAGCAGGTCGTCCACGCTTTTGTGTTTGTTGCGGCGCATGGCGGCTTCGTGCCAGCCGACAAATTCGCCGCCGCCGCGTATGTTCGCTAGCACGAACGCCCCGCCGCGTTCCAGCCAGTGTTTGCCGATAGTGCCCATATAGTGCGGCAGTTCGGGCACGTCGAAGCCGCCGTAGCAATAAACGAGTGTGGGCGTGTCGGGCGATTTTTGCTTGCCGACCCAGTAATACGGAATGCGTGTGCCGTCTGCGGATTCGGCGAAGAACTGCTGCACGTCAATGCCTTGTGCGTCGAATTGTGCAGGCTGCTTTCGCAACACGGTCAGCTCCATCACGTTCAAATCGAGCGAATACAGCGTGAGCGGGGTAACAAAATCACTGGCGGCTAAATGTACCGTGTCGCCGCCCCAAGGCTGGTCGGCCAGTTCAATCGCGCCTTTCGGGAAAACGGGCAATGCCTGCTCCGTCCACGCGCCGTGTTCCCATTTCCACGCTTTCAGGCTGCCCGATACATTGTCCAGCAGGCTGGCGATGACGAATTTCCGCGTGGTTTCAATCAGTTCCAACGCCTGCTGCGGATTGGGCGCGAACAGGCACTGCGCCTCGCCCAATTCGCCTTTGTTCAGCTTCACCGCCAAAAGGCAGCCTGCACCATATTTCTGCTTGCTGCGCTGCCAGTCGGATTTCAAATGCAGCAGCAGTTGCCCCGCCAGATAGCCCACCACTTCGCCATCGCTCGGCAAGGCCAGCGGCACCGCTTCGTTTTGCGCGTTCACATAAAAATAATCTTTATGGAAGAACGATGTATTGGCTTCCACCAAGTCCAGCGGCGCACCCTGCGCATCCAAATAACGCCACGCGTTCACCATCACGCCGTCCGCCGCCATTTCGTACACCGGCACGGCTTCCGCCAAACTTTGCCCGCGCCGCATCAGCCACACTTGGCGCGGATAGCCCGAATCCGTGAGCTGGCGTTCGTCCCACGCGGGGCAGAGCCACACGCTGTCTTCATCGCGCCAGGCCACATGGTTTTTGCCGAGCGGGAAATGAAAGCCGCCGTCCACCACCGCCTTTTTGTTTAAATTGAATTCCAGCGTATAGGCGCTGTCCGAACCGGCGGACGACAGCGTGAGCAGCGTTTTTTCGGGCTGTTCCACATAATGCGACACGCCGTCCAAATACACGTCGTCGCCCAGCAGCGCGTCAAAATCCGCCACGGAAAACAGCACTTCCCATTCGGGCAGGCCGGCGCGGTAGGAAGATGCGCTGCACACGCTGTACACGCCTTTGGGGAATTCGGCGGACTGGTGGAAGTGGTACATCCGCGCGCGGTGCTCCTGGCAGAACGGGATTTGCCTTTCGTCTTGCAGTTGGGCGAGGATTTCGGCTTTGGTGCGGTGGAATTCGGCGGAATGAAAAGCAGCCTGCACTTTTTGCCGTGCTTTGGCCAGCAGGGTTTGCGTTTCGAGCGAATCCAGTTGTTCCAAGGCGGAATAGGGGTCGTGTGTCGTCATTCTGTGCTTTCGGTGTGCCACAAATCGGGCTGTTGTCGGTCGGGCTGCAAATGGCTGATGCCGATGCCGATGAGGCGGTATTCGGGTTCGGTGGGCATTTTTTGCAGCAGGGTGCAGGCTGCTTTGAGCAGGGATTCGGCATCGGGCAGCGGCGAAGAATAGGTTTGCGAGCGGGTGTAAATATGGAAGTCGCTGGTTTTCAGTTTCAGCGTAACCGTTTGCCCGCGCGTGCGTTTGCGCTGCATTTGCAGGGAAATGTCGTGCGCCAAATCGGGCAGGTGCAGGGCGATTTCTTCGCGCGGCAAATCGTCCGGCACGGTGATTTCGGTGGAAATCTGCACCCGTTCGCGCGAAGGCTGCACGGGGCGGTTGTCCACACCGCGCACCAAATCGTAGAAACGGTAGCCCCATTGCCCCAAAAGGTGCACCAGCTGCATGCGGGAGGCAGCCTGCACGTCGCCCGCCGTTTTCCAGCCGAAGCGGTGCAATTTTTGCGCGGTTTTTTGCCCCACGCCGGGAATTTTCTCAATCGGCAGACCGTGCAGGAAGGCGGCGATTTTGGGCGGCGGCAGCACGAATTGCCCGTTCGGCTTGCGCCAGTCGGAGGCCACTTTTGCCAGAAATTTGTTCGGGGCGATGCCGGCGGATGCGGTCAGCCCGGTTTGTTGGAAGATTTGCGCGCGGATTTGGCTGGCCACGTCCGTGGCATACGGGACGGACAATTTGTTGTGCGACACGTCCAGATAGGCCTCGTCCAAAGCCAGCGGCTCGACCAGGTCGGTGTATTGATGGAAAATCTGATGAATTTGCCGCGATACTTGGCGGTATAAATCGAAATGCGGCGGCACGAACACGGCTTGCGGGCACAGCTGTTTGGCGCGGGCGGCGGACATGGCGGAGCGCAAGCCGAACGCCCGTGCTTCATACGATGCGGCGCAAATCACCGAACGCGGCGAATCCCACGCCACCACCACGGGCAGGCCACGCAAATGCGGTTGCTCGCGCAGTTCCACGGAAGCGTAAAACGCGTCCATGTCGATGTGGATGATTTTGCGTGTGTGCATGGCTTAAAGGGTGCAGGCTGCTTTTGAACCTTGCAAAAGCAGCCTGCACTTTCATGTTTATGATGTTTTGGCGTTGCGGCACGTTTTGTATTTGCGCCATGCCCACATAATGTAGCCCGACAGGCTGTAGCCGAAGAAGAAGGCAAACAGCACCAAGGCGGGTTCCAAGATGAATATCATTAAAAACAGCAGCAGGCCAATCATGCCGATGAACGGTACTTTCAGGCGCGGATTGATTTCCTTGAAGCTCCAAAAGCGCACCTGCGCCACCATTGAAAGGCCGGCAAACAGGGTCAGCAGTACCACCCACACGCTGGCGCGCTGGAACATCCCGTCCGTGTAGCTGTAGTCCAGCCACACCAGTCCGACCACCAAGGCGGCCGCCGTCGGGCTGGGGATGCCGATGAACCATTTTTTGTCCACTTTGCCGATGAGCGTGTTGAACAGGGCAAGGCGCAGCGCGGCGCAGGCGCAATAGACGAACGCCACGCAATAGCCAAGTTTGCCGAATTGGTACAAATGCCAGTTATACACGATCAGCGCAGGGGCAACGCCGAAGCTGACCATGTCGGCCAGGCTGTCGAGCTGTTCGCCGAACGCGCTCTGGCTGTTGGTCAAACGCGCCACGCGCCCGTCCATGCCGTCCAGCACCATGGCGATGAATACGGACACGGCCGCGCTTTCAAAGCGTCCGTGCATGGATTGGGTGATGGCGAAAAATGCGGCAAACAAGGCGGCGATGGTGAACGAGTTGGGCAGCAGGTAAATGCTGTTTTGGCGCAACGCATGCACTTTGCCTGCCACGCCGGCGGTTTCTCTGTTTTCGTTTTCTGTCTGCATGATGATTTCCCGATGTGCAGGCTGCTTTTTTACGCTTCAAAAGCAGCCTGCACGTTGTTTTTCACGATGACGTGCCGCGCAAACCCAGCACGTCCTGCATATCGAACAAGCCCGTTTCGCGGCCGTCCAGCCACACCGCCGCCCGCACCGCGCCTGCGGCAAACGTCATGCGGCTGCTGGCTTTGTGGGTGATTTCCACGCGCTCGCCGTCGGTGGCGAACAAGGCGGTGTGGTCGCCCACGATATCGCCCGCACGCACGGTGGCAAAGCCGATGGTGTTCGGGTCGCGCGCGCCCGTGTGGCCTTCGCGGCCATATACCGCGCAGGTTTTCAAATTGCGTCCCAACGCATTGGCAATCACTTCGCCCATGCGCAATGCCGTGCCGCTGGGCGCATCGACTTTGTGGCGGTGGTGCGCTTCAATGATTTCGATATCGTAGCCGTCGTTCAGCACGCGTGCCACCGTGTCCAGAATATGGAAGGTCAGGTTCACGCCCACGCTGTAGTTGGCGGCGAACACAATCGCGTTTTTTTGCGCCGCTGCGGCGATGGCCGCTTTACCGTTGTCGTCATAACCCGTTGTGCCGATGACCATTTTGATGTTTTTTTCCGCGCATTTGGCGATGAGCGGCAGGGAAGCGTCCGGCCGCGTGAAGTCAATCACCACATCGCAGTTGGCCAGCACGGCATCCATGTCGGCGGAAATCGGCACGCCGGTTTTCAGGCCGATAGCATAGCCCGCGTCCAAACCCAAGGCATCGGAACCTGCGTGTTCCAACGCGCCCGTCAGCACGGTGCGGGGATTTTGCTGCACCGCCTCCACCAATACTTTGCCCATGCGGCCGTTCGCGCCGGCCACGGCAATTCTGATTTGCTGCGTCATTGTTGGTTACTCTGTTGGTTGTGTTGGATTTGTTGGCGGGCGAAATCCAGTGCGTCGCCTTCAATGCGGTTCACCGTGCCGTCCGCGCCGAAATGGATGGTGAGCGTGCGGTTTTCTTTCACTTTGCCGCCGCGCGACACTTCGTAAACATAATCCCAGCGGTCGGCGCGGAAGCTGGGGCGCAGCAGGGGCGCGCCGATTTCCATTTCCACCTGCTGGCGGGTCATGCCTTCTTTCACGGCCAAAACGGAGGCGGCATCCAGCGGGATGCCCTGCACGACGGACAGTCGGTAATAAGGCAGTTTTTCAACCAGGGCAGGGGTGCACGCGCTGACGCAGACGGCCAGAGCGGCGGCGGATAATAATGCTTTCACAAGATGACCTTTCGGATAAATTGGGCTTTTAAACAGTCGGGAAGATACCACAATCGCGCAGGTTCAAATACCCTTATTGACAACTTTTATCAATTATTTGCAAGCAAACGGTTAAAAGGTGCTATTATACGGCAATTATTCTATCGACAATATTTCAATTGTTTTATCGGAAAGTCACATAAATATGAACAATATATCCCAATTAAAAGACAACGGTTTGAAGGTGACCGGCCCGCGCCTGAAAATTTTGGATTTGTTTGAAACACACGCAGAAGAACATTTGAGTGCCGAAGATGTGTACCGCATTTTGCTGGATGAGGGCATTGAAATCGGCGTGGCCACCATTTACCGCGTGCTGACGCAGTTTGAGCAGGCGGGCATCCTGCTGCGCCACCATTTTGAAACGGGCAAGGCGGTATATGAATTGAACAAAGGCGGCCACCATGACCATATCGTGTGCGTGAAATGCGGTTCGGTGATTGAGTTCCACAGCGAGGAAATCGAGGCGCTGCAAGACAAAATCGCCGAAGAAAACGGCTTCCGCATTGTCGATCACGCGCTGTATATGTATGGCGTGTGTGCGGAATGCCAGAAAAAAGAAAAACGTTGATTTTTCATTGAAAATAAAAGTGCAGGCTGCTTTTTCGGACAACGGAAAGCAGCCTGCACTTTGTTTTGCGGCGTTGGGAAGGGTTAAACGTCCGCTTCGGCAATTTCAAAGCTGTGCGAAATTTCCGCCGCTTTGCCCAGCATGATGGATGCGGAGCAATATTTTTCCGCCGACAACTGCACGGCTTTGGCAATGCTCTCTTCTTTCAAATCATGCCCCAATACTTTGAAGTGGATGTGGATTTTGGTGAACACTTTGGGAATGCTGTCGGCGCGTTCCGCTTCGACGGTGGTGATGCAGTCGGTGATTTTCTGCCGCTGTTTTTTGGCAATATCGACCACATCGGTGCTGGAGCAGCCTGCAATGCCCATCAGCAGCATTTCCATAGGGCTGGCACCGCACCGCACCGCACCCTCGTCTGCCGCACCTTCCATCACAACGCTGTTGCCTTGCTCGTTGCTGGCCACAAAACAGCGTCCTTCCACCCAACGGTTGGTAATCTTCATTTTTACACCTTTCTCTTTAAAAACAGTTCAATACATTAAGCTGCCCAATCGGGCAAAACGCGATGCGCGGCCACCGCTTGGGCGGTAAAAGAGAATGTACCATATTTGCAGGAACTTAACGACTGCTGTTTGCGGCCGGCAGGGTGCAGGCTGCTTTTGCGGCGCAAAGAAGCACGGCAGATATAGGGTTCGCCGATGTTTCATGCTAGAATAATCCCATGGGCAAGGCGGTCGTTTTGCCCATTACCCAAAACTACTTACAAAGGAAAACATCATGTCTCAATTCGACGTTGTTGTCATTGGTGCGGGCCCCGGCGGTTATGTGGCGGCCATCCGCGCCGCGCAACTGGGTTTCAAAACCGCGTGTATCGATGCGGGTGTCAATAAAGCGGGCGATGCGCCTGCGCTGGGCGGCACTTGCCTGAACGTGGGCTGCATTCCGTCCAAAGCCCTGCTGCAATCGTCCGAACATTTCCATGCCGCGCAACACGATTTTGCCGAACACGGCATCAGCGCAGGCAGCCTGCACTTTGACGCAGCCAAAATGATTGAGCGCAAAGACGCCATTGTGACCAAACTTACTGGCGGTATTAAGTTCCTGTTCCAAAAAAACAAAGTGGAAAATTTCTTCGGCTTTGCCTCGTTTAAGGGCAAAAACGGCGATTTCTGGCAAATCGACATCGACAACAAAGGCGAAAAATCCACCATCGAAGCCAAACACGTGATTGTGGCGACTGGTTCCGTGCCGCGCCCGCTGCCTTTGGTGGAAGTGGACAATGTGAATGTGCTGGACAACGAAGGCGCGCTGAACCTGACCGAAGTGCCCGCCAAATTGGGTGTGATCGGTTCGGGCGTGATTGGTTTGGAAATGGGTTCAGTGTGGAAACGCCTGGGTGCGGAAGTGACCATTCTGGAAGCCGCGCCAACCTTCCTGGCCGCCGCCGACCAGCAAATCGCCAAAGAAGCCTTCAAATATTTCACCAAAGAGCAAGGCCTGAATATTGAGCTGGGCGTGAAAATCGAAAGCATCAGCAAAGAGAAAAAAGGCGTGCGCGTGCAATACGAATTGAACGGCGCGAAAAAAGACGAAACGTTCGACAAACTGATTGTCGCCATCGGCCGCATTCCGAATACGCAGAAACTGAACGCCGAAGCGGTGGGCTTGGCAAAAGACGAGCGCGGTTTCATTGTTGTGAACGAGCTGTGCCAAACCAACCTGCCGAACGTTTGGGCGATTGGCGACGTGGTGCGCGGCCCGATGCTGGCACACAAAGCGAGCGATGAAGGTGTTGCCGTGGCCGAACGCATTGCCGGTCAGAAACCGCATTTGGATTTCGGCACGATTCCTTGGGTGATTTACACCGACCCCGAAATCGCCTGGGTGGGCAAAACGGAAGAGCAGCTCAAAGCCGAAGGCGTGGACTACAAAAAAGGCACTTCGGGCTTCGGCGCGAACGGACGCGCTTTGGGTTTGGGCAAGGCCAAAGGCACGGTGAAAGTGCTGGCGGACGCGAAAACCGACCGCATTTTGGGCGTGCACATGATTGGCCCGATGGTGAGCGAATTGATTGCCGAAGCGGTGGTGGCGATGGAATTCAAAGCCAGCAGCGAAGACATTGCCCGCATCGTACATGCGCATCCGACACTGTCGGAAGTGGTGCACGAAGCGGCTTTGGCGGCGGATAAACGCGCGCTGCACGGTTGATAGGCTGTTGATTGGCGTGCAGGCTGCTTTTGGAAGGCGAAAAAGCAGCCTGCACTTTTGTTTTTGAAACGGACAATACGGGAAGAGAACGATGAATTTGTCTTATTGTGTATTCGGCTGTTTATTGGCCAGTTTGGCAGGCGGCGCGGCGGCGGAGCCTTTGGCGTATCACGGCGAAAGCACCACGTTCGGCGGCAACGATATCCTGCGCAACGATGTGACGCGCATGATTGCGGTGTCTGAGGCGGCGCAGGGCTGTCGGGAGATTCAGCGGATTGATGCGCAAGTCGAACGTGTAACGCGTCCGGAAAATCGCTGGTTGGCGCAAGAGACGTGGCGTGTGCAGGCGTGCGGCAAAACGCACCGTTATGACGTGCTGCTGCGCGAAGACGAGCGCGGCGAAACAGATTTTTCAGTGGGTTTCCGGCCTGAATAATCCACAAAAAAAGCAGCCTGCACTTTGGTTTTCCCAGTGCAGGCTGCTTTTTCAATCCAACCTTATTTTGCGGCAGATGCTGACGATGCGGCAGAGGCTTCGGCTTTGGCATTGCCGGCGGCGTTTTCGCCCCATGCGGCAGGGTATTTATAGCCGTTGAAGCGTTGGTGCGCGTATTGTTTGAACTCGGTGGAGTTGTACGCGTCGCTAACGTCTTTCACCCATTGGCTGTCCTTGTCCGCCGTGCGCACGGCTGCCCAGTTCACATAGGCAAAGCTCGGTTCTTGGAACAGGGTTTCAGACAGCTTCATGCCGCTGGACATGGCGTAGTTGCCGTTCACAATCGCAAAATCCACGTCTTGGCGGCTGCGCGGCAGGTTGGCGGCTTCCATTTCCACCAGCTTGATATTGCGCGTGTTTTCGGCAATGTCGCTCACCGCTGCTTTCAATGGGTCGATGCCGTCTTTCAGTTTAATCCAGCCCAATTCTTTCAGCATCACCAAAGCGCGCGCCAAGTTGGACGGGTCGTTCGGAACGGAAACGGTGCTGCCGTCTTTCACTTGGTCCAGCGCGGTCAGTTTGCCGCCGTACAAACCCAAAGGCGCGGTGGGCACTTGGAACACTTCGGTCAAATCCAGATTGTGTTCCGCTTTGAAGCCGTCCAGATAAGGTTTGTGTTGGAAAATGTTGATGTCAATCGCGTTTTCCGCCAATGCTTTATTCGGGGTTACATAATCCGAGTATTCGGTCAGCGTTACGCGGTAGCCTTTTTTCTCCAAAATCGGCTGGATTTGGTCTTTCACCATGTCGCCGAAATCGCCCACGGTGGTGCCAAAGCGGATTTCGGTTTTTTCCACTACGGGTGTGGCCGCACCGCTGGCTGCCGCGCCCGAAGCCGCCGGTGTTTGCGCCGTGTTGGATTGTCCGCCGCAAGCGCCCAATGCCAATGCAATCACGCCGGCCAAAGAAAGTTTGAAAAGAGAATGTGTCGTGTTCATGAAATGCTCCAAAAAAATAGAGTGTTGTTCGGGAAAAAAGGGTGTGCGCCGCCGAAAAAGCAGCCTGCACGTTAGCGTTTGTTGAGCCTTGCCGACAGGAAATTACCGATGGATTGAATCACAATCACCATCAGGGTCAGCACCAGCACCACGGCAGCCATCACGTCGGGCATGTAGCGCTGGTGTCCGTAGCGGATGCCCAAATCGCCGATGCCGCCGCCGCCAATCAGGCCTGCCGCTGCGCTTTCGCCTAAAACGGCAATCATCAGGATGGTGATGCTTAAAACCAAGCCGGAGCGTGCTTCGCTCAATAATACTTTGAAAATAATGGTGTTCGGCGTTGCGCCCATGGCTTGTGCCGCTTCCACCACGCCGCGCGGCACTTCTTTCAAGTTTTGTTCCACCAGCCGCGCAAAATAAAAGCTGGCGGCCACGCTCAATGATACGGAAGCGGCGGTGGGGCCGAAGGATGTGCCGACAATCAGGCGCGTGAGCGGCATCAGCACGATCATTAAGATGACGAACGGGAAGGCGCGCATCAGGCTGATGACGCCGTTTAAGATGCGGTTGGCGGCGGCATTGGCGAACAGTTGGCGTTCGCCGCTGACAAACAGCCAAACGCCCAGCAGCCCGCCGGCCACAATGCCGAACACGGACGAAATGCCGACCATGATGAAGGTTTCGCCCAGTGCTTTGTAAAATTCGGGTAAGAGTTTGATGATGTTGCTTAAATCTAAATTCATGCGTTGCTCGTGTCGTGTGTGCCGTTGGTGGCGGATAAATGCGTGCAGGCTGCTTTCGTTCAGCCGCCTATCCAGGCTTCCAGCAGTGCCCAAAGCAGTGCCGTACCCGTAAGCCACAACCAATATTTTATCCAGTCGTCCATGCTTTCTTCTTCGTTCCAAATCCAGTGCATGACGATGGCCAGTGCGCCTTGGGCGAAAATCAGCAGGAAGGTGGCGGCAAAGGTGTTCATGATGGGTTTCTCCGGAAGGTTTGCCCGAACGAACGGGCAATGCGAACCGAAAGCAGCCTGCACTTTATATTATGCGCTTATCCCAGCAGTTGTTTCAGCACCTGTTCTTTGGCGGAATCGTAATCCGCTTGGGTAATCAAACCGTTGTCCAGCATGGTTTTCAGTTGTGCCAATTTGGCGTTCGGGTCGGCGGCGGGTGCGGAAGCAGCCTGCACATTCGGCGCGGCAGTATTCGACATTGCACCCGCCATGGCTTGGCCGATGCCCACGCCCACGCCCATACCCGCGCCCATGCCGGCCAGCCCGCCTTCGTTTTGCGCCGCCAGCGGAATGGATTCCGCCGTTTGGTATTGCGTGTAGGTGCCCAAATCGCCCACGATATTCATGCTCATGCGTTTATCCAACGCTTGCTGCACGTTTTCCGGCAGCGTGACGCTTTCCACCGTGAAGCTTTCCAATGCCAAGCCCAGCGCGGCAAATGCAGGCTGCAATTTTTCCACCATCGCCTGCGACAGCAGCACTTGGTTGGCCGCCATGTCCAAAAACGGAATGTTCGATGTGCCGAACGCCGCCGCCATCTGCGTCATCACCGTGTTGCGCAACTGTGTTTCCAGTTCATTGCCGGAATAACTTTCCACCACGCCGGACACTTCTTTGAAAAACACATCGGGCTGGGCAATGCGGTAGGAATACATGCCGAATGCGCGCAGCTGCACCATGCCGAAATCCGAATCGCGCACGGTTACCGGCTGCGCCGTGCCCCAGCGTTTGCCCAACTGTTGGCGCGTATTGAAGAAATACACGTCCGATTTGAAGGGCGACTGGAAGAATTTGTCCCAGTTGCGCAGATTGGTCAGCACCGGCAGCGTTTGCGTGTTCAGGGTGTAGCGGCCGGGAAGGAATACGTCGGCCACCACGCCTTCGTCAACAAAAACCGCGGCTTGGCTTTCGCGCACGGTCAGGCTCGCACCGTTTTGGATTTCCTGGTCGGCAATCGGGAAACGCCACACCAGCGTGTCTTCATCCGGGTTTTCCCACTGGATGACATCAATAAACTGCTTGCGGATAAAGTTCAACATGTTGATTTCCTTTTTGAGTGTTGCCAATGTGGCGGTTTAACCATCGACCAGGCTGGCGGCATTGAGTATGCCCACCGCGATGGCCCAAAGCCCCAAAAACAGGCCCACGGCGATATTGTTCGCTTCCAATTCTTTGGGCAGGCGGGGCAGGGCGCGGCAGCCGATGGCAAACAAGATGATTTGCACCGAAGCGGCCACCAAGCCCCACACGATAAAATTCGCGAACCCGACGCTGTGCACCATGGCCGAAGCCAAGGCCAGGCAAAAGCCTGCAACAGCGCCGCCGAACGATAAAGCGCAGGCAATGTTGCCCTGTGCAATCCACTTCCATTCGTGCATGGGCGTGATGCGTTCGTACACCACGGCGAACAGCACCGTCATCAATAAAGCGGCACCCAAATACTGCAAATACAAACCATATTGTGCGAATGAAAAGGCCATAACGTTCCCTGTATGCACATTGATAAAAATGATAAAAACTTCCGACCATTATAAAGCAGCCTGCACATAAATAAAATGCCGCATTTTGATAATTGCCGGACGAGGATGCGCCACCGTGGAAAAACGCTGAACGGAAGTAATCCTTTTGGTTTAGTTCCGCTAATCCTAATGGCATTATCCTTACAAACTTCAAGGGAATGCGCCCCTGTGAAAAATAGCGTAATGTTGCTTTTGTTCGAGACGGAATCTGTTTTCACGGCCTGAAAACACCGCGCCTCCGCCTCCGTCAATATTTTATCTACAGAAAGAATAAATTATGGCAACCGAAAAATATAAACGCTATGCCGTTTTGGTATCGAGCACCGTATCGTTTACCGTGTGCTTTATGATTTGGATGATGCTGGCGGTGGTCGGCATTCCGATTAAAAAACAACTGGGGCTGAGCGAAACCGAATTCGGTTTTTTGGCGGCATTGCCCGTGCTTTCCGGCTCGTTAATCCGTGTGCCGCTGGGCATTTGGACCGACAAGTTCGGCGGGCGCATCGTGATGTTCGTGCTGATGCTGTTGAGCGTTCCTGCTATTTTTGCCATGCAGTATGCCACACAATACTGGCAGTTCTTGATTATCGGCCTGATGATGGGTTTGGCCGGCGGCTCGTTCTCGGTGGGCACGCCTTATGTGGCGCGCTGGTTCCCCAAAGAGCAGCAAGGCCTGGCTATGGGCGTGTTCGGTGCAGGCAACGCGGGCAGTGCGGTTAATAAATTCATCGCGCCTGCCCTGATTGCCGCAGGCGGTTGGACGCTGGTGCCGAACGTGTATGCCGGCATTATGCTGGTGACTGCCATTGCATTCTGGTTTTTCAGCTATCACGACCCGAAACACTTGGTGTCGTCCAAAGCATCGCTCAAACAACAGCTGTTGCTGCTGAAAGAACCCGGCGTGCTGCGTTACAGCCAATATTATTCCGTCGTGTTCGGCGGCTATGTGGCCTTGGCCTTGTGGATGACCAAATACTATATCGACGAATACGGCGTATCCATGCAGTCTGCCGCGTTCTTGGCCGCTTGCTTTTCCCTGCCCGGCGGTGTGCTGCGCGCATTGGGCGGATGGCTGTCCGACAAATACGGTGCATATAAAGTGACCTGGGGCGTGATGTGGGTGTTGTGGGTGTGCTTCTTTATCCTGTCTTATCCGAACACTGATTTCGTGATTCACGGCGGCAAAGGCGATATTTCGCTGAACATCCATCTGAATGTGGTAGTGTTTACCGTGCTGATGTTTACGGCCGGTATCGCCATGGCGGTGGGTAAAGCGTCTGTCTTCAAATTCGTGGCCAACGATTATCCCGACAACATCGGCGCAGTATCCGGCGCGGTGGGTTTGGCCGGCGGCATGGGCGGCTTCCTGTTGCCGATTATGTTCGGCGCGCTGCTGGACTGGTCCGGCGTCCGTTCGACTGCGTTTATGCTGCTGTACGGCTGCACCTGCGTATCGTTAATTTGTATGCACTTCTCGTTTAAATCGAAACAGAACCAATAATGCCGTCAAAGTGCAGGCTGCTTTTTGCCCGTTTGAAAAGCAGCCTGCACCTTTAAATCGATTTGTTTTAAAAGGAAAATAATACTATGTCCAAAGTCATTACCCACTGGCAGCCGGAAGACCCGCAATTCTGGCAGAGCACCGGTAAGAAAATTGCCAAGCGCAACTTATGGATTTCCATTCCCGCGCTGCTGCTGGCCTTTGCCATTTGGCAGGTTTGGAGCGTGGCCGTGGTGAACCTGCCCAGCATCGGCTTTAAATTCACCGAAAACCAACTCTTCTGGCTGGCCGCATTGCCTGCCTTGTCCGGCGCGACATTGCGGATTTTCTATTCGTTTATGGTGCCCGTGTTCGGCGGCCGCAAATGGACCACCATTTCCACCGCCAGCCTGCTGCTGCCCGCCATCGGCTTGGGCTTTGCCGTGCAAAACCCTGAAACTTCCTACGCCACCATGGTGGTTTTGGCGCTGCTGTGCGGTTTGGGCGGCGGCAACTTCTCGTCCAGTATGGCCAACATCAGCTTTTTCTATCCCAAAGCCGAAAAAGGTACGGCCATGGGTTTGAACGCCGGTTTGGGCAACTTGGGCGTGTCCACCGTGCAGTTTGTTGTGCCGTTGGTGATTACCGCCGGCGTGTTCGGCGCATTGGGTGGCGAACCGCAAACTTGGACGAAGGCAGATGTGACCAAACAAATTTGGCTGCAAAACGCCGGCTTTATTTGGGTGCCGTTTATCGTATTGTCCACCATCGCCGCATGGTTCGGCATGAACGATATTGCCGATGCCAAAGCCAGCTTCAAAGAGCAAGCCATTATTTTCAAACGAAAACACAACTGGATTATGTGCATTATCTATTTGGGCACATTCGGTTCGTTTTTGGGCTTTGCCGCCGGTTTTGCACTGCTGACCAGAAGCCAGTTCACTGAAATCGACCCTGTGAAATACGCTTTCGTTGGCCCGTTGGTGAGCGCATTGGCGCGGCCTGTGGGCGGCATTTGGGCGGACAAAATCAAAAGCGGTGCAAAAGTAACCCAGCTGGTGTTCATCGGCATGATTCTTGCCGTGATCGGTGCCCTGATGTTCCTGCCGAACAACGGGCAGGGCGGTAACTTCTGGGGCTTTTTTGCCTGCTTTGTCGTACTGTTCGCCTTAACCGGTATCGGCAACGGCTCCACGTTCATGCAGATTCCTGTGATTTTTCTGGAACAGCACCAAAAATATGCCGAACAAGGATTGGTCAGCCCCGAACAAGCCCGCCTGAACGCGACACGCGAAGGCGCGGCGGTGGCCGGTTTCTCCGGTGCGTTTGCGGCATACGGCGGCTTCTTCATTCCGCAAAGTTACAGCTTTTCCCTGAAGGCAACAGGAAGTGTCACCGCTGCGTTTATCGGTTTCATCCTGTTCTATGCAGTTTGTCTGCTGCTGAATTGGTGGTATTATTCGCGCAACGGCGCAGAAGCCAAATGCTGATTTTTTAGCAAATAAAGCAGCCTGCACTTTGGATATTGAAGTGCAGGCTGCTTTTTCCAATCCGCCGGTTGACAGCAGAACCGCAGGCGTGCGCATATCGGTTGGCAAAACACCCGTTTCAAACCGATGCAGGCAGCCTGCACTTTCGTTTACGGTTTCATCATGTTCGTATCCATCAACAGCCTTTCCTTCCGCTTAAAGACACTCACGCTCATTTGGCTGGTGGCCGCCGCATTTTCCATCAGTCTGACCCTAATACTTTCCTGGCAGCTTGAAGGCGGCGCGGCAGCGATTAACGATGTGGGCAGCCTGCGCATGCAAAGCTACCGTTTGAGCCTACTGCGGCACAATACATGGCACAACACCGCCGAAATCAACGCCAAAATCCAACAGTTTGATGACACCATCAGCCGGCTGGAAACGGGCGACCCGTCGCGCCCGCTGTTTTTGCCGTCCACACCCGAAGTGCAGGCACAGATGCAGCAGGTCAAGCAGCAATGGCAGCAGCAAATCCGCCCCATGTTCCGGTCGGAAAGCGAAAACTCGCCCGTGATTATGCCTGAATCGCTGGCGAAGCTGGAATCCTTCCTGCAAACCATCAACCGGCTCAACAAAACCGTGGAGACCGTCAATACGCGCTATATCCAATGGCTGCGCGCCTTCCAGATTTTATTGCTGATGATGGTGCTGGTCAGCGCCGCCATTACCGTGCTGCTGTTGTCGCGCTGGGTGCTGCGCCCGCTGCAAAGCCTGCAAAACGGCGTGCAGGCGGTGCACGACGGCCATTTCGGCACGCAAATCCCATTGGAGGACTCCGCCGAATTTGCCTTGGTGGGCAAAGGCTTTAACCAAATGAGTACCCGTTTGCAGGAACTGTACGGCCATTTGGAACACGAAGTGAATAAGAAAACGCAGGATTTAATCCATAAAAACCGCGAATTGGCCACGATGTATGAAGTGCTGCACAAGCTGACGCAAAGCCAGAGCGTTGCCGAAGCCTCCACCCACTTCCTCACCCAAATCATGTCCAACTTCCCCGCGCAGGCCGGCAGCATCCGTCTCATCGACAACAAGCGCGGCCGCATGGATTTGATTGCTCATATCGGCCTGCCCGAAGTGTTGCAAACAGAAGAAGCCTGCCAGCGGTTTGACGATTGCCTGTGCGGGCAGGCTGCGCAAAACAGCGAATGGCAGCCCATTCGTTTCCACGAAAAACATCCGGGCAGCCAGCCCTTCACCGCCGTTTGCGAGCGTTCCGGCTTTCATTATCTGAGCGTGTTCCCCATTTGCTATAAGGACACGGAATTGGGTCTGATGACGCTGTATTTCCAAAAAATGCCGGAAGAAGGTTCGGCCGATGCGCTGCCCAAAGATTTGCTCAATGCGTTGTGCAACCAGTTGGGGATTGCACTCAACCATATCCGGCTGGTGGGCGAAAACCGTTTGCTGGCGGTGCTGCAAGAGCGCAACCTTTTGGCGCAGGGGCTGCACGACAGTATTGCCCAAAGCCTGACCTTCCTGAATTTGCAGGTGCAGATGTTGGAAAGCGCGCTGCTGAACGATGAAAAAGAGCAGGTGAAGGAAAACCTGACCTTTATCCGCGAGGGCGTGGAAGAGTGTTATGACGATGTGCGCGAGCTTTTGCTGAATTTCCGTACCAAAATCACCAAAAAAGAATTCCGCGAAGCCGTAGAAACGCTGACGCAGCGGTTTGAGCAGCAGACGCATGTCCCGGTGGCAGTGGAGTGGCACGGCGAAGGCTTGCCGTTGTCGTCCGACCAGCAGTTGCAGTTTATTTTTATTTTGCAGGAAAGTTTGTCGAATATCCGCAAACACGCGCAGGCGAAAAACGTCCGCATCACGTTTGACCTTGAAAAAGACGTGAGCATGACGATTTGGGACGACGGGCGCGGTTTTGATGTGGAACGGCTGCACTTGCTGGCCGGCAACCATGTGGGGCTGCACATTATGCGCGAGCGCGCCAAACGCATTCGGGCGGAATTGAGCATTGAATCGCAGGAAAACCATGCGACACGGATTCGCCTGGTGTTGCCCGAGTGTGAGCGTATGTTAGAATAAGTCAGATGATGTAATGATAAAGACGGATAAAGAATAATGAGCGAGAAAATACGGATTCTCCTGATTGATGACCACACCTTGTTCCGAAGCGGAATCAAGGCATTATTGGCGCGCCAGACGGATTGCGAAGTGGTGGGCGAAGCGGCGGACGGCTTGAGCGGCCTGAAACTGATTGAGCAGACCCGCCCGGACGTGGTGCTGCTGGATTTGGATATGCCGGTGATGAACGGCCGCGAAACCTTGGCGCAAATCATGAGCGTGCACCCAGAGCAGACGGTACTGATGCTGACGATTTCCGAGGACGGCGACGATTTGACCGAATGTATGCGCTTGGGTGCGCGCGGCTATCTGCTGAAAAATATCCATGCGGATTTTCTGATTGAAGCGGTGAAGAAGGCGTATCACGGCGATAATATTTTTTCGCCCGAAATGACGGCGCGGCTGGTGCAGTCGCTGATTCGCCCGCACCAGCCGGAGAGCACGCCGTTGGATGAATTGACGGCGCGCGAACTGGAAATTTTGGGGCATTTGAGCGCGGGGCACAGCAATAAAATCATTGCGCGGCATTTGGATTTGGCGGAATCGACCGTGAAAGTGCATGTGCAGAATATTTTGCGTAAGCTGGAACTGGACAGCCGCGTGCAGGCTGCCGTGTATGCCGTGCAGCACAATATTCTGCTGCCCGATTTGGAAAAACACAATAATAAATAAGGAATTGGAGATGAAAAGTAGCGCGCGGAACCAGTTTGCGGGCACGATACGGCACATTGAAGAATCGCCGCACCTGTGGCGGATTGGGGTGGAGTGCGGTCCGCGCACGGTATATGCCCATATCAGCAGCGCTTCTGCCGCCGTATTGCGGCCTTTTGTGGGGCAAACGGCGGTGGTGATGGTGAAAGCGCCGTCGGTCATTGTGGTAACCGATGCTTTGCCGTTCCGTTTGTCGGCGGAGAACCAAATGACCTGCACGGTGCGGAAGGTGGAAAAAGGCGCGGTGAACAATGTGGTGGCGCTGGAAGACGAATACGGCCATTCATTGGCGGCCGCCATCACGTTGCACAGCAGCGAATATTTGGATTTGCACGAGGGGCAGGAAGTGCTGGCCATGTTCAATGCCGACCAGACGACGCTGGCGGTGTTGTGAGTCCGCATTGCCCGCCATCTGCCAATAAAACAATCAAAAGCAGCCTGCACTTTGTATTTTGAATGTGCAGGCTGCTTTTTACACAGGCCGGAAAGCGCGGTTTAACCGCACACGCGGCATTGCGGGTTTTTGCCGAAGCGGAAACGCTGCCATTCGCCCGACAAAGCGTTGTAGCATTGCAGCACGCCCACGGGGGAGGGCAGCCCCAGCAGCACTTTCAGCGTTTCGGCCGCCTGCGCCGCGCCAATCACGCCCACCAGCGGCGAGAATACGCCGAACACGGCACATGCGCCGTCATCGGCATGCGGCATGTCGAACAGGCAGGCATAGCACGGGCTTCCGTCCGTATCAGGGCGATACACCGCCAACTGGCCTTCAAAGCGCACCGCGGCGCCTGAAATCAGCGGCGTTTTGCAGGCCACTGCTGCGCGATTGACGGCTTGGCGCGTGGCAAAATTGTCGCAGCAGTCCACCACCGCCTGGCATTGCGGCAACAAGGCGTTCAGCTGCGCTTCGTCCAGGCGTTCCGTCAGTGCGTCGATGCGGCAGGCGCTATTGCGTTGCTGCAAAAAACGTTGCGTGACCAATGCTTTGGATTGCCCCACATCGCTTTCGGCATAAGCCGTTTGGCGTTGCAGGTTGGTTTCGTCAATCGTGTCGTCGTCCGCCAAAATCAGCCGCCCCACGCCCGATGCCGCCAGATAAGGCAGCACCGCCGTACCCAAGCCGCCGCAACCCACCACCAAAACCGTGGCACGGCAGAGCTTTTCCTGCCCTTCCACGCCGATTTCGTTCAGCAGGATGTGGCGGCTGTAACGCAGTAATTGCGCATCGGATAATTCGTTCTGCATGGCGGATTCCGTTGTTGTGGGGAAAGACGGATATTCTAGCATCAAATGGTAAAAAGCAGCCTGCACTTTGGGTGTGGTTTGGCGTGATGGTGTTTATTGCAGCCTGTTATGTGTTTGTTTTTCGAATAAAGAATGGTAGAATGAGCACAGGCAGGCGGAAGTTTCCTATATGTAACGCCGTTTTCGGCTAGGCCAAAGGTTATCGCTGGGTAAAGCCTCCGCTATGATGTAGGTTCGAGTCCTACCGCCGCCTGCCTCTGAATTTTAAGCCGACCGCTGTTTAGCAGTTATCTCTCATTATTCGGAAATTAGACAATCCATAGGCAAAAAAAGCAGCCTGCACTTTGAAAATAGAAGTGCAGGCTGCTTTTTCACGTTGGCCGTGCCAATCGGTTGGGTTTACTTCATAGCCGCGCTGATGGTGCGCACGTTGTAGCGGAACAGGTCGGCATAGGTGGCTGCCGGTGCGCCGCGCGACAAAGCGTCCGAATACAGCTGGCCGCCCACGCGCGCGCCGGTTTCTTGCGCAATGCGCTGCACCATGCGGCCGTCTTTAATGTTTTCGGTGAACACGGCCTTGATGTTTTGCTGCTTGATTTGGCGGATGATGTCGGCCACGGTTTGCGCCGAAGGCTGTGCTTCCGTGCTCACGCCTTGCGGTGCGAGGAAGGTGATGTTGTAGCGTTTGGCCATGTAACCGAATGCGTGGTGTCCCGTCAGCACTTTGCGGCGGGCAACGGGAATGGCGCCGAATTGTTGACGGGCGTATGCGTCCAGTTGCACCAGTTGTTGTGAATATTGGCGGAAGCGGGTTTGGTAATAACGCGCGCCGGCAGGGTCGGCCTTGATGAGGGCTTGGGCGATATTGGACGCGTATTTCTGCATCAAAATCGGGTCGTGCCACACGTGCGGGTCAAATTCGCCGTGGTCGTGGTCATGATGATGGTCGTGTTCGTCGTGGTCATGGTCATGATCGTGGTCATGATGATGGTGGTGCCCGCTGGCTTTGAGCGGCGTAATGCCTGCGCTGGCCTCGATAAATGGCACTTTGCTTTGCTGCACGGCACGCACGACATCGGCTTTTTCCAAGCCCAAACCGTTCAGCAAAATCAGTTTGGCGGCGGAGATTTTGCGTAAATCTGCGCTGTTTAATTGATAAGCGTGGGCATCGGCATCCGGTCCGACCAGGGTGCTGACATGCACGCGCTCGCCGCCGATTTGCTTGGCCACGTCGCCCAAAATACTGAAACTGCTGACCACTTCCAAAGGCTCTGCGTGCAGGCTGCCTGCCAGCAACAGGGAAGCGGCAAGAAACGTCAAACGGGATTTCATGGGATTTTCCTTTGTTTGTTCGGGTTGTTTGAGGGAATAAGGTTGGGTTAGGGAGCGGATTATAGCGCAAATATGTTATATTGTAACGCATGCGCGCCAAGTAAAAACTGTTTTGCCCCGCAGGAAAACCCGGCGTATCGGTTTGATGGTATGATTCGTTCTTGGGAATGTTTTTTAAGAACAGGAGCTTTGATATGAATAAAACAGTATTGGCATTGGTTTTAGCGGCGTGCGCGGCAACGGCGGTTGCTGCCGATTATAAAATCGATTCGGCGCATACCAACGCACGTTTTGCGATTGACCATTTCAACACATCGACCAACGTGGGCGGTTTTTACGGTATTGAGGGCGGCTTGCAGTTTGACGCGGCCAAGCGCACCGGCAGCATTGATGTGCGCGTGCCGATGAAAAACCTGCAAACCGGTTCGGACGCGTTCACGCACCACTTGAAATCTGCCGATTTGTTCAACGCGGAAAAATTTCCCGAAATGCGCTTTGTATCAAGCAAATTCCATTTTTCAGGCAACCGCGTTACGGCGGTGGACGGCCAACTGACGCTGCTGGGGCAAACCCATCCTGTGCGTTTCACGGCGCAAAAATTCAACTGCTATGAAAGCCCGATGCTGAAAACGCAGGTGTGCGGCGGCGATTTCACGGCCACCATTGACCGAACCAAATGGGGCATGAATTATTTGGTGGATGCGGGTATGACGAAAAATGTAACATTAACGCTGCAAGTGGAAGCGGCCAAGCAATAAGCCCGTTTGTTTGACCATGAAAAAGCAGCCTGCACTTTGAGGGAATGAAAAGTGCAGGCTGCTTTGGTTGTTGAAGTTGTGCTTTAAGGCTTGGTGGCGACAAAGGCATTGATATTGTTTTGTTTCAGACGTTGCAGAATGGTCTGCGCCTGCTGATAGTTCAAACTTTCAACGCGGACTTGGTAAATATCGCCCTGCGCCGTTCTGGTTTTGTAGGATTGTGCCTTGATGCCCAACAGTGCCACTTCGGCCACTTGCTGTTCCGCCCATTGTTGGTTTTGGAACGCACCCAGTTGCACATAGCAGCGGTGGCGGTTGGCAGAGGCGGCCGGTGCGGGAGCGGGTGCAGAAGCGGCGGCAGGCGCATTGGTTGGCGTGGCGGCGGGCGCAGAAGCAGGCGCCGCATGGGCAGAAACACTCCATTGGAGCAACACAAAAACGGCAGAAGCGCAGAGGGGTTTTGTCATCATTATGGTCATCCTTGTTACACGCTGAAACCTTCGTATTTCATGAAGCTCTGCCGTGTGTACGGCCTTAAGGTTTCAAGTTGCTGATAGGGGTTTAGATATACGAAAGCCGCATATTAATCTCTTGTAGCAAGAATAGAACCAAAAATCGAAAAATAACAAAATTTTACAATTTATTTGATATTAATCAAATAAATCATCCTGCGCTTGCGGCGGCAATACCTGCATATCCGCTTGTCCTTCTGCAAATTCCACGCGCACTTTCTGCCCCAGGCGCAAACGTTCCGCCTGCCGCACCACATGGCCGCGCGCGTCGCGGACCAGTGCGTAACCGCGGTGCAGGATAGAGTAGGGCGATGTGGCGTCCATAAGCTGTCGATATTGCATAACCTTTTGTATTTTATATTGTAAATTTTGTTTTATAGCAACGGATAAAGCAGCCTGCACTTGCGATAAGCGTTGTTTTTGTTGCGCAATATCGGGGCGGTTGGCCGCCAGGTTGTACGCTAGTTGCTGTAATCGGTGTTGCTGCCGTTCGCACCGTTGGCGGCCGTATTGCTGCATGGATTGTGCCAAATATTGTAAAGTTTTGTTTTGTTTTGCCAATTTTTGTCGCGGATGCTGAATTCGCTGTGCCAGCCAGTCGGTTTTTTGCGCGGCATTGCGGTAATGCTGCCAGGCGTGCTGTTGCAAAATTTCCCTGACGTGCTGCAAACGGCGCAGATGCTCCGCATTGTTCGGGCTGACCAGTTCGGCGGCTGCCGTGGGCGTGGGCGCGCGGATATCGGCAACGAAATCGCATAAGGTGAAATCAGTTTCGTGCCCCACGCCGCTGACCACCGGTAAGGTGCAGGCTGCTACGGCATAGACGACCGCTTCTTCGTTAAACGCCCACAAATCTTCAATGCTGCCACCGCCGCGACACACGATAAGCACATCGACTTCCTGCCGCTGCTGCGCGGTTTGAATGGCTTGGGCAATGTGTTGTTCGCTGCCTGCGCCTTGAACGGGGGTGGGGTACACAATTACGGGGATGTGCGGCGCGCGGCGTTTGAGCGTGCTGACGACATCGCGCAATGCGGCGGCGGCCAAACTGGTCACAATGCCGATGGCGCGTGGTTGTGCGGGCAGGCTGCGTTTGCGTTCCTCATCGAAAAAGCCTTGTTCCTGCAAACGGGCTTTCAGGCGTTCGTAACGCTCGAACAGCCGCCCCAAGCCCATTTGGCGCACTTCGTTCACGGTGATTTGAAATTCGCCGCGCGCGCCGTAAATGCCGATTTTCCCCAACACTTCGATATGGTCGCCTTCTTTGAGCGGCTGTGTCAGGCGGGTGGCGGCGAATTTGAACAGGGCGCAGCGTACTTGGGCTTGGTCATCTTTGAGCGCGAAATAATAGTGTCCGCTGGCGGCGCGGGTCAGATTGGAAATTTCGCCGCTGACCCAATAGCCCGCCAATTCGGTTTGCAGCAAATCATCGGCGGCGGCATTGAGTTCGGACACGGTGAGGGTGAATGAGGGGTTGAATAAATCGGACATTGCTGTAGGGAACAGATTAACAGTGTGAAGGGTGAATGATACCGCTTGGTGCGCGGCGGTTGTATTTTAATTGCGTTTAATCACAAAATAATGGCATTTTAAAACCGCATATTACGGATTAACGGCATAAATTAACAAAAATATTTGCTATTATGCCGCCCTTGTATTAACAAAAGAATACCTTTAATGATGGTGGAAATAGTCAATGATGGACAGGCAAACTGTTTTAACGGCCGGTGTTGTGGCGCTGATGACCGGTGTGGGCGTGATTTTTGCGGCCGTGAGCGCGCGGCTGTATAAAGAACCGGTGGAGCCCGTGATGTGTACGCCGACAACCGTTGTGCAAGAGCAGCCTGCACCGGCAAGACAGCAGGGTGGCATGCCGCAAGATGTCCAAGAACTGAATTTGTCGGACGTTCAGAAAACCAAAATCCGCGTGATTGTGCAGCGTTTCCGCCCGCAGGTGACCTCTGCGCGGGAAAAACAGCGTTCGCAGTATGAACAGCGCGTGGAAAAAATCCTGCGCAAACCGACCTTCGACGAGGAAGAGGCACGTTCGACCATTGCGAAATACCGGCAGGAAAATGCGGGGAAAAAACAGGAATACGCAGAACACGAATTGCAGTTGATGCGCCAAAAACACGCGATTTTCCAAGTGCTGACACCGGAGCAGCAGGAACAATATCTGCATCTGCGTTCGGCACACGCGGCCTATGACGAATATTAAGCCTCTTTCAAAAGCAGCCTGCACCCGATGATTGGAAGTGCAGGCTGCTTTTTTGCCTTATTTTACCGCGTGCTGTGCCAAAATATCGGGCAGGGCGATGCCGCATTGCTGCAACAGCTGCACCGTTTCAAATACCGGCAGGCCCATCACGCCCGTGAAACTGCCCGACAAATGCGCCACAAAGCAGCCTGCAATGCCCTGAATGCCGTAGCCGCCCGCTTTGTCGAACGGTTCGCCGGTGGATAGGTAGGCCGAAATTTCTTCTTCGCTCAAAGGTTTGAAGCGCACTTCGTTCACCTGCACGCAATGCACCGCGCGCCCTCCCAGCGACACGCACACGCCCGTCAGCACGCGGTGGGTTTTGCCGGACAGCCGCCGCAGCATTTGGCGGGCATGTTCGGGCGATTCGGGCTTGCCCAAGATTTCATCACCCAGCACCACGCAGGTATCGGCGCTCACCACGGGCATATCGGGCGACTGTGCGGCAACAACGCGGTTTTTCTCCACCGCCAGCCGCGCCACATAATCTTCGGGTGCTTCGCCGTTTTGCCGCGTTTCGTCAATATCCGCAGGCTGCTTTTGCACCTGAAAACCCAGCTGCGTCAGAAGCTCGTGGCGGCGCGGGCTGCCCGAAGCCAGAATCAGAGAAATCGGTTGCATCATAAATCCTTTCAAATCAATCATAAATAAAGTGCAGGCTGCTTTTGAATACGCTCAAAGCAGCCTGCACTTTCATGGATGCGGCAAAGGCTTAATGATGATGGCCGTGCGCGCCGTGGCTGTGGCCGTGGGCGATTTCGTCCGCAGTGGCCTCACGCACCGCTTCCACTGTGGCCTTAAAGCGGATTTTCATGCCGGCCAGCGGATGGTTCGCATCCACCACTGCTTTGCCGTCCGCCACGTCGGTCACGCGGTACACCAAAACGCCGCCGTGTTCCGGGTCGTCCGCCTCGAACATCATGCCCGGCTCCACTTCGACAGGGAACACTTTCACATCTTCAATGCGCACCAATTCAGGGTCTTGCTCGCCGAAGGCATCTTCAGGCTGCATGAACACGTCCACCGTGTCACCCACGTTTTTCTCGTGCAAAGCCTCTTCCACCAAAGGGAAAATGCCGTCATATCCGCCATGCAGATATTCCACAGGCTCCACGGTTTTGTCCAGCAACTGGTTGTCTGCGTCAAACATTTCATAATGCAGGGTTACCACGGAATTTTTTTGAATGCTCATAACGAATCCTCATCATTAAAATCATTGGCAGATATGCGCCAAAAAACGGATTATCATAACACAACCTGCGTGATATGGCGTCAAATTGTTGCGAAATAGCAACATTCTGCGTTAAATTTTGTCCGCAAAAAAGACTATTGGTTGGATATTTCTTAAGCAAAAATTATTTTATTGTTTTATAAACAATGAGATATTTTTATTTTTCAATATATGCAATATTGCTGCTGCTTTGGTGGCTTGAGCGAAATAGGTTGCAATCTGAAAAAAAATTATGCAGAATTCTCCGATTGCACAACAATTTTTGTTGTGTTTTCTTTTTTCTATTGAAAAATAGAAGCATATTTAAATTTTAAATACATTCCATTTCAATTTCGAGGGATAAACCATGAAAAAATCTTTGGCTATTGCTGCATTGTTGTCTTTGTTCGTTGCTGCTTGCGGCGACAAAGCACAAACCGAACAAGCCGTATCTAACGCCGCTTCTACAGTGGCTGCCGAAATGGCCTCTGCTGCTTCTGCTGCCGATGCAGCTGCTGCTGAAGCCGCTTCTTCTGCTCAAGCAAAAGTAGATGAAGCTGCTTCTGCAACTAAAGCAATGGCAGCAGATGCTGCTTCTGAAGTGAAAGCTGCTGCTTCCGAAGCTCAAGGTGCATTGTCTGCATCTGCTCCTCAATAATTTGAGCCGTGAAAAGGCACCGCCGGTGTCTTGTGCGCTTTACAGGCCGGATACTTTGGTATTCGGCCTGTTTGTTTTGGCGGCGGGCGGGTATTGTTGCAAAATCATGGTTATGCGGCGTTGCACGATTTTGATTTTATAACGGTATCATTGGCGGCAGGCAAAAGCAGCCTGCACATCATTGAGGGAAGATTATGTTGAAAAAATGGTTGAAGGCGTGGCGCAGTCCGAAACATAAAGAGGGCGGCGACAAAGTGCAGGCTGCTGGGCATCCGGTAGCATTGGATATTCGCAACCATGCCGTGCTGAAAGTGTTGTCCGGCCTGCATCGTGCCGGTTTTGAGGCGTATCTGGTCGGCGGTGCGGTGCGTGATTTGCTGCTGGGCAAAACGCCGAAAGATTTTGACGTGGCCACCAACGCCCTGCCGGAACAGGTGCGCAGCGTGTTCAAGCGCAGCCGGATTATCGGGCGGCGTTTCCAAATTGTGCATGTGATGGTGGGTGCGGAAACGATTGAGGTGAGCACGTTTCGCGGTGGCGGCAATGTGAAGCACAACGAGAGCGGCCGGATTGTGCGCGATAATGCGTATGGCACGCTGGCGCAAGATGCGTTTCGGCGCGATTTCACTTGCAATGCGCTGTATTATGATGTGCAAAATCAGCAGATTATTGATTTTCATAACGGATTGTCGGATATCCGCGCCAAACGGTTGGTAATGATTGGCGATGCGGCGGAACGTTATGTGGAAGACCCCGTGCGGATTTTGCGCGCCATCCGTTTGTCGGGCAAGCTGGGTTTGACGTTGGACGAAGCCACTGCCGCGCCTTTGGCGGCCCATGCGGCATTGCTGCGCCACGAACCGGTGTCGCGCCTGTTTGACGAATTGCTGAAAATTTTACTGTCGGGCCATGCCGCAGGCTGCCTGCGCCAGTTTCAGGCATGCGGTTTGCAGGATGTCGCCATCCACCCCATGCTCACCGCCATGCTGCGTGCCGCTGAAAAAAGCAGCCTGCACATCTGCGTGCCGGCCTTGACCCAAACCGACGAACGATTGCGCGAAGGCAAATCGGTATCGGTCGGCTTTATTTTGGCCGCATTGTTTTGGGACGAGCTGAATGCGCGCTGGCAGGACGCGCAAACGCGGGAATCGCCCATTGCTGCCATGAATTCGGCAATGATACAATTGCGCGGCGAATTGGAACGCGGCTGGGGCGTACCGCAACGGTTTTCCGCCACCATGCGCGAAATCTGGCAGTTGCAGCCGCTGTTTGCCTATCGGCGCGGGCAGCGGGCATTCCGTTTGTTGTCGCAGGCGCGTTTCCGTGCCGCTTATGATTTTTTATGCCTGCGCGCCCGCATCGAGCCCGATTTGTCGGAATTGGCGCAATGGTGGACGAAGTTCCAGTCGGCCGGCAGTGCCGAGCGCGAACAAATGGTGCAGGCGGTTTCCGAAACGGATGCCGAGCCCAAGAAAAAACGCAGACGCAGGCCGCGCCGGAAAAAACCGGCGGTTGCCGAATCTTAATTGCCGGTGGGGAAAATCACAGGGACTTCTGTTATGTTAGACCAGCTTCCGTCGTTACAAATCATTATTTACACGTTGGATTTTGTCGGCGTGGTGGCGTGCACGATTGCGGCGACCCTATTGGCGCAGCAGCTCAAATTCGATTTTTTCGGCGCGGTCATGATTTCATTTTTGGGCAGCGTCGGCGGCGGCACGCTGCGCGATTTGCTGCTGAACCGTCACCCCATTTTTTGGCTGCACGATTTGAATTACCTGTATTGGATTATCGGCGTTTCGGTGCTGGTGCAGGTGTTTTACGATTATTTCAAACGCGTGGACAAAATGTTGCGCTGGTTTGACGCGGTCGGGTTGGCGGCGTTTACCGTGATTGGTGCGCAGGCTGCCATTTCCCGCGGCATGAGTGCGCCGATTGTGCTGCTGATGGGGGCGATGACGGCCGTGGTCGGCGGCGTGCTGCGCGATATTGTCTGCCGCCAGATTCCGCTGGTGCTGCAAAAAGAGATTTATATCACCGCCTCGCTGCTGGGCAGTATGTATTATTTATGGCTGCCGAGCGATTGGGCGAATAGTTGGATGCGCAGCGTGTCCACCATGATTTTGATTGTGGCCATCCGTATGTTGGCCGTGTATCGCGGCTGGAATCTGCCCAGCTTGACGTGGCGGCCGAAAAAAGCAGCCTGCACATTAGAAAGGAATGTAGATGAACATTAAAACGCTTGTATTTTCGTTATTGGCCGCCGGCATTGCCACATCGGCCTATGCGGTGGACATCCAGCGCTGGCAAACTGATGCGGGCACGCAAATCGTCTTGGTGGAACGCCACGAGCTGCCCATTGTGGATTATGCCGTGGTGTTCAAAGGTGCAGGCAGCACGGCCGAACCCGAAGGCAAGAGCGACATCGCCTCATCCACCGCCGCCATGATGTTGCGCGGCACGGCCGATTTGAACGAAGAACAGTTCATGGAGAAAGCCACCGATTTATCGACGCACATGGAAGGCAGCAGCAGCCCGGAATACAGCATGATGAGCTTCCGCAGCTTAAGCCGTGCCGATGCATTGGACGAAACCGCCAAATTGTTCGGGCAGGCCGTGAGCGCGCCGCGTTTTGATGCCGCCGTTTTGACCCGCCTGCAAAACCAAGCCGTGGTGTCGTTGAAACAATCGCAAGCCTATCCCGGCTATCTGACCCAGCGTGAATACACACGTTTGAACTACGGCAGCCACCCATACGGCAAATCCGCCAACCGCAGCGAGCAAAGCATCCGCGCCGTGCAGCTGGGCGATATCGAACAGTTCCACCGCCAATATTACGCGCAGGACAACGCCATCGTATTGCTGGTGGGCGATGTGAACCGTGATGGCGCGGAAAAATTGGTGCGGCAAACCTTGGGGCAGCTGCCTGCACATGCGGCACGGCACGCCGCAACGCCACCCGTAAACGTGGAAGGCGGCAAAATCCGCAGGCTGCCTTTCGCACACAGCGAGCAGGCCAGCATCAAGATTGGCCTGCCCGTGCTGAAATATGACGACCCCGACTATTTCCCATTGATGGTGGGCAATTATGTATTGGGTGCGGGCGGGTTCGACAGCCGTTTGATGAAAGTGTTGCGCGATAAACATGGCTATACCTATGGCGCCACCAGCAGCTTTGTTGCGTATGAACAAAAAGGCCCGTTCACCATCAGCTTCACCACCAAGCGCGAGAACAGCGAAAAAGCATTGCAGGCTGCACAACAGGTGTTGGCGGCATTTGTGGCGGAAGGCCCGACGGCTGAAGAGCTGAAACAGGCGCAGGACAATATGACCGGCAGCTTCCCGCTGAATTTCGACAGCAATGCCAAGCTGATTCATATGCTGGTCGGCATTGCCGTGCACAACCGGCCGAACGATTGGCTGGATACTTATCCGGCAAAAATCCGGGCGGTAACGGCGGAAGATGTTCGCCGCGCGTGGCAAAAACACATTCAGCCCAAACAGATGAATGTGGTCGTGACCGGCGGTGTGTCATCGTCTAAATAAAATTCAAAGCCACAAAAAAGTGCAGGCTGCTTTTGAAACTTATCTAAAAGCAGCCTGCATTTTTTTCTCCGGTAATATGCAATAAAAAACCGCACCCGATAGCCAATGTTCGGGTGCGGTTTCTTCACAGGATTAGTGTACGTCTTTCCAATATTCTTTTTTCAGGAAGTAGGCCAACGGCAGCAATACCGCTAACAAGAACATCAAAACGACATAACCGATTTGCTTGCGCTGAACTTGCGCAGGTTCGGCCATATACGACATAAAGTTGGTCAAATCGCGCGCATATTCGTCGTATTCGGTGGTAACGACGGAGCCGTCTTTTGCCATCCGTGTCAATTTGCCGGCGCTTTCCCAAACCAGAACGGGTTTGCTGTGCTCATCCAAAACAGGCTTGCCGTTTGCGTCCAGTTTCACGGCGCGGACACCTTGTTGTTCCCACAAAACGTGCGGCATACCCACTTTGTCGAACACCAAGTTGTTCCAGCCGGTCGGGCGTGTTGGGTCTTTGTAGAAGCCGCGCAGATAAGAGTAGATGTAATCCGCGCCACGAGAACGGGCAATCAGCGTCAAATCAGGTGGCGCTGCGCCGAACCATTTTTTACCGTCCGCAGGTGACATGTGCGCTTGCATCACATCACCCACTTTATCGGTAGTAAACATCAGGTTTTTCTTAATGTCGTCTTCCGACAGGCCGATGTCTTTCAAACGGTTGTAACGCATGGCCGAAGCAGAGTGGCAGGACAGACAGTTGTTCACAAAAATCTGCGCGCCACGTTGCAGGCTGACTTTATCGCGCGGGTCGATGGGGGCGTGGTCGTAATCACCGCCGCCGGAAGCTGCCGCAAAACTGATAGGTGCCACCAAAAGCAAGGCAGCAATTGTGTTCTTAAATGTTTTTTTCATTTTCACTGCCCTCGTTAAATATTGGTTGCAAACAAGTATGCGCCAATAAAGGTAATGATGACATAAACAAAAAATTGGATTTTTTGTTTGGTTGTTCCCATGGTGACACGTTCTGGAACAGGTTTGTCTTTGTCCAGTTTCGTGTAAACCGGCATCAGCAGGAAGAAGGCAAAGTAAACCACGGACAGGCCGCGCGCCACCCAAGTACGCACATCGTTTGCCACCATCGCACCCAGGATACCCAAGCCGATGAAGGAAATGATGAACAGTACCAGCATGAATTTGAATACCGGGCCGCGATAACGTACGGATTTGGTAGGAGAGCGGTCAAGCCAAGGCAGCAGCGCAATCAGGATAACGGCCGCGCCCATGCCGATAACGCCCCAAACTTGTGTGCCTGCGAATGACGGGATGGCACGCAGAATCGCGTAAAACGGCGTGAAATACCATACCGGCGCGATGTGCGGCGGCGTTACCATCGGGTTGGCGGGGTCGAAGTTGGGTTTTTCCAAGAAGTAGCCGCCGCCTTCAGGTGCGAAGAACATAACGGAACAGAAGACAATCAGGAAAACCACCGCTGCCAAAATATCTTTTACAGTGTAGTAAGGATGGAATGGGATGCCGTCCAAAGGAATGCCGTTTTCGTCTTTCAGTTTTTTGATTTCCACACCGTCAGGGTTGTTCGAGCCGACTTCGTGCAGGGCAATCAAGTGCGCCACCACCAGGCCGATCAATACCAAAGGCACGGCAATCACGTGCAATGCGAAGAAGCGGTTCAATGTGGCATCGGAAACGTTGAAGTCGCCGCGAATCCAAGTGGACAGGTCGGGGCCGATCACGGGAATCGCACCGAACAGGTTAATAATTACCTGTGCACCCCAGAACGACATTTGACCCCAAGGCAGGAGGTAGCCCATGAAGGCTTCCGCCATCAAGGCCAGGAAAATCAGCGAACCGAATACCCACACCAATTCGCGCGGTTTTTTGTACGAGCCGTAAATCAGGCCGCGGAACATGTGCAGATATACCACGATAAAGAAGAACGATGCACCGGTGGAGTGCATGTAGCGGATAATCCAGCCGCCGGACACATCGCGCATGATGTATTCAACTGCGGCAAAGGCCACCGGCAGGTTTTGCGCGTTGGTTGTGCCGTCGGGTTTGAAGTTCATGGTCAGGAAAATACCGCTCACGATTTGGATGACAAGTACCAACAGAGCCAGCGAGCCGAAGAAATACCAGAAGTTGAAATTTTTCGGTGCGTAGTATTGCCCAACGTGTTCGTTGTACATTTTGGTCAGGGGGAAACGAGCGTCCACCCAGCCCAGCAATGCTTTGAGTTTGCTGTTTTTTTGGTTTTCCATAGTGCGCCCCTTAATTAGTCTTCGCCAACTAGAATAACGTTGTCATTCAGATATTTGTATGGAGGAATGACCAGATTGGTCGGTGCAGGAACGCCTGCATAGACACGGCCGGCCAAGTCGAATTTGGAGCCGTGGCAGGGGCAGAAGAAACCGCCTTTCCATGAGCCGCCGCCCAAATCTGCCGCGCCGACATCTGGGCGGTAAGTGGGCGAGCAGCCCAAGTGGGTGCAGATACCGATCGCAACCCAGATGTTTTCTTTAATGGCGCGGGTCGGGTTTTTGCAGTATTCAGGTTGCTGATCCGCAGTGCTGGCAGGGTCTGCCAATGCGCTGTCAAGAGAGGGCAGGTCTTTCAGCTGAGCCGGTGTGCGGTGCAGCACGAAAATGGGCTTGCCGCGCCATTCGGCGATGGTAAGCTGGCCTGCTTCGATTTTGCTGACATCGACTTCGATCGATGCACCTGCCGCTTTCGCTTTTTCGGACGGGAACCAGCTGGCGGCCAACGGTGTTGCCACGCCTGCTGCGGCGATTGCGCCGGCACCTGCGGTGGCAAGTGTCAAAAAGCGGCGGCGTCCTTGATTGATTTCTTTGTTATCCATGTTATTCAGTCATCCAGTGTTTTTGGCGCATTGTTTTTGCGAACAAAGACTTTGCGCGCTGGTGAGTGGAAAGTGCCTTTAAATATAAACTCCGCAATTTTACCTGATTTTTTTCGATAACTTAAAGCAATATTTAAAATTAGGTAAAGATTTTTGTGTTTGATTTGATTTTCCGCAGATTTTTTTCAAATAAGCGGGTGCAGGCTGCTTTTTTACAATTCACAAATCTGCGACGCTGCGATGTCGTCCCATTGCCGGAATGTGGAAATGGGAAAGTGCAGGCTGCTTTTGGGATTCAGGCAGAAAGCAGCCTGCACTTGATATCGGCGGAGTGCTTTACAGCGTGGCAAGCAGGGCACGGTCGATATCGGCATAAATATCGTCAATGTCTTCAATGCCCACCGAAAAGCGCAGCAGGCCGACTTTGATGCCGAGTGCGATTTTCAAATCGTGCGCCATACCGCTGTGCGATTGCGAATAGCAGTGGTTCACCAGGCTTTCCACGCCGCCCAGGCTGCTGGAAAGCTGCACGGTGTGCAGGTTTTTGATGACGGTGTTCACGGCTTCGCGGCTGTCGTTTTTCAGGCAGATGCTGACCACGCCGCCAAAGCCGCGCATTTGCCGTTTGGCCAGTTCGTGGTGTTCGTGCGAGGGCAGGCCGGGGTAATACACGCGTTCGACGGCGGGGTGGTTTTGCAGGCGTTCGGCCAGGATTTGCGCGTTTTCCATATGCTGCTTCATGCGGACGACCAGCGTTTTGATGCCGCGAAGTACGAGCCAGCAGTCCATCGGCCCGGCCACTGCGCCCGTGTTGACCATCATGTTCCGCATTGCCTTGCCCAATGTCGCGTCTTTCACTGCGGCCACGCCCATCAGCACATCGGAATGGCCACACAGGTATTTGGTGGCGGAATGGAAGACGATGTCGCAGCCCATATCCAGCGGGTTTTGCAGATAGGGTGTGGCGAAGGTGTTGTCGATGCCGACCCATGCGCCGTGTGCTTTGGCTTTGGCGGCTACGGCGGCGATATCTACCAGTCGGAGCAGGGGGTTGGACGGGGTTTCCAGCCAAATGAGTTTGACGCTGTGTTCTGCCAGCAGGCTGTCGATGGCGTCGGGCTGGGTTAAATCGGCAAAAATCACGTTCACGCCCCATGTGGCATATACTTGGGTCAGCAAATCGTGGCTGCCGCCGTAAATGTCGGAAACGGCGATGACGGTGTCGCCGGGGCGCAGGACGGTGCGGAAAATGCAGTCGATGGCCGCCATGCCGCTGGAAAAGGCAAAGCCGTGCGTGCCGTGTTCCAGCTCCGCCACGGTGTCTTCCAATATCTGGCGCGTGGGGTTGGACAGGCGTGAATAGCGGTGGGGAATGTTTTCGCCCAGTTCGTGTTGGACAAACATGCTGTTTTGGTACAACGGCGGCATGATGGCGCGGTTGTGTTCGTCCGGATTGTAGGCGGCGTGGATGGTTTGGGTGGCGAATTTCATGGCGAGTTCTCCTGTTGGGCGGTGCCGGTGCAAAAGCAGCCTGCACTTGGCATTTAAAGATAATCAAACGGTGCGATTGTATGCCAAAATACGGTGAAGTGATATACTGCGCGCTACTCAAAACGGTAGCCATTCTTATTTGCCGGAAGCAAGAAGTGCAGGCTGCTTTTAACAGCATACAAAACCTTTGCAGAATCGTAGAGTTGAGGCTGCGGGGCTTTAGTACACACCAACGAGGAATTACACGGCATGAACGCCATTGCAGACGTGCAGAGCAGTCAAGATTTACGCAATATTCCCATCGACCAAGTCGGGATTAAAGATTTGCGCTTCCCCATCCGCATCAAAAGCCAAAGCGGTGAACAGTCCACCGTGGCGCGGCTGACCATGACAGTCTTCCTGCTGGCCGACCAAAAAGGCACGCACATGTCGCGTTTTGTGGCATTGATGGAGGAGCAGCAGGCTGCATTTTCCGCCGCAGAATTGCAGCAATTAACCGAAAAAATGCTGGCGCGACTCGATTCGGACGCAGGGAAAATCAGCGCGTCGTTCCCGTTTTTCCGCACCAAAACCGCCCCTGTGTCCGGTATCCAGTCATTGCTGGATTATGACGTGTCGCTTTCCTGCGAAATCCGCAACGGAACCGCCAAAAGCAGCTTGCACGTTGTCGTGCCCGTTACCAGCCTTTGTCCGTGTTCCAAAGAAATCTCGCAATACGGCGCGCACAACCAGCGCTCGCACGTTACCGTGCGCCTGCACACCAACGCGCCTGTCGAAATCGAAGAAGTGCTGGATTGGGTGGAAGGGCAGGCATCCTGCCAGTTGTACGGCCTGCTCAAACGGCCGGACGAAAAATACGTGACCGAACGCGCATACGACAACCCGAAATTCGTGGAAGACATGGTGCGCGACATCGCCTTGATATTGCAGCAAGATACGCGCATAGAAGCTTTTGAATTGGAAAGCGAAAATTTCGAATCTATCCACAACCATTCTGCTTATGCGGTGATTCGCTGGCAGCGGTGAATCCCAAAAGCAGCCTGCACATTTGTCGCACGAAACGGGGTAAATTGTAAAAAAACACAGTAAATCGCACTATTCTCTTGAATAGAAAAACATTATTAGGGATAATACGCAGTTTTACTGGATTTACAAAAGGTACAGCCATGACATTAACCAAAGCAGAACTCGCTGATATATTAGTAGAAAAAGTCAGCAGCGTAAGCAAAACCGAAGCAAAAGAGATTGTTGAACTGTTTTTTGAGGAAATCCGTTCCGTATTGGCACGCGGCGAAGAAATCAAAATTTCCGGCTTCGGCAATTTCCAACTGCGCAACAAACCCGAACGTCCGGGTCGCAATCCGAAAACCGGCAAAGAAGTGGCCATTTCCGCACGCCGCGTCGTTACTTTCCATGCCAGCCAAAAATTGAAAGGCATGGTGGAGCATCATAGTGAAGCCAACAAAGCACGATAATCCGCAGGCGATTCCCGCCAAACGGTATTTCAGCATCGACGAAGCCTGCGCCATACTCGGTATCGAACGCGGGCAGTTGATAGAATGGCAACGCCAAGAAGGCATGCTGTTGGGCAAGGGCGCAAACACTCTGACACGGCTTGACGTGTTGAAATTGCGTCAATTGCAGCACGGCATCGGCGATTACTTTGCGCACGGTTCGTTAGATGCGCAGGGCAATCCTGTTATCGGTGCGGAAGAAATGCGCGAACACTTGGCAGGGCTGCTGGGCGATATCGAAAAAACGCTTGCCAATTAAAAACAATAAATCTATAATCCGAACTCTTTTTCAGTCGGAGTGTGGCGCAGTCTGGTAGCGCACTTGCATGGGGTGCAAGGGGTCGAAGGTTCGAATCCTTTCACTCCGACCAATAAATTTAAGGGCTTAACTTGAATAAAGTTAAGCCCTTTTTCCGTGCCTGTTTTCCTTATGTTTTTTCAAGTGCAGGCTGCTTTGGGGAATGCGGATTTATGCGGCTTCCGTGGGCAGGGTGTCGCCGTTGTCGAACACCAAAACACGTTCGGGGAAGCGCAGTGCGCCCAGTCGGTGTTGCGATTCGCTGGCACAGATGTTGCGTTTTCGGTCGCGCCAGCGTGCGCCGACAGAGAAATCAATGCAGAACACGTTGTGGCGTGCGCCGTGCCAATGGTGGGCGGGGACGGTGAAGATGCCTTCGCGGTGCTTGGCGCGCACGGCGTGGGGGTGGAAGCAGCGCCAGTAATGGCCAATCACGACGGGAATGGGGTCGTGGTAATCGTTCCACCACGGATTGCGTACGGAAAAACGCCAACGCCCGCCGGCAAAAAAGGGTTCGGCGGTGGTTTTCTCAATGCCGCAGGTGAGTGCGCGGATGGGGTGGTAGCTGCTGTGGAACACGTCGTGGGCGGCGGTGGCGGGCAGCATGGCGGGCGGGCTGCAGTGGTTTTCCAGCGTGTGTGCGTATTGCCGTTGTTCGTCCAGATATTGGTCATACCACGGGGTGTGTTTGATACAGCATTGCAGTTCGTCGTCCCATTCCTGATAAAGCTCGATGATGTTGCGGTGTTGCTGCGAACGGATTTTTTCGATGGCGGCGGGCAGCCAGGCGGCATGGACAATGCGTAAATCGCCGCGCTGCAAAATGAGCGGCTGCCGTGCCAGAAGATCCAGAAATTCGCTGTGGCGGCAGTCGGGCAGTTTACGCCACGGGGCGTAGTTGCGGCTGTCGTGTTCGTAGCGGTGGGTGAAGAACCAGCCAGAGCCGTCTTTGGCTTCGCCGGTGAGCAGGTTGAGTTCGTGGTTGCCCAGCACCATGAAGGCATTGCCGGCGGCATGGGCTTCTTTGAACCATTGGAGCACGGCGGGGGAATCCGGGCCTCTATCGACCAAATCGCCCACAAACACCAGTTTGCGGCCTTGCGGATGCCTGCCGTCGGGGGTGTAGCCCAGATAGTGCAGCAGGTTTTGCAGGGCTTCGAATTGTCCGTGAACATCGCCGATGATGTCTAACGGTGTGTTGGGGAGGGTTTGTATCAGCGACATGGTGCAGGCTGCTTTTTATGGGTTACGGTTGGAGATAATCGGCTGCCAGTTTAACATAATGTGCCGCCGAATATAGAAAATGTGCGCGTTCCGCATCGGTCAGTTCGCGCACGGCGACGGCGGGCGAACCCATATACAGGAAACCGCTTTTCAGGCGTTTGCGCGGCGGCACCAGGCTGCCTGCACCAATCACCACTTCGTCTTCCACTACCGCGTCGTCCAGCACAATGCTGCCCATGCCCACCAAAACGCGGTTGCCGATGGTGCAGCCGTGTAGCATGGCGTGGTGGCCCACGGTCACGTCGTTGCCAATCAGCAGCGGCGAGCCTTCGGGTTTCTGTTCGGTTTTGTGCGACACGTGCAGCATGGCCAAATCCTGAATATTGCTGCGCCGGCCGATTTCAATGTGGTTCACGTCGCCGCGAATCACGCTGCCGCACCACACCGAGCTGTCTTCGCTCAGTCGCACATTGCCAATCACGGTGGCGGACGGGTCGATATAAACGTTGGGCGCGATGTGCGGCAGGTAGTGCAGATAGGGGCGGATGGACGGCATGCATCATTCCTTCTATATATAAAAATCAATAATATATGAAAAATCTGGCGACTTCAAAAGCAGCCTGCACCTTATTCGCCAATGCTGTGGATGTGCCAACCTGTCGCGCTGTCGTAGCTGATGCGCGACAGGCTGGCATTGGGCACGCTGCGGTAGGGGGTCGATTCGGGGTCGATACATTTGAGCAGCGCGGTAATCGCCATGCCGTGCGACACCACCAGCACATGCGCGTTGTCGGGCGATGCGTCTATCACAGCATCCATGCCGCGTTGCAGCCGGGCGATGAAATCTTGCTCGTTTTCCGCCTGCCGTGCCGGGTCGATGCGCGACACGGTTTCCGCCAAGCGGTGTGTTTTGCCGTGGCGGTAGGCATATAGCCAGTCGTCCACGTTGTCGAAGCCGTTTTCCTGCGCCAGGCGTTGTTGCAATTGCAGGCTGCTTTGCCGCTCGAAGCCGCCGAAACGGTATTCGCGCAAATCGTCCAGCGCCTGTATCGGCAAATCGCCCTGTTGCAATGTGTCCAGAAACAGTTGCGCCGTGGCCTGCGTGCGCGCCAGCGTGCTGCAAAACGCCGCATCGAAACGGAGCGCGTAATGCTGCGCAAAATACTGCGCCGACTGCACAATGCCCGCCTTGCCTTCTTCCGTGAGCGGCGAATCCGCCCAGCCCTGAACCAAACCTTGGCGGTTGAACTCGGTCTGCCCGTGCCGCATTAGATAAATGTGTAAACGCATCAGCCAATTTCCCATTTTAAAACCGAAACGGCGGTATTTTAACGCAAATTGCCGTTGGCCGCGTTGAAAGCAGCCTGCACCCTGCGTTTTTGCCGTTTTCGTTATCTGACGTGCAGCAGGGCAAGGGAAATGGCGGCCGTGCCAAGGTTTGCAGTGTAAAGCCGTGCAGGCTGCTTTTGCCCGCCGCCCAGCCGCACCGAAAGCAGCCTGCACACGGTCTGCCGCCGTGCTAAAATACGCCCTTTTTCACGATTGCCACCGCCATGTCCGCCACCGCCCAACGCATCTTACAAGACACCTTCGGCTACCCCGCCTTCCGCGGCAGGCAGGCCGAAATCGTCGAAACCGTGGCGCAGGGCGGCAGCGCGCTGGTGCTCATGCCCACGGGCGGCGGCAAATCGCTGTGTTATCAAATTCCCGCGCTGATGCGCAAAGGCGTGGCCGTGGTCGTGTCACCGCTGATTGCGCTGATGGACGACCAAGTCGCCAACCTGCGCGCCGCCGGTGTCCATGCCGCCGCCGTCCACAGCGGCACGCCGCCCGAAACAGTGCGCCGACTGGCGGACAATATCCATGCCGGCAGCCTGAAACTTTTGTATGTCGCGCCCGAACGGCTGGTGACCGAACGCTTTTTGCGCTTTCTGGACAACACCGCCGTCAGCCTGTTTGCCATTGACGAAGCACATTGCGTGAGCCAATGGGGGCACGATTTTCGCCCCGAATACCAACAGCTCGGCATTTTGGCCGACCGTTATCCAAACGTGCCGCGTATCGCGCTCACCGCCACCGCCGATGCGGAAACCCGCGCCGATATGAAGCACTATCTCAAATTGGCCGATGCGCCGGAATTCATTTCCAGTTTCGACCGGCCGAATATCTATTATCAAGTCATGGAAAAAAACAACGGCAAAAAGCAGTTGTTGGATTTCATTCAAAAGCAAATGCACGGCCAAAACGGCATTGTGTATTGCTTAAGCCGCAAATCGGTGGAAGACACCGCCGCCTTTTTGTGCGAAAACGGCCTGAACGCCGTGCCGTACCATGCCGGCATGAGTTTGGAAACGCGGCAGCACCACCAGCACCGTTTCACGCACGAAGACAACATCATCATTGTGGCCACGGTGGCCTTCGGCATGGGCATCGACAAGCCCGACGTGCGCTTCGTGGCGCATTTGGACATGCCGCAGAGCATCGAGCATTTTTATCAGGAAAGCGGCAGGGCGGGGCGCGACGGCCTGCCTGCGGTGAGCTGGCTGTGTTACGGCATGAACACGCTGGTGTTACTGAAAGAACGCATTGCCGAAAGCCAGGCTTCCGATTTCCAAAAACAAATCGAACTGCAAAAACTCAACGCCATGTTCGACGTGTGCGAAACCGCCGCCTGCCGCCGCCAACTGCTGCTGCGCCATTTCGGCGAAGAGTCCGCCCCCTGCGGCAACTGCGACAACTGCCTGCACCCGCCCGAACGGTTTGACGGCACGGAACTGGTGCGCAAGCTGTTGAGCTGTGTGTACCGCGTCGGGCAGCGGTTTGCGGCGGGCTATGTGATTGATGTGTTGCGCGGCAAAGACGGCGACTGGGTGCGGCAAAACCGCCACGAGCAGCTGTCCACCTTCGGCATCGGCAGCACATTGAGCGACAAAGACTGGCGCAACGTGGTGCGGCAGTGCATCGGGCTGGGGCTGCTGACCAACGACATCCACCGCCATCAGGCGCTGATACTGACCGAAGCCGCATTGCCCGTGTTGCGCGGCGAAGAAACCGTGCTGCTGCGGCCGCTGAAACGCGACAAGGCAGCCACCCGCGTGGCCAAAACCGACAACTGGCTGCGTACCGAGCGCGAAGAGCGGTTGTGGCAAGCGTTGCGCCAATGGCGGCTGGCCAAAGCCAAAGCGGACGAAGTGCCGGCCTATGTGATTTGCGGCGACAAAACCCTGCGCGACATTGTGGAAAAGCAGCCTGCACATTTGGCGGACCTGCGCGATGTGTACGGTTTGGGCGAGGCGAAAATCGAAAAACTGGGCGGCGAAATTTTGCGTGTGGTGGCGGAACACCGCGCGGATTAAGGGCAGTAGCCGCGATATTGCAAAAGCAAGTGCAGGCTGCTTTTGCCGAATCCGAAAGCAGCCTGCACCTTTTTAATTCAAACAATATCAATCAGATACGGATATTTATGTTCAAAACCTTCTTTCTCGACAAAAAATGGTGGCGCTGGTCGCTGGGCGGCACGCTGGTGATTTTGCTGGCAACTTGGTGGCGCGTGTCGCTGGACGTGCAGATTAACGACTGGTTCGGCACGTTTTACGATACGATTCAGTCGGTTTTGCAAAAGCCCAACAGCATGTCGTTTGGCGATTTTTTGAAGCTGCTGCTGCAATTTGCGTTGCTGGCGGCGGTGTATGTGGTGATTGCGGTGCTGCTGGAATTTTTCGGGCGGCATTACATTTTCCGTTGGCGCGAGGCGATGACGGATTATTATCAGGCGCATTGGGACAAGGTGCGCCATATCGAGAGCGCTTCACAGCGTATTCAGGAAGACACGATGCGCTTTGCTAAGATTATGGAGGCTTTGGGCGTGAGTTTCCTGAAAGCGGTGCTGACGCTGGTGGCGTTTTTGCCGATTTTGTGGGATTTGAGCGAGAAGATAACGGAAATACCGTGGATTGGGCATGTGGACCATGCGCTGGTGTTTTTGGCGGTGCTGTTTTCGCTGTTCGGCACGGTGGCTTTGGCTTTGGTGGGCGTGAAGCTGCCGGGGCTGGAATTCAATAACCAAAAGGTGGAAGCGGCCTACCGCAAAGAATTGGTGCTGGGCGAGGACGACGGCAACTGCGCCCGCCCGCCCGTGCTGAAAGATTTGTTCCACGCGGTGCGCAAAAACAATTACCGCCTGTATTGGCATTATATGTATTTCGATATGGCGCGCTGGTCGTACCTGCAATTTTCGGTGATTATGCCGTATATCGTGCTGGCACCGAGCCTTTTGGCGGGCGCACTCACGCTGGGCAGCTTCCAGAAAATCGTGCGCGCGTTCAACAAAGTGCAGGATTCGTTTCAGTTTCTGGTGCAGTCGTGGACGACGATTGTGGAGCTGCTGTCGATTTATAAGCGGTTGAAGGAATTTGAGAAACAGATTGACGCATCGGTTAAAGGATGAATTGCGGGAGTGCAGGCTGCTTTTATGTGGCCGATGCACGAAAGAATCGATATACTAAAATACAATACACAGGTGGGATAGGTTTTAGCCCATCAGTTTTCATATACCTCGCAATGGCAGGCCGAAGCCCGCCTTGCGGTAACGATGATATGGTGCAGAAAAACGATGTTTACTAAAGATGATTTGATTGAATTAAAAACAAAATTTCCTTTTGATGCAGAAGCAGAAAAGTTACCTTATGATTGGTCGCATAGCTATATGACACAAATGGTTGAGTATTACTCACAGGGATTTGATAACCCTGGCTGCGAAGCGTTTATAAAAATAGTTCGCGCTGATAAATGGGATGAATCCTATAAATCCTATAGAAAGTACGTTAATGAAGCCTTGTTATTTGGGGTAGAGGCGGAATATCCAGCATACTTCGACAAAGTAGCGGATTTTTATGAATTTTTACTTACTGCTGAATTTAGAGTCATTACTTGCGAAGATTGGGAGAATTTGGTTCAGAATTGGTGTTATGGGTTAAAGTCTCCCCCTGAATTGCCACTTAACCCAACGCATTTATTTAAACAAGCAATAGTATTATTTGGCGGTGCTGACAAAGAATTGTATATTTCTGCTGTGGCAGAATATGAAAATGAATGGGTTTATTTTCATTGGTCTAGCACGGTATAACTTTGGTGTGGATAAAAATCGCAATGCTGCTGTGTCGGCTTGCCGCCCACTGTGTTTACAATGAAAAACAGGTCAAAAA
>ERZ773008.183-NODE-183-length-43586-cov-10.005054_pt1 | contig 43586 bp, 43 predicted proteins | sample MGYA00580664_ERZ773008 | MGnify/ENA primary metagenome ERZ773008 (study PRJEB29015, sample SAMEA2738016) | human oral metagenome | biome: human oral; feature: human-associated habitat; material: dental | place: China | collected 2048 ...
TGTCCCACATGGCGAAGCCGTCGTGGTGCTTCGACGTGATCATCAGGTACTTCATACCCGAGTCGTGGACCGTCTTGCAGATGGCGGAGGCGTCGAAGTTCGCGGCCAGGTCCTTGGCCTTGAGCAGGTAGTCGTCGGTGGGGATGTTCTCCCAGGCCTTGATCTGCTCGGGGTAGCCCATGCCCTGGCGGTGTCCGTTGTAGTAGCCGCCGTAGACGGAGTAGACGCCGAAGTGCATGAACATGCCGTACTGGAGTTCTTGCCACTTGGCGATCTTGGGGGTGGAGCTCAGTGGTACCGCTGCGGGGACGCCGGTAGGCGCTGGTGCTGCGTCGGCAAAACTGGGGGCGCTCATGGGTGCGAGCACCAGTGCCGTAGCGACCGCACAACCGGCAAGCATTCGCTTGAGGTTCACGGGGTGTCCTTTCAAGGGGTAATGGTGGACGACAGTGTCCATCCTCTACGGTGAGGATGAGGGGAACGTTACCCCATAGGGCTTTTTCATAAACCAGTTTGATAGTAGCTTTCTCATAAATCGAGGATTCCCCTGATTAATGGACAACTTAACCCGCAGGATAAATACGACGACGGGCGCACATACAAGCCGAGCGGGCCGGATAATTCCGACCCGCTCGTGTTCGTCTCGCCCCTTCCGGAACGAGGCAGTGGCTCAGTTACGCCAGGACGCCGCCCTCTGCCCGGCCACCCACGCGGCCACCTGCGTGCGGCGCTGCAGGCCCATCTTCGACAGGAGAGAGGTGATGTGGTTCTTCACGGTCTTTTCCGCGACACCCAGCTTCTCGCCGATCTCACGGTTCGACAGGCCATCGCCAATCAGGTCTAGGACCTTGCGTTCCGACGGCGTCAGGTCGGCGGTCGGATCCTCGTGATCGACGCGGCGACGCGTCAGAGTACGCTCGTCGAGCAGCACGCGACCGTCGGCGACCGCCTTGATCACGTCGGTGATCTCCGCCCCACGCACGGTCTTGAGGATGTACGCGCGTGCACCCGCTTCGAGGGACTCAGCCAGGGCCTCATCGTCATCGAAGGAGGTGAGCACGACGGGGAGGATCTGCGGGTGGGAGGAACGCAGTCGATTCATGATGTCGATGCCGGTGCCGTCGGGCAGCTGCAGGTCCACCAGGATCACGTCGGGACGCACCAGGTCGGCGCGACGCACGGCATCAGCAACGGATCCGGCCTCGGCGACAACCTCGAGGGCGTCGTCGCGGTCGACGATCTCGGCAATGCCACGTCGAACGATCTCGTGGTCGTCAATGATCATGACGCGCGTACGCGCGGACGTATTTTCACTCACGTGTTGATTCTAACCGTCGGGAGGGCAAACGCCCTCGTGTACTTACTACTTCTCGGGAGACAGGCGGCTCATCGCATCCTGCGCGGCCGCGTTCTCCGCGTGCTTCTTCGAGGAGGCCTGCCCCGAGCCGATCGGATCAGGGCGCTCGGAGACGAAAGCGCGGGCCGTAAACACGCGCTGGTGGTCCGGCCCCTCCCCCTCGACCTCATAGGAGACCTCGCCCAGGCCATGAGCCTGCGAGTATTCGATAAGGATCGTCTTCCAATCCTGGTGCTGGCCGCGCAAGGGGGCGTCCACGAGGAGGAAGCTCAGGCGCTCAAGGATGACCCGGCGCGCCTCTTCCAGGCCGCTGGTCAGATAGGTCGCGCCGATGAGAGCCTCGAAGGTGTCGGATAGGATCGAATCCTTGTCGCGTCCCCCGTGCATCGACTCGCCCTTGCCTAGGAACACGAAGTCACCCAGGCCGATCCGGCGGGCGGCGGCAGCCAGGGGCTGCTGGGAAACGGTCGCGGCACGCATGCGCGACAGGTCCGACTCGGCCGCGTCCGGGTACTGCTCGTAGAGCTTCTGCGCGATCACGATCGACAGGACCGAGTCACCCAGAAACTCGAGGCGCTCGTTATTCGCGATGCCCCCGGCCTCGTTCGCGTAGGAGCGGTGCACGAGCGCCAACTGCAGGAGCGGGGCGTCGATGCGGGTCCCCCACGCCTCCACCAGCGCCTCCGTGTCGGTACGCGGAGGAACGGGCAGGTGCTTGGCACGACTCATCAGGATCGCCCCGGCTCGGCGTCGTTGCCCAGCAGGGAGGCCAGGGAGGCCAAGCGCGGGTCGACGACAAAGTGCTCATGGTCGGAAGGCAGATCAGCCCACTTCTCGCCGCAGACGTCACACAGGCCCGCGCAGTCCTCACTGCACAGCGGGCGCGGATCCACGAGGGGAACGATCGCATCGCGCAGCTGCGTCTCGATGTCGACGGTGTCGCGCTCGCCGATGACGAACAGGTCCTCGACCTCCTCATCGTCCTCGGAGGGGGTCAGGGCGGGCGCGTCAGCCTCGAAGTAGACCTCCGCGCTGGAGACGTCGTGATGGTCGCGCACCTCGTCGAGGCAGCGCACGCACTCCCCGATGAGATCCACGGAGGTGGCAAGCTGGACGAGCACGCCGTCCTCAACGCTGGTGAAGTCCACGGACACGTCCAGGGGGACGCCGGGGACGGCCGACATGGAGGGGGTGCCCAGGTCGTCGGGGGTCACCCACACGAGGTCCTGGTGCAGCGTCGATCCCAGGGCGCGCGGCAGGCGCGCCAGGGACAGGGTCAGGGAATTGTCACTCATTGGTCAGATCCACATCGGTGACGTCGACGCCGCGGCGCTCCGCGATCGTGCGACGTCCAGCGTCGGTGCGACGCGCGAGGTCGGAGATGAGGTGGGCAAGCTCATCCAACGAGGAGGCCACATAGTCGTCGGCGCCCTCACGCAGGGAGGCTGCCGAGCGCTTGGCCTCGGAGACGATCTCGCGGGCGCGATCCTCGGCCATGCGCACGATGTTCTCGGTGGAGATGATGCGGGCGGCCTGGGCGTTCGCGTCGGCGATCGTGGCCTCGGCATCCGAGCGGGCCTGCGAGACGAGCGCGGTGGCCTCGTCGTTTGCGCGCGAGCGGGTGCGCTCGGCTTCTTCCTCGGCGTCGGCGAGGATCTGAGCCGCGCGCTCGTTGGCCTGATCGAGGATCGAGGAGGCGCGCGAGTTTGCCTCGGCGATGCGGGTCTCGGCGGCTGAATCGGCGCGTCCCAGGACGGCGTCCGCGTCGGCGACAACGGCATCGGCGGCGACGAGGTCCTCCGGCAGAGCCTCGCGGGCTTGGTCAAGCAGGTCGAGGATCTCGGCCTTGTTGACCATGATCGAGGCCGACAGGGGCACCGCGCGCGAGGACTCGACGAGGTCCTCAATCTGGTCGAGGGCGGCGATCACGGTGGAGGGACCGTAGACGGTTTCCTCGTTCCACTCGTCCTGAGTCTGGTTGTCGGTCGTGTCAGCCATGGCTGCCTCCTGCGTCCCACCGGGCATTATTCAGCTTCTATTGTCGGTCAAAAATCGCTCAATCGCTGGAGGAACATACCGAGAAATATCCTTTTTCAGACCCACGAGTTCGCGCACGGCGCTCGAGGAGACGTATGCGAGGGTCGGACGGGTCGGAATCCACCAGGTGTCAACGCCCCCGATCTCACGGTTGAAGACCGCCTGGGGGGCCTCGTAGTCCACGTCGATTGAGGAGCGCACGCCCTTGACGATAAGCGTGGCTCCCAGGCGCGAGGCCTCGTCCATGGTCGCGCCCTGCAGGAGGACGACCTCAACGCCGCCGAGGTGGCCGGTGGCTTCCCGGATGAGCCTGACGCGCTCTTCGGGGGCGATCAGGCCGCGCTTGGCGGGGTTCACTCCGACGCCGATGACGAGTCGGTCGGCGATGGCGCAGACACGCTCGGCGACGTCGAGGTGCCCGTTCGTGAAGGGATCAAAAGAACCGGGGAACAGCGCGATCATCGGTCTTCCTCCTCCTCGCTCGACGAGGCCTGGGCGTCCTCGAGGGACTGCGCACCGTCGGCGGTTTCATCCTTAGGCAGGGGCGGACCGGCGAAGTAGGCGACGGTTTCGCCCCAGGTGCGTTGGTCCTCGAGGACGAGGAAATCCGGCCACGTGGGAGCGGGCGCGCGCGTAGAGCGTTCGACGACGACGAGGGCATCGGGAACAATCCAGGGGCCAAGGGAGGCCAGCACCGTCGTCATGTCCTCTTCGGCGATATCGTAGGGCGGGTCGATAAAGACCAGGTCGATGTCTCCCGCGAGCGCTTCCCCGTTGCGCGCTCCCAGGTAGGTGCGCGCGTCGGCGGTGACGACGCGGGCCGGCAGCCCCGTCGAGCGAACGTTCGCAGAGGCGACGCGGGCGGCGGCCGAGGCCTTTTCGACGAGGGTGGCGTGGGCGCCTCCGCGCGACATAGCTTCGAGTCCGAGGGCGCCCGTTCCGGCGTAGAGGTCGAGGACGGTCGCGCCGTCCAGCACGTTCATGTGGTCCAGGCGCGAAAAGAGGGCCTCGCGAACCCGCTCGGAGGTGGGACGGGTGCCGGACTTGGGCACGGCGAGGGTACGCCCCTTGGCGCTGCCTGCGACGATTCTGGTCATACCCCTACCCTACCGGGCGCACCTCAGGAGCGTTGCATCCACTCGATCTGTCCGTCCGATGCGGCGCGCAGCGCCCGGGCGAGGTCCGGGTGGCGCACCAGCATCGGGTCCTGTTCCAGGAGGGTTTCAGCTTCGCCTTTCGCACGGCGGATGAGCGCCTCGTCGCGGCGCACCGACAGGAAACGCAGGTGGGTGGCCGTGCCCGACTGGCCGGCTCCAAGCACGTCGCCTTCCTTGCGCAGGCGCAGGTCGGCCTCGGCGAGCTCGAAACCGTCGGTCGTGTCCGCGAAGGCCTGCAGGCGTGCTCTGCCCGAGTCCGTGAGTTCGTGTCGATGCATGGCGATGCACAGCGAGGGCAGGGAGGAGCGTCCGACGCGGCCTCGCAGCTGATGGAGCTGGGCGAGGCCGAATTGTTGGGCGTCGAGGATAACCATGAGGGTCGCCTCCGACACGTCGACGCCGACCTCGATGACGGTTGTGGCGACGAGGAGGGGGGCGCGCCCGGTGGAGAAATCCTCCATGATCTGCGCCTTCACCGGCGAGGGAGTGCGTCCCGTCAGCTCGTGGATGGCGATGCCGGACAGGGCCGGGTGGGAGCGAAGGTACGCGGCGACCTCCTCGACCGATGCCAACGGTCGTGCGCCTTCTTCCTCGGCATCGGCAACGTCGTCGGAGGCGTCGATGCGCGGGCACACGACGTAGACGCGACGCCCCTGGGCGATCTCCTCTGCGGCCCGCGCCCACGTGCGCTCCACCCACGCCGCGTTCGCACTGTCGGCGAGGTAGGTGGCCACGGGGGTGCGCCCCGAGGGCATGCCGCTCATACGCGTGTCGTCGAGATCTCCGAAGACCGTCATGGCGATCGTTCGCGGAATCGGAGTCGCGGTCATAACGAGCTCGTGAACCGCGCGCCCATCCTCACGCGCCCCGCGCAGCGCGGCTCGCTGCTCGACACCGAAGCGATGCTGCTCGTCGACGACGACGAGAGCCAGGTCCGCGAAACGCACGCTCTCCTGGAAGAGAGCGTGGGTTCCCGCGACGATGAGCGGCTCTGCCGCGTTCATCGCGCTTTGAATCTCGCGGCGGGCGGCTGGCGTCGTCGAGCCCGTCAGCAGGCGAACGTCCGGGGAGTCCGCCCCCAGGGGCTCCAGGAGCGCCCGCAGGGAGGCGGCATGCTGCTCCGCCAGGACCTCGGTCGGAGCGACGAACGCCCCCTGGTGACCGGCGGCAACCACCTGGAGCAGCGCGCTCAGCGCGACAACGGTCTTCCCCGATCCCACGTCTCCCTGTAGGAGCCGCTGCATCGGCACCTCGCCGGCCAGGTCGGCCCCGATCTGGGCAACGGCCTCGCGCTGGGAGTCCGTGAGTTCAAAAGGCAAGGACGAGCGGAAACGCTCGCACAGCGGCGCGTCGATCGGCGAGGCCAGCGCCGCCGCGGCCCGAGCCCCCCGGCGCTGCGCGGCCAGCCCCACCTGGAGGACGAACGCCTCGGCGAAGGCCAGGGCCTTACGCGCCTGCTGATAGTCCTCGTCCGTCTCCGGCTGATGCAGGGCGCGCAGGCACTCGGCGTGGGAGGCGAAGCCAGCGCGCTCGCGGACGTCAGCGGGAACCGGGTCGGGCACATGAGCGTCGTCCAGGTGGTCCAGCACCATGCCAATTGCTCGGGCGATCGCCCACGAGGCCAGCGATCCGGTCGCCGGGTAGATCGGGATGGGGCGCGACGCGATACGCTCGATGTCCTCCCCGTCCACGCCCTCAAAGGAGGGATGGGTGAGTTGCAGCTTGCCGCGATAGGCCCCGACCTTGCCGGCGAAGAGGAAGGACTGCCCGGGCGTCAGGAGACGTTCAATGGGGGCGAGCTTGTACTGGTTCTTCGCGAAGAAGGTCGCCGACAGGAACTGAACGCCGTCGGTGAGGGCAACTTCCAAGCGCACGCCCGAGCTGGATCGGTTGGCGACCAGGTGTGCGCCTGCGACCTCGGCGAGGATCGTCACGTCCTCGCCTTCGCGCAGGGAAGACAGCGGCGTGAGGCGACCCCAGTGGTAGTAGCGCCGCGGCGCAACCAGCAGCAGGTCGCCAACCGTCGCCACACCCGCCCCCTCAAGAGCCTTCGCCGTCTTTTTCGGCAAGCGCAGGGACAGGGGGACGTCGAGTGCGCTCACGAGGCGCACCCCGCGACCAGGCTTGGCCCGCTCTGCCCACCGTCCCAGGTCTCCAGGTCGATCGTCGACGACGCGTCGCGCGTGGAGAGCAGCTGGCGAACGGTGGCCACGGTGTAGGGGCCGTCGTCGTCGCGCGAAATAAGGAGGCGCCAGGAATTACCGCCACTGCGTGAGGCTTCGGCCAGGGCCTCGGCGATGCCCTCCGGGTCGCCGCCAGGAGGCAGCGGGGCGCTCGCGCACGAGGCGAGAGCGTCGTGTGCGCCGTCGCGCAGCATGCGTGCCAGCGTCGGAGCGGCCTCAACACCACCCGGCTGGGGCACGAACAGCGGGGCGCAGGCTCGCGCGACCGCGAGGACGTCGAGGTCATCGCGACTACCCGCACGCAAGATCGCCGGAACACCCGGGGCAGGCGAGGGCAGCACCGAGGCCACGGTACCGACCAGGGAGGCGCTGGCCTCGTCGCACGTGGCCACGAGAGTCACGCCCGTGCGCGAGGTCGCCGCCGACACGATGCCCGCGGCATCCCCAGAGCTCAGGTCCAAGAACACCACCGCTCCTGCGCGTGCGAGATCTTCGACAAGGCCGGGGGCACTGGTGCAAGCAATGACGCGGGCACGCTCAACGCGGCGCATAGGTCGGCGCTGCAGCAGGCGCACACCACGGTGGCTCAGGCCCTCATCGGCCAGCTCATCGATACCGATCTGCGCGTCCGGGCGTGCGTCGCAGACCTGGAAGCGAATAACCTGCCCCGAGGTGGGATGCGCGGCCAGCGGCGCGGAGGTGTCGACGTGCAGCCTCCACTCCCCCATGCCAAAGAGATCAACCCTGCCCACGTAGGACAGTCGCGCCCCCAGGCCACCGAGGCGAGCGAGCAGCGCGTCCAGGTCCTCCTGCGTACCCTCCAAGATGATGTCGACCGTGAAGTCGCGGCCGGGCGGAGGGGGGGCAGCCTCGGGCGCACGCGAATGGCGCTCCGCGAGGTCGGCCAGCATCGCAGTAAACGACTGAAGGATTCCGGCGTCACCCCGCATCGAAGCGTCGATACAGGCCAAGACCAGGGCGACGAAGGCGCCACCGGGGTCGATACGCCCCGTCGCCTCGTTCGTCGCCTCAACGAGGCCGATCTGCGCCTGGGAAGAGAAACGAGAGAAAACGTCTTCGACCTCCGGGAGCGTCGCCCCCAGGTCCTGAATTTCGCGCACCGCCCCGCCGAGCATTTCCGCGAGGGCATCGGACCACTCGATGGAGGAGGCCACGGGGCTCAGGGATGCGGCGATCATGCGGCGCAGCACGACAGGCGTGACATGATGCTCGTCCCCGAGAGCACCGGCCCACGCCTCGAAAAGAGCTCCGAGGGCCATGCCGCTGTGCCCAAGGCCGCGGCGGATAATCGTCTCCACGGCCGCTTCGAGCGCGTCGCGCAGGTGAGCACGCGGGTCCAGGGAGTCCATAGCGGCCTCGAGCGCAGCCATCGTCGCTGCACCATTCGACCCCGTGTCACAGTCCGCCCCATCCCATCCGTCCAGGTCATCAAGGAAAGGCGCGAGCCTGGCGGCCTCCTCAGCCCCGGCGCGACACGCCTCGATAATGACAGATGCATTCAGATCCATGACTCCCCTTTCAGCCCCTCCCATTGTCCCTGCGCGGCTCGGTGTGTGCGACCTGACACGACCCAGATCGGCTGCGACTTGTTGAAAGCGTGGTTCGTCCGCTATTCTGTCATGGTTGCCTTCGGTTCAAGCACCGAAGGATGCGTTCTCCGCAAGCGCGGAGACAAAGACTGAACTGGAAGACATACCGAGGAGAACATCGTGGCTGCCGTTTGTGACGTGTGCGGTAAGGGACCCGGCTTCGGCAAGAGCGTGTCGCACTCGCACGTTCGCACCAACCGCCGGTGGAATCCGAACATTCAGCGCGTTCGCGCCCTTGTCAATGGGACGCCCAAGCGCCTGAACGTCTGCACCAAGTGCCTGAAGTCCGACAAGGTCGCCCGCGCGATCTGAGTCGACACTGACGTAACGCCGGAGGGGCAAGCCAAAAGGCTCGCCCCTCCGGCGTTTATCTCATCTACTCCCCCATTACTTGCGCCCCGCGCATGTACGGGTCAGCGCCCGCGACGAGAAGTCGCAGGCGCTGACCCGTACCTTGTGTGTCTGGATTCCCCATCCGCTCTCAGGAGGCGAAGCTCAGAGCAGATCCGCGGCCAGGTCGAGCGGGGTTCCAAAACGGTGGTTCGTGATCGAGACCGCCTGTTCGCGCAGGAATGGCAGCAGCTCCGAGTGCGGCCAGGCCGTGACGGCACCCGTGTACAGGGCAACATCAGGGCTGCCACTGCTCGCGCGGGTTGCGTCCGCCCAGCGCTGCTGCGAGCTTTCATCGCGCGGCCCCAGGACACGCACTCGCATGCCCAGGCCACCGGAGTTCGCCACCATCGCCAGGCGAGAATCCCACGAGTGCGCGTCTTCGACCGTCACCTCGATATCCCAGCCCTCCAGCAGCTCCCGGATGGTAGCCGGAAGCTCGTCGGCAACGGATAGCCCGATGGGGCCACCAGCGAGGATGCCCGCTGCCAGCACACGCACGGTGTCGGCGAGGGCAGTCCCGCTCCCGGCGCGCACGAGGACCGGCGTGGAACGGTAGCGCAGGACATTGCGTTCGCAGGCCATGCCGGTAACGTCGCGGTTGGCTCCGTAATCGGATGCCCAGGCAGCGCCATCGGCGGCGACGGCACGGCTCAGTTCGGCCGCATCATCCGCGCTCAGGTGAGGACCGGCCGCACGACACAGGGCGAGCACACTCGGATCGAGCGTCTCCACGGAATGACTGGACTCCCCCGCCATCGCATCGCGGTCGGGCTCGACCTCGCCCAGACCCAGCAGGTAGGAGGGACCGCCAGCCTTCGTCGTTGACCCGATCGCGGAGCGCTTCCAGCCGCCGAAAGGCTGACGGCGAACGATCGCGCCGGTAATCCCACGGTTCACGTAGAGATTGCCGGCCTCGATGCCCTCCAGCCAGGTCGCCAACTCACCCGTGTCGAGAGTATGGAGGCCGGAGGTCAGTCCGTAGTCAACCTCGTTGACGGCCTCGATCGCCTCCTCGAGGGTGTCGACGCGCATGACGCCGAGGACGGGCGCGAAGTACTCGGTCAGGTGGAACTCGCTGCCGGGCTCCACACCCGCGCGGATGCCCGGGGTCCACAGCCCATCACCCAGGTACCGGGGCTTGAGCACCCAGTGCTCACCCTCTCCCAGGGTGGTCAGGCCTCGCACGGCCTTCTCGTCGTCGGGGACGACAACCGGGCCAACCTGCGAGTCCAGGGATGCCGGCAGGCCCACGCGCAGCGAGGCGGTCGCATCCACGAGCTGGCGAGCGATGCGGCTCGAGCGCCCCGCAGATCCGACGAGGACCAGCAGGGAGGACGCCGAGCACTTTTGTCCCGCGTGCGCGAAGGCTGAATGAACGATGTCGCGCACCGCCAGATCAGGGTCAGCGGACGGCGTGACGATGATGGCGTTCTTGCCGCTCGTCTCGCCCAGCAGGTGCATGTCGGGCTTCCACGAACGGAAGAGGCGAGCCGTGTCGTACGAGCCCGTCAGGACAACGCGATCAACACCCTCGTGCGTCACCAGGTAGCGCGATACGTCGCCGTCCTCAAGCGGGGCGAGTGCGACCAGCTCGCGGGGGATCCCGGCCTCGTGGAAAGCCGCGACGAGTTCCGCGGCGCAACGCTTAGCCGGCGGGGCCGGCTTGAGGATCACCGCGCTGCCCGCCGCCAGAGCAGCGGCGACGCCACCCACGGGAATGGCCACGGGGAAGTTCCAGGGCGAGGCAACGACGGTGACGTTCACGGGCACGAATCGGGCACCCGCCATATAGGTCTCATCGGAGAGCTGCAACGAGGCCTCCGCGTAGTGATGACAGAAGTCAATCGCTTCGCTCACCTCGGGATCGGCCTGATCAATGGTCTTGCCTGCCTCAGATCCGGCGACCTCGATGAGCTCGCCCCGGCGCGCGGCGAGGACATCGCCGACGCGATGCAGCGCGGCTGCGCGCTCCTCGGGGTCCAGGGCCTGCCAGGTGTGCGCCGCCTTGGTGCTTGCCTCGACGAGGGCGTCGACCGCCTCGTGTGTATCCAGAGCCTGCGCGCCGGCACGCACGGCCTCCACACCTCGCGTCGAGGCAGGGATGGCCGCAGCAATCTCACGGGCCCACTGGCGGTTGGCCGCCAGGGCGGGATCTGAATCCGGTTCGGAGACAAAGGGACGACGCGCGCGCTCGGCGAGGCTCCCCTGCTCAGCCGGAACCCCGGCCTTACGCTCGGCCAGACGATCCTGGACGCGGTTGGGAACCGGCAAGGGGGCGTCCGGATCAACGTCGGACAAAGCCGCGAGGAAACGGTCGCGTTCCCGGGCGAAGATGTCCTCATTCGTGGCGATGTCGAAGACCCCGGACATGAAGTTCTCAGGTGCGGCGTTCTCCTCAAGGCGGCGCACCAGGTAGGAAATGGCGACATCAAACTCTCGGGGGTTGACGACCGGGACGTACAGGAGCAGGGAGCCGACATCGCGACGCACAACCTCTTGAATGCCTGTGGCCATGCCGGAAAGCATCTCGAACTCGACGCTGTCCTCGACGCCGCGCGCTGCCCGCAGCTCGTAGGCGAACGCAATATCGAAGACGTTCTGTCCGGCCACTCCCAAGCGAATCGCCCGGGTCCGCTCCGGCGTCATCGCCCAGTTCAGCATGCGCTTGTAGTTGGTGTCGGTGGCCTGCTTGGACGGCCAGGTCGTCAGCTCCCAGCCGTGGATCTCGGCGTCCACCTTCTCCATGGACAGGTTCGCACCCTTCACGACGCGAACCTTGATGCGCGAGCCACCCGCGTCCACGCGTGCGCGCGCCCACTCCTGGAGACGCTGGAGCGCACCGAGCGAATCGGGCAGGTAGGCCTGGAGGACGATGCCGGCCTCATAGCCACGCATATCCGGCTGGTCGAGGATGGCGGTGAACACCGCGATCGTCAGGTCGAGGTCCTTGTAGTCCTCCATGTCGAGGTTGAGGAAGGTCCCGTTGTCGCGAGCGAGACGGTAGAGGGGTAGGAGCGCGTGAACGCCATGGTCGACAACCTCCTCGAAGCCCCACGGGTTGTGGGGGCCTGTCACCGCAGAGACCTTGATGGACACGTAGTCGACATCCTCGCGGGTCACGAGGCGCGAGACCTCGGCCAGGCGATGAGACGCTTCCTTCTCACCGAGGACAGCCTCGCCGAGGAGGTTCACGTTCAAGCGGTGGCCGCCCTGACGCAGGCGGGCGAGCGCGGGCCCCAGGCCCTTGTCGGTTGCATCGACGACGAGGTCGCCGACGATTTCGCGGAATACACGACGGGCCACCGCCGTCACCGTGCGCGGGGCGAGGAGCGATGCTGTCGAGCCGAGGCCCATCGCCGCAGCCAAGGCCGGGGGCAGGAAGTTCTTGCGGCCAGCCGACAGGCGCTTCATGGCTGCGCTGGCTACGTCCAGGTCCGCGGGGCGCACGACGTCATCGACGAATCGGGTCGTGAAGGTGAGTCCCTCCGGATCGGCAAGGATACGAGACAGGAGTTTGGCCGATTGGGGGGTAGACTCATGGGCCGACTCGTCGGCCCAGCGGCGGGCCCGAATAATCGCCCGCTCCCCCAAGGCCCATAGGTCATCGGGGCAGCGTCGAGCGCTGGCATCGTGGTGGGACGGGGTGGGAACAGCGGCGTTCGCCATGCGTAGACCTCCAGACGTGGATGAGCGACGGATTCTCAGCCTCGCGCGGAGCGTCAACGCTGGACACGCTCGGCAAAACTCCCGACGTTGTGAAGCATGCTATTTTGTCCATCGTAACGCGTATAAGGCTCACCTGTGCGGGCATCCCATGACGACGCGACAATCAAGCAAGGGACCTAAGCCACAAATCTCGCGAAACACTCACAATGCCAGATCGCAAGTGTTGCTTCTCACATAAGGCCCGTTGCTTACGCGGCGACACCCCGCCTCACTCGGGGTGAACGAGCCACCGCTCCTTCATGTCAACGGCGACGCCAGCCATGACCTCGTGCATGTTGAGCGTACGACCGCCGTCTGCGCGGGAGCAGAGCCACTGGACCTGAAGCCCGTCCGATATCGCAACGAGGCGGCGCGCGATCTGCTCACTCGGAGCGTCCTCACGTACCTCGCCCGTGGTCTTGCCATGCTCGAAAGCCTCAACGAGGTACGAAATAGCACCGATCAGGTGCTCGCGGAACCACGGGTGCGCCTGATGCTTCGAGTCGATGACGGCCGCCGACATCGCCGTGTAGAGCGCCACGCCGTCGGGATGGCGCTGGTTGTGTGCCACCATGTTCACCCAAGCATCCAGCGCGGCCTCGGCCCCCTCTTCGAGGCGCGGGAGTCGGCTGACGATGCGACGATCACGCTCGTCCAGGACGGCCGCGAGCAGCTGGTCCTTCGACGAGTAGTGATGCAGGAGCCCCGCCTTCGAAATATCGGAGGCACGCGCGATGTCTGCAAGCGAGGTTGCCACGTAGCCCTGTGTCGAGAAAAGGGTAAGTGCCTCCGACAGGATGCGCGCCTTCTTATCCTCACTACCGGCTTTCGGACGGCCGGGCCGACGGGTGCTCGTTGCCTTAGCATCGTTGCTCATGCGGGCTGCTCCATGTTCGGTGTGACAGAGTTACCAACAACCCATCATAGCGCGCAACCGCTTAGACGCCACCGGGTATGTGAACTTCTTTCGTCGAGTCCGTACACCCGGTGCATCAATGGCGTGATTCGAGGCCTTAGTAGGCGAATCGAACCTCGAACTGCGGCTCGCCCGAAGCATCCAACTCGAGCTTGCCATCCTTGTCGGTCTTCACGGTCGCCGTCACCCGGGACGTCACGTCACGCTGTTTCTCCCAGCTCTCCATGCCCTGGATCGTGAACGTTGCCTCGCCGGTATAGACACCGCCTTCATCCGTCGTCGCCTTCATGGCCGTGGGCATCGTCTTGACCTGCAGCAGGGCCAGGGTCCGGGACTGAACCGCGCTCGGGCATGCCGTGTCGATGTTGCCCGGGACGGTCGCGCACGAGTTCGTGAGCGCAGCCGCAGCCTCGAGCGCGGCGGCAGCCATCTTGTCGTTGTAAGTGCCCTTCAGCTCGACCGTTCCACCGTAGTAGGAGCTGTCGTAACCCGTTGCCGCCTTGACCGACATGGTCTTGGGGGCAGCGTCGATGTACTCACCCGTCTCCTCCGGGGTGAACGTGTAGACGCCCGGGTAGAGCACGATGGAGCTACTCGGGGCTTCCTTCAACGTCGCGACCGACATCTTTTCGCCGCCGATCGAGAAGTGCGTGACATTGTCTGCCTGCACATCCACACGAGAGACCATCGCATCCTGGATCTTCCAGTTCTTCAGCAGACCAAAGGTCTTCTTCGCTTCACTGACGCGGAACGAACGAGTGAAGCGTTCACCGTCGAGGCGCATCGTCGCCGTCACCACCCGTTCCTTCGAGTGCTCCGCATCGTCCACGGTCACGTCCTCAACCTCGATGCGGGCGCTCGACGAGGCCATGACCTCGTCGGAGAGGAAACCGCGCTGATCGTTGGGCAGCCCCGGATCAACCATCGCCGTCGCAGCGCTGGCCTTGCCGTCCGCGAGCAGATCAAGATACTGGCGAACCTGCGCCTCGGGGGTGCGCGTCCAGTTGGCGATCGCCAAGGCGACGGTTGCGACAACGCCGAGCACAACAAGGGCCACAACACCCACGACGATGCGCTTGATGCGACGGCGGCTCTTCTCCGACATCGGCGTAAAGGTCACGCCCGCCTGCGGGACTGCGACAGCCGGAGCAACCACATTCTGGGGGCTCGGAGGGGGCGGAGGCGTCGGGCTCTGGGAAGGGGCCGGGGGCGGGGGCACCGCACCCTGATTCGCATCGTAGTGCTGCTCAGACATCTCTCAATCCTCACTGTTGTGCGCGCCGATGAGCAGGCGCTGCGGTGCCGCTGACGAGGTTGGCCACACCGAAACCGCTAAATTTTCTCACACGGTATTTTCTTCATCAAATAAACAATTGCGGCTGCCATATGCTGGACGCTCGCGCCGCACAGGCTATCGGAGAGCACTAGAAGCGAACCGTCGCGTTCTCGGTGGCAGCTGTACCACTTCCGTCGACAACGACGACCGTCTGAGAATCCACAGTGCCTCCGTCGCTCCGGCCCTCAGGCGTCAGGGTATAAACGCCGGGGAAAAGTAGTACTCCTACCAGCTCTTCGACAGTGGCTCGACGCCGGCGGAATCGCCACGTACGGAAAAACCGGGAACCCTGTTGCCCGTCACCGCCACGCGCACCAAGAGGCCATCGCGCAGGTACCATTCCGCGGGATTGTCCTTCATCGGTTTCCTGCGATAGACGAGGAATTCGTGCGTCACGGGTTCGCCATTCACGCTCATCGGTGCCTCGACCCTCGCGAATTTTCCGACGCGCCACCTGCTGGTCTTACCCTCCACCGATTCGACGACGATACGGGAGTCGGACGCGGACAGCACGGCGTTCGTCAGGACACGCTTCTCGCAGTCCGATAGCGTCATCGTCTGCATCCCGAGCGCCGACTCGGCGTCACCGTCGGCAAGGTACGTCAGGTATTGGCGCACAGCATCCTCGGGATTCATCCGAGGCATATCCACCAGGTGAACGATGCCGAACACGATCACGCCGATGATGATGGCGGCGATTACTCGAACCTTGGCATCAGCCTTGCGTCGCTGTTGCGTCATCACGGGCGGCGGGCCGACGACCACCCTCCGACGGGCGTCCCTTCGACTCCCACACGACGTGCACACATACTGACTCCCAGTTAGGCAAGACGCTGACCGACGTCAGGCGTCAACGTCAGTCTGCGCATCGACGACGGGCAGGGCCTTCGTCGGCGGAACGCAGGCGTCACCCTGCAGCGCGGGCAACGACAGTCCGGCGGTCGCCGGAATCTCCTCCGACGACTCCGCGAGCTTGCGCGCCACGCGCGACATCGGTCGAGACGAGGCCGGGGTGCCCTCAGTCAACGCGGTCATCCTGATGTACTCCAATCGTTGGTCGTCACGCCGCTTCACTTCCCCGTCTATCAACAAAGACTCCAGCGGCCCACATCACACTAGTCTACGGAATCTGCCGAGAAATGATCCCACGCCCCGCGCAGGACCGCCCCATCCATCATCGCCTGCGGTTCCTCATCGGGCCGGCACGCTCGCACCCCGCCGACAACGCGGAACCCGTCGGGCAGCAGTGCATCCGGCGGAAAAACGGCGATCATTCCGTGCTCCTCTCCCCCTTGCAGGACCCACCGCACGGGATCGACCGCGCAGACGCGGGCGGCGGGAGCCAGCTGGCTCGCCTCCGCCTCAATGGCATCTCGATTGAACTCGACGACAACGCCCGAGGCCTGAGCGATGCGCCCTGCATCCGTCGCTGGCCCATCCGACAGGTCCATCATGGCGCGAGCGCCCGCAGCCGCAGCGGCCACGCCGGAGCCCAGCGGAGGCCTCGGCGCACGGTACGTCTCAATGAAGGGCGCCAGATCGCCCAGCTGCTCAACTCCTCGCGAGGAGGGATCGACGTACCCACCTTCCAGGAGATCGAGGCCGGCGTAGGAGTACCCGAGGGTGCCGCTGACCGCGACGACATCTCCGGGGCGTGCGCCGTCACGGCGCACCACCGGGCCCGGGCAATAGCCGAAAGCCGTGATCGAAATGACGAGCTTCTCCCCCGCACTCAGATCTCCGCCGACCACACCGGCTCCAACCTCGCGCGCGCGATCCCCCAGGCCTCGGACAACATCCAGGAAAACGCCCGCGTCCATGTCGCGCGGCGCCACCACCGAGGCAACGAGCGCCGAGGGACGTCCTCCCATCGCATCAATATCCGCGAGGTTTTGAGCGGCAACGCGGGCACCGACCTCGTAACCGGTCGACCACGACAGGTGGAAATGCTGGTCCTCCACCATGACGTCCGTCGTCACGATGAACGATCCTTCGGGAGCCGCGACCTGGGCACAGTCGTCGCCAATGCCAATCATCGTGCGCTCGCCGCGCGGGAAAGACTCGCGGAAATGAGACACCAACTGTGCCTCGGACAGCTCAGCTAACTTCATAGGAACCAGACTAGTCGCAGGCGCAGCACCGCGCCGCGAAGGCACCTCAGTGTTCGACGCCTCGCACGGTCTGGGAGGCAAAGAGGCAGGTCGCGGCCGCGCTGGCCACGTTCAGGGATTCAGCATCACCCGTCATCGGGATAGACACGAGCCCATCGCACAGGCGCATCTCGTCACCCGACAGGCCGCGTGCCTCGTTGCCGAACACCCACGCGTGCGACTGGGACAGGCGCGAGCGGGCCGACACTCCCTGCACGAGGAGATCGGAGAGACTGATCGAAGCGGCGCCGCCGCTGGTACCCAGCAGGGCCGCACTGCGGCCGTGAATCAGTGCGCGGGCGTCAGCAAAGGAAGGGACCACGCACACGGGAATGTGGAAGACGGAGCCAGCGCTCGAGCGCACGACCTTCGGGCTCGCGGCATCTACCGTGCCCGCGACGGCCACGACACCGACCGCACCGAATGCGTCGGCCGTGCGAATGATCGTGCCAACGTTGCCGGGGTCGCGCCCCTGAGCGAGCACAACGATCGTTTCGCCAACACTCGGCTCCGGTAGTTCACGCGACAGCGCATCCAGGGAGGCGACTGCGCAGATTCCCTGCGAGTCCCCCGACAGGGCCGCAGACACCTCGGCGGTCACCGGGTGCACCCAGCGCGTCGCGCGCCGGGCCACGTCCACGACGTCCGCGTGTGTCTCCCACGCGTCCTCCCTCACGTACACGTCACGCACCGCAAACGGTCGGTGCGCGGTAAGTTCGCGTACGGCCTGAGGCCCCTCAACGAGCATGAGGCCCGAACGCGAACGCGCCGAGCGCCCGACCAGACCCGACACCCTGCGCACGCGATCGGCGCGGGGATTATCGAGAACGGTCAGGCGCTCGGCGGAAAAGCTCACCTATCAGGCCTTGGGCGCGTTGATGTCGGCGGGCAGCGCGTCCTTGGCGACCTTCACCAGGGCGTTGAACGCGTTGATGTCGCCCACGGCCAGCTCGGCCAGCATGCGACGGTCGACCTCGACGCCAGCCAGGTTCAGGCCCTGGATGAGGCGGTTGTAGGTCAGGCCCTGGGCGCGGGAAGCAGCATTGATGCGCTGGATCCACAGACGACGGAAGTCGCCCTTCTTGGCCTTGCGGTCGCGGTAGGAGTAGACGAAGGAGTGAGTGACCTGCTCCTTGGCCTTGCGGTACATGCGCGAGCGCTGGCCACGGTATCCGGAGGCCTGCTCGAGTACGGTACGACGCTTCTTCTTGGCGTTGACAGAACGCTTAACACGTGCCATTTTCTACTGTTCTCCTCTTACTCGAGCTCAGATGCCCAGCATGCGCTTGACGCGCTTGACGTCAGCGGTCTCCAGGACCTGGTCGGTCGCCAGACGGCGGGTCTTACGGCTGGACTTGTGCTCCAGCAGGTGGCGGGCGCCGGCCTGCTCGCGCATGATCTTGCCCGAGCCGGTCGTGCGGAAGCGCTTCTTAGCACCGGAATGAGTCTTGTTCTTCGGCATTTCTATTCCTTCGTTGTGAGGCGATGGGTATCGCCGTCAGTCCTGTTCGTCAGCCTTGTCGGCTGCCACTCGGGCCTGGTCCTTGCTGGCGCGCTCCGCGCGCTTGCCCCGGCGCTCAGCACGCTCGGCCTCGCGGCGCTTGCGCTGCTCAGTCAGGGCGTCAGCCTTGCGCTTGGTGGGGGCCAGCACCATCGTCATGTTGCGCCCGTCCTGACGGGGCATCGACTCGACGGTGGCAAGGTCACCAATCTCCTCGGCGAGGCGCTGCAGGAGGCGAACGCCAGCCTCGGGGCGAGACTGCTCTCGACCGCGGAACATGATCATGACCTTGACCTTGTCGCCGGCGGACAGGAAGCGCTCAACGTGGCCCTTCTTGACGCCGAAGTCGTGATCGTCGATCTTCAGTCGGAAGCGGATTTCCTTCAGCTGCGTGTTCGCCTGGTTGCGGCGAGCATCGCGGGCCTTCTGGGCGGCTTCGTACTTGTACTTGCCGTAATCCATGAGCTTTGCGACGGGCGGCTTGGCGTTCGGCGCAACCTCAACCAGGTCGAGCCCGGCCTCTTCGGCCAGACGCAGCGCGTCCTCAACTCGGACGACGCCGACCTGTTCACCTCCGGGTCCCACGAGGCGAACCTCGGGGACTCGAATACGCTCATTGATGCGAGTCTCGCTGATGAGCGGCTCCTTCCACAGAATCCTTATGCGCGAAACGAAAAGCCTCCGTTACGCGACGCGCACGGAGGCTTCCATAGGTCAACACACACGGGTGTTGACCGTCGGACCCGATCCCCTGCGCGGCGCCCCTCATAGGCGGCATCCTCTCTGTCGAGAGGCGGGTATCCAGGTGGGATTTCTCCGCTTGCGTTCCGGGCTTTCGCCCAGACGGTCGTAACTACTGTACCAGAAATGAGGAGAGATCGCCAGATCAGCAATCATTGCGCGCCTCACGCTTTACTGGGAGCGTTCGACGCCTGTTCAGCGCAGGACGGGCGCAATCTCGACCCGGTCGGCCGAGGCGATGAGGCGAGGGTTCGCTCCCAGGGCGTTGAGGGCGTCCGACAGGGTTTCTTTCATTGCCGAGGCATCGGCCCCCTGGGCGAAAGACTCGCGGTCCAGGGACACGACGACGCGCGTGAGACCGTCGCCTGCGTAGGCAATCTCAACATCGACGATGGCCGGGCACGCTGCAATGGCCTCGGCGAGCAGGAGCTCGCGCAGAGCCTCGTCGCGCCAGGCGGGCAGCCACTCATCCCCCTGCGCGAGCGCGGCCACGGCGGGGCGCGGCAGCAGCACCGCATCGGTACCCGGGTTGACGACGATGCGCCCGCCCGTCTCCACGAGGGCGGTGAGCCCGATCGTGCGGAAGTCCAGGGCCATCGGGCGGTCACCGGGGCGGTGAGTGGACAGCGCCTGCGCCGAAGAATAGATGGCGAGCGCCTCTCCCGCAGGAGTCTGAGCGTGCACGAAATCGATCGGGTTGTGTCCGTTTTCCCCGGCGTGAACGCCCGTCGCGCGCGGGTCGGGCTCAACGTCGATGGGAACGATCACGCGCTCGAAAACGAGAGCATCGACGAGGGCCTCAAGCCGGGCCGCTCCCCCGTCGCTCCCCTGCCCCAACGCGAGCGCCCGGGCGGTCCGAGGAAGCCCCTGTCCCACGTCTGCGCGGTCGTGGCTCATCATCGACAGGCGCTGCGCCAGTCGGTTCTTCTGTTCCTCGGTGAGAGAAAGTGGCGTGGGAGTCATGAGAGTTCCTCGTATCCGGCAACGTCCAGTGCATCGGCCAGAGTGAATGCGCCCTGGTACAGGGCCTTTCCGACGATCGCGCCCTCGATGCCGAGGGCACGCAGGGCTTCGATGTCGGCCAGGGAGTTCACCCCACCCGAGGCGATGATGCATGCGGGAGTCTGGTCCGCGACGCGGGCCAACAGTTCTCGATTGGAACCGTTCATCTGACCATCACGAGTCACGTCTGTGACGACGAGGCGGGCCACCCCCGCTTCGTCCAGGACGCGCAGAGCCTCCCAGACGTTGCCGCCCTCGCCGCTTCCGCCACGCGCGGCCAGGCGATCGCCGCGCACGTCCAGGCACACGGCGACGCGCTCACCGAAAGTATCAACGGCCGCGCACACGGCGTCGATGTCATCGAGCGCTTGCGTCGCAATGTTGACTCGCTCGGGGCCCATCGCGAGCCCGGCCTCAACGGCCGCTGGGCTCGTGATGCCTCCCGACAGCTCGACGCGCACGGGAACCTCGCGGATCACCCGGGCGAGGAGCTCAGAGTTCTCGCCGCGACCAAAAGCCAAGTCCAGGTCCACGAGGTGCACCCAGCGAGCCCCGGCCTCGTCAAACGAACGGGCCACATCGATCGGGCTGCCCCAGGATCCCTCGTCGATCACCCCCGAGGACAGGCGCACGGCCTGCCCGCCCGTCACGTCGATCGCGGGCAGCAGTTCGAGGATCGTCATGATTGCTTGCGTCGCAGCCAACCGAAGGGGCCGCCGCCCTGGCAGCTGCCGTCGGCGGCCACGGAATCCTTATAGTCGGCGGGCGTCGTACGTCCCAGCAGGAGGTCCTCCGTCGCCGCGGGCATCGCACCCAGCAGCAGACCCGCGGGAATCGTCTCCTCGGGCTCACCACCCACGTAGCGCTGGGCGGAGATACGACCCGAGACACCCGGCTCCACGCCGTCACCTTCGACAAGCCAGCTCATGAGGGCGACCGCCCCGTACTTCGACAGGTTCGAGACAGCCCGGGCGACACGATCCACCGCGTCAGGCATCGGACGCTGGCCGGTCAGCAGCGTGTCGAGTTCCTCCTCGTCGGTCGGCGTCGTCTCCACACGCAGCCACACAGCGGTCCACGGCTTGAGACGCACGATCGACTCGCGCACACCCGTCAGCGCAAGCAGCGAGTGCAGCGCCTCCGGGTAAGAAATCGGGGCGAGCACGAGGGCAACCGACAGGCGACCACCCTCCAGGTGCAGGGACTCGTCAACGGGAGTGTCGTCCGGATCGAGGGACGGCAGAGAATCGCCCGCGGCGGGCGTCGATCCCAGCGATGCAACCAGCGACTGGAACTCCGCGTCAATATCGTCGTTGTGAGCGCTCACCGCTCCTCCTTATACTGTGTGTCTCTACCCAAGGATACTGTTCATCCACGCCCTCGCGCGTGATGCGCTCTCCACCAGCGAAAGGATTCACCATGAGCACACCGACGATCCCCGTGCGCGGGGAGATCAAGCTCGGCCAATTCGTCAAGCTCGCATCCCTCGCGGAAGACGGCGCGCAGGCCCGCGAACTCATCCAGGCCGGCGACGTGACCGTTAACGGCGAGGTGGAGACGCGACGCGGCCATCACCTGAGTGCCGGCGACCTCGTCGAGGTCGACGCCCCCTGGGGCAAGGCCTCTGCGATTGTCGGATCCGCCTCCTGAGCACGCCCGTCGACGATGCGAGCCGAGTCCCACCGGGACCCGGCTCGCATCATGTTAGGACGAGGTGACGACGCCGCCCGCGCCGACAACGGCCTTGATGTGACTGAAGAAGGCGCTCGTCTGTTCGACGCGCAGCTTCGGATCCAGCTCGACAACCGTGGTACGCCCCGGCTCCGTCAGGTGCAGGCGCACCGGGGAGCCACCCGGGTAGGACTCTAGGACGCCGCGCAGGTCGGTGAGCAGCTCGGGCGTACACCGGGCCGCCGGCAGGCGCAGGTCGAGGGGCAGGTCCGCCCCGCCCGACAGATCCAGGAGAGTCATCGACTGGCCGTAGACGGTCATGCCCTCCTCGCGCACGTTCACCTTGCCCTCAATCTGGACGATGATGTCCTGCGCGAGGTAGGTCTGAATCGACTCGTAGGAGCGCGGGAAGAAGAGCACATCCACCGAACCCGACAGGTCCTCGATTGTCGCGATCGCCCAGGCGTTGCCCTGCTTCGTCACCTTCGTCGTGACGCCCGAAATGAGGCCCGCAATCTTCACGATTCGATCCGCCATCGCCCCGTCCGAGCCGACGACCTGCGCGATCTCGTAGTCCTGGTGGCGAGCCAACGCCGCCTCCACGCCGCGCAGCGGGTGGTCGGAGACGTATAGACCGAGCATCTCGCGCTCGGCCGCCAGCTTCGTCTTGCGGTCGAACTCGGGCAGGTCCGGGATATCGATCGTCAGCCCCGAGCCCGTGTCTTCGTCCTCCCCCAGCGCGCCGAACAGGTCGAACTGTCCGATCGCCTCGTTACGCTTAACGTCGATGATCGCGTCCACGGCCTCGTCGCAGCGCGCGAGGAGGGCGCGGCGCGAGTGACCCATCGAGTCGAAAGCGCCGGCGCGGATCAGGGACTGGATCGTGCGCTTGTTGCACACCACCTGAGGCACCTTGTCCAGGAAGTCCTGGAACGAGGCGAAACGCCCCTTCTCGGCGCGGGTTTCCACAATCGCGTCGACGACAGGGCCGCCCACGTTCTGGATGGCGTTCAAGCCGAAGCGGATCGCCTCGCCGTCAGGCGCAAAGTTACCCATCGACGCGTTCACGTCCGGGGGCAGGACCGTGATGTCCATGTGGCGGCACTCCGCCAGGTACAGGGCTCGACGATCCTTGTTGTCCTTCGTCGAGGTCAGCAGGGCTGCCATGTACTCCGTCGGGAAGTTCGCCTTGAGGAAGGCCGTCCAGTAGGAGACGAGGCCGTATGCGGCCGAGTGGGCCTTGTTGAAGGCGTAGGCGGAGAAGGGAACGACGACGTCCCACAGGGCCTTAATCGACTCCTCGGAGTAGCCGTTAGCCACCATGCCCTGGCGGAAGCCCTTGAACTGCTGGTCCAGGACCTCCTTCTTCTTCTTACCCATGGCCTTACGCAGAATGTCTGCCTGGCCGAGCGAGTAGCCCGCCAGCTTCTGGGCGATCTGCATGACCTGCTCCTGGTACACGATCAGACCGAAGGTCGTTCCCAGGATGTCCTCGAGCGGCTCCGCCAGCTCCGGGTGGATGGGCGTGATCTCCTGACGCCCGTTCTTACGCAGCGCGTAGTTCGTGTGGGAGTTCGCACCCATCGGGCCGGGACGGTACAGGGCGCCGACGGCCGAGATGTCTTCGAAGTTGTCGGGCTTCATGAGCTTGAGGAGGTCGCGCATACCACCACCATCCAGCTGGAAGACGCCGAGGGTGTCGCCTCGTCCCAGCAGCTCATAGGTCTTCTTGTCGTCGAAGGTCAGGTGGTCGAGGTCCGGGTCCGGCTTACTGTTGAGCGCAATGTTCTCAAGCGCGTCGGACACGACGGTCAGGTTACGCAGCCCCAGGAAGTCCATCTTCAGCAGGCCCAGCGTCTCGCACGTCGGATAGTCGAACTGCGTGATGATCGCGCCGTCCTGCGGGCGCTTCATGATCGGGATGATGTCGGTGAGCGTGTGGGAGCTCATGATGACCGCACACGCGTGCACACCCCACTGGCGCGTCAGGCCCTCCAGGCCGAGCGCGTACTGGACGACCTCGTGCGTATCGGGGTTCTCCTCGTAGAACTTACGGAACTCCGAGGCCTCGGCGTAGCGCTTGTCCTTCTCGTCGAAGATGCCGTGGACCGTGATGTCCTTGCCCATGATCGCCGGGGGCAGCGCCTTGGTGAGCTGCTCACCGACCTTGAAGTCCTTGCCGAGGATGCGCGCGGAGTCCTTCAGAGCCTGCTTGGTCTTAATCGTGCCGTACGTGACGACCTGGCTGATGCGGTCCTCGCCGTACTTGCGCTTGACGTAGGCGATGACCTCGTCGCGCCTGCGTTCGTCGAAGTCGACGTCGAAGTCGGGCATCGAGATTCGCTCGGGGTTGAGGAATCGCTCGAAAATCAGGCCGTGCTCGAGGGGGTTGAGCTCGGTGATCTTCAGGGCGTAGGCAACCATCGAGCCCGCGCCCGAGCCACGGCCCGGTCCCACACGGATCCCCTGGGACTTCGCCCAGTTGATGTAGTCGGCGACCGTGAGGAAGTAGCCGGGGAAGCCCATCTTGATGATGACGTCTTCCTCGTACTGGGCCTGCTTGCGCACGTCGTCCGGAATGCCATTCGGGAAGCGATCGCGCAGGCCTCGCTCAACCTCCTTGATGAACCAGGAGGTCTTGTCTTCACCCTCGGGGACCGGGAAGTCGGGCATGTAGTTGGCGCCCTCCTTCGTGGTCGTGAAGTGCACGTCGCAGCGCTCGGCGATCTCGAGGGTTGAGTCGCAGGCGCCGGGCAGCTCGCTCCACAGCGCACGCATCTCGTCCGAGGAGCGGATGTAGTAGCCGTCGCCGTCGAACTTGAATCGGTCGGGGTCGTTGATGCGCGAGCCCGAGTTGATGCACAGGAGTGCGTCCTGGATCTTGCGGTCCTCGCGCTTGACGTAGTGCGCGTCGTTGGTCGCCACGAGGGGCGCGTTCATGAGCTTAGCGATCTCGAGGACCTGCTGGTGGGTGCGCCGCTCGATGTCGATGCCGTGGTCCATGACCTCGACGTAGAAGTTCTCCGCCCCGAAAATATCGCGCAGCTCCGCGGCCTCAGCCACGGCCTCGTCCCACTGCCCCAGGCGCAGACGCGTCTGCACGGCACCCGAGGGGCAGCCCGTGAACACGATGAGGCCCTCGTGGAACTGGCTGAGCAGCTCCTTGTCGGCACGCGGCCACTTGCCGAACTGGCCGTCCGTCGAGGCGTAGGACCCCAGACGGAAAAGGTTGTGCATGCCCGTCGTGTTGTAGGCGACCAGGGTCAGGTGGTTGTAGGAGCCGCCGGCGCTCACGTCGTCGGCACGCTGCCACGGCTCGCCCCACAGGACCTTCTGGCGATCGAAGCGCGAGGTCCCCGGAGTCACGTACGCCTCAAGGCCGATGATCGGCTTGACGCCCGCGTTCTTGCAGTTCGTGTAGAAGTCGAAGGCGCCGAAGAGATAACCGTGATCCGTCAGGCCGATCGCGGGCTGCCCGAGACGGGCGGCCTCCTCCGCCATCGCTTTCGTCTTCGCCGCTCCGTCAAGCATCGAATACTCGGAGTGGTTGTGGAGGTGCACGAAGGAATCAGCCATGCGTCGATTCTACTGTCCGAGGCCCGCGCACCCACACTGAACGCCCCGAGCGGTGCGGTCGTTCATCTCACGGCGTGACGGCCGCGACGAGACCGGGGCCGGGAAGCGCGGAAACCTCATCGACGGGGGTTAGTTGCGCGGGTGGCGCAGCTCCTCGAGAGCATCGGCGAGATCATCCGGATAGGGACTGGACACGCTCATCGGCATGCCCGTGCGGGGGTGGGCGAATCCGAGTCGAACGGCGTGCAGCCACTGGCGTGTGAGACCCAGGCGCTCCGCCTGGGTCGGGTCCGCGCCGTAGAACGTGTCACCCACGCAGGGGTGCCCGACGGCGGCCATGTGCACGCGGATCTGGTGGGTGCGTCCCGTCTCCAGGTGCACCTCGGTGAGCTGAGCACCCGCCATGAGTTCGAGCGTGTCGTAGTGGGTGACGGCGCGCTTGCCACCGTCGATGACGGCCATGCGCCACTCGCGCGAGGGATGTCGACCGATCGGAGCGTCAATCGTGCCCGAGGCCGGGTCGAGGTGACCGGCCACGACGGCGTGGTACACCTTTTCGATCGTGCGTTCTTTGAACGCGCGCTTCATGACGGTGTATGCGAGCTCGGACTTAGCGACCATCATCGCACCCGAGGTGCCCACGTCGAGCCGGTGCACGATGCCCTGGCGCTCGGGAGGGCCGTAGCTGGTGATGCGGTATCCCGCCGCCTCCAAGTTCCCCAGGACCGTGGGCCCCTCCCATCCGGGGCCCGTGTGGGCGGCGACGCCAACAGGCTTATCGACGACGACGATATCCTCGTCGTCGTAGAGGATCGCCATGTCGGTGACCGGCGTCGGCTTGCTCTCCGGTTCCGGAATGGTGACCTCGATGATGTCGAGGGCCCCGAGGCGATCGGATTTGCCGGCGGCAACACCGTTGACGAGAACGTGCCCCTCCCCCGCCAGCTCGGCGCAGCGCGAACGCGACAGGCCGAGCATGCGAGCCAGAGCGGCGTCGACCCTCTCACCCACGAGGGCGTCGGGGACGGGAAGCATACGGGAACTCACTGGGCGTCCTCCTTCGAGGGTTCACGAGAGAGCGCGAGGGCAAGCAAAGGCGCCCCGAGGACGATCCAAATGTCTGCAACATTGCCGACGAACCAGTTGCCGTAGGCGATGAAGTCGGTGACATGACCGACGCCGAAGCCGGGCTCGGCAGTCAGTCGGTCGATCAGGTTTCCAACGGCACCCCCCGCCAACAGCGCGATCGCCAGCAGGGTCGAGGCGCGGCGGACGCGACGCGCCATCACGACCAGCACGCCGATGATGACGACGGTGAAGATCGTCAGAATCCACGTCTTGCCGGCGGCGAAGGAGAACGCGGCACCCGAATTGTGCACGAGGGACAGCGACAGCCACTGCCCGATGAGCGGGCGCTGCCCCTGGCCGCCTAGGACGGTCCGCGCCCACATCTTTGACACCTGATCGGTGGCAATAGCGGCAGCGAACACGAGGCCCGCGTACATCCACGTCGCGCGGGTATGGGTCGGGTGAGAGGAGTCAGCCATGGTTCCCTATCTTAAACGACCGGCGGCGGCGCACCACGAAGTGCACCGCCGCCGGTCAAAGCGATTGCGATCAGTTCTCGCCGTTGTCGACCTCTTTGAGGAGGGTCTCGAGGTGGTTGCGCAGATTCGAACGGTACTCGGCCTCGAAGGTACGCAGACCGTTGATCTTGTTCTCGAGTAGCTCGCGCTCCTGGTCGAGCTGGGAGAGCAGCGAGTCCTTCTGCTTCTGGGCGTCGGCGATGATCGCGTCGCGCTGGGCGTTGGCCTCGGCGATGATCTTCGCGGACTGCTCTTCGCCGTCGCGCACGTACTCGTCGTGGACGCGCTGGGCGAGGGCCAGCATGGAGGTGGCGGACTCCGCATCCTGCGGGCCGGTGAGGGCCGGGGCGGCGGGGGCCGGGGTCTCGACAACCGGGGCTGCCACGGGGGCGGGGGTCTCGGCCGGCGTGTAGTCGGAGTTGGACAGCTCGGCAATGCGGCGCTCAGCGGCCTCGAGCTTTTCCTTCAGATCCTGGTTCTCCATCTGCAGGGAGTAGATGGTGGAGACAACCTCGTCGAGGAACTCATCAACCTCATCCTGGTCGTATCCCTCGCGGAACTTGACGTACTGGAACTTCTTGTTGAGGACATCCTCGGTGGTGAGCAGGGCCATTTCTTCGCCTCTCGGTCGTTTCGATTGGACGTGCGGAAGCCGCACGCCTGGACGACCGGGAAGGCCGCCCGCTATCACGTCACGAAAATAATAACTGAAATTGTCACACTAGCAACATCCATCACGAGGTGAGGGCCGTTTTTGTGGGACCTCTCATCCCCCATTTTGAGCGCTACAGGCTCAAAAAGTACAGGAAAGTAGCGAAGCGCTGCCCAACAATAAGCACCAGGAATAAGAGCATGAAACCGACATCGATTGCCATGCCTCCACCCAGGCGCAGGGGCGGAACGAAGCGCCCGATCCAACGAATCGGAGGATCAGTCAGCGCGTAGAGAACATTCGCGAGGACCAGCAGAATGCCACTCGGGCGCCATCCGCGCGCGAAAAACTGAACCCAGTCCAGAATGACGCGCGCGAACAGCACCATCATGTAGAGGTTGATGAGAACGCTCAGTCCCCACCCGATCCAGCCAAGAATGGCCACGAGCAACCTCAGCCCTGGTTGTAGAGGGAGCCGCGACGGCCGGAGGCGTTATCACCCGCAACCTCAACCGTGGCCGGCGACAGAAGGAAGACACGGTTGGTGACGCGCTCGATGACGCCGTGCAGGCCGAAGGACAGGCCGGCTGCGAAGTCAACCAGTCGACGCGCTTCTTCCTCACCCATGTCGGTGAGGTTGATGATGACGGGCGTACCATCACGGAACGCCTCACCGATCGTGATGGCGTCAGAGTAAGCGGTGGGGTGGATCGTCACAATGCGAGTGAGATCCTCGGCCGGCTCGTCACGGCGAATGCTGGTCAGGGTCGGACGGGACACGGGAGTAATGTCGGCCACGGGAGCTACCTCTTCCACCTCGTCGAATTCATCGAATTCATCGATGGGCTCCTCCGGTGAGTACCAGCCCATGAACTTACGTGCGCGTGCACCGAACGACTCGCTCATTGTTCCTCCTTCAGCCGATGCATAGCCACAAGCTACAGTTACCGAGCGGCATCGCCGAGCAGGGCGCTCGGCGCGTCGCAAGGACCGCGCCGGCGAGCCTCGCCACGGGGCGTTTCCGCGTCGAAACCATGGCGCGGGAAAGCCGCCGACCCGCGGCCCATTCGGAGGTGTAGGCCCCAGTCAGGCGGGAACGATGATGAGCGCCTGGCGACCGCAGGACGAGTCGGCGCGATACGAGAAGAGGTCGGCATCCTCGAGGGTGCAGCGCTCGTCGATCTCCACTCGCACGCCCCGTGCTCCCAGAGTCGAGGCTGCAGCGCGGGGAAGGTCAAGTGCGGGGGTGTCCCACGACGTGACAGAACGGATGCCGGGCATGAGTTCTTCGCTCTCATCGGCCATGTCGGCGGGCACCTCGTAGCAGCGCCCGCAGATCGCCGGGCCGATCAAGGCGTCAATGGGGCCGCCGTCGAGGCTACGGATGCGGTCAACGGTCTTGTCAAGGATCCCGCCGAGAAGGCCGCGACGACCCGCGTGCACGGCTGCGACGATCTGACCGGAGGCAGCGGAGAACACGACGGGCAGGCAATCCGCGGTCTGCACGGCGAGGGCAGGAGCTCCCTGCCAGCCACGGGCGTCGACGATGATGCCGTCGGCGTCGACGGTCCCCCACTCCCCCGTCGCAGGCTTACCGAGCGCCTCTCGGGAAGCCGCCAGAGTGGGCGCACTCTCCCCTCGTACGATGAGTTCTACCCGGGTTGAATGAGTCTGATCCATCCAAACAATATCGCGTCCGAGCGTCGCCGCCAGGGAACGTCTGCGCTCACGCACGAGCGATTCCTGGTCACCCACATGCAGGCCAACATTGCCGCATAGCGCTCCGGTGCCCGGGTCCACCTCGGTGAGGTGGACCCGGGCACCGGCCCAGAGCTTGTCACTCATCAGCGCAGGAAGGGAGGAATATCCAGCTCTTCCTTCTCGGGCGCCTCGGGGTAGACGCGAGGAACCTCGAAGGAGTGCTCGGACCCGGAATCCTCGTACTCAGCGGCAGCGGGCGTCTCGACGGGGGCCGGAGCGGCCTCACGCACGGGAGCCGCAACATCGGCACGATGCTGCGGGCGACGCGTCGACAGCTGAGTGATGCGGGTGGTCTCGGCGGCCGGAGCCTTGGCCTCGGGAGCGGCAGGACGCTGCTGAGCCACCGGAGCGGACACGCGGGCAACGTTCGGGCGCGACAGGGCCGCATCCGTGGCCTCGTCGAAACCGGCGGCGATGACCGTCACGCGGATCTCGTCACCCAGGGCATCGTCGATGACGTTACCGAAGATGATGTTCGCCTCGGGGTGGGCTGCCTCGCGCACGAGCTGCGAAGAGCTGTAGACCTCTTGCAGGCTGAGGTCGGAGCCACCCTGGAAGAACATGAGCACGCCGTGGGCGCCGTCGATCGAGGCTTCCAGCAGCGGGGAGGAGATGGCGCTCTCGACGGCGCGCAGCGCACGATCCTCACCGGTCGCCGCACCGATACCCATGAGGGCCGAACCGGCGTCCTTCATGACCGACTTGACGTCGTTGAAGTCCACGTTGATGAGGCCGGGGGTGGTGATCAGTTCGGTGATGCCCTGGACACCCGAGAGGAGCACCTGGTCGGCAGCACGGAAAGCGTCGAGCACGGAGATGTTCGCGTCGGAGATCTCCAGGAGACGGTCGTTCGGGATGACGATCAGGGTGTCGACCTCTTCGCGCAGGGTCGTCACGCCACCCTCAGCCTGAGCCGCACGACGGTTGCCCTCGAACGAGAAGGGACGGGTCACAACGCCGACCGTCAGAGCGCCAGCATCGCGGGCGATCTTGGCGACAACGGGGGCCGCACCGGTACCGGTACCACCGCCCTCACCGGCGGTCACGAACACCATGTCTGCACCCTCAAGTGCGGCGGTGATCTCGTCGATGTGATCCTCCGCAGCCTTACGGCCGACGGCCGGATCCGCGCCGGCGCCCAGGCCGTGCGTCAGTTCGCGGCCGATGTCGAGCTTGGTCTCGGCATCGGACATGAGCAGAGCCTGCGCGTCAGTGTTGACGGCAATAAACTCAACGCCCTTGAGGCCGACCTCGATCATTCGGTTCACGGCGTTAACTCCGCCGCCGCCGACGCCGACGACCTTGATCACTGCCAGGTGGTTTTGCGGTGTCGCCATGGATGTCTCCCTTGCATCAGACCCTCAACCTCTAGTTGAAGGTTGATGTTTAACGTGCTTCGTGTCGGAAAGAACCTAGGGGTCCGCGGGCAATCCTTCAAGCCAACACGCGGACAAAAGAAAAGGCTTAACTGGTCACAGGGTGATTCGGCGACGACACGTCGTAGGTGCTCGCCTGAACATTAGCCAGTAGAGTCGCCAACACCCGCGCCTTTTGCGGCGCATCTCCGCGGGTTCCCCACTTGACGGTCTGACCACCGCGCAGCGTGAAGTTCACCTGAGTTCCCGTCGATGCCACGGCCGACACCTGGGCGCGCGTCGCCTCGTCCAGTGCCCCCAGCACGGAGGCAATATCTGCCGCGCCAGTCGCCCGGTCCTCGGGGAGTGTCACGAGCGGGTAATCCCCCGCCGACGGCACCTCTTGGAAGGCGACACCCTGATCGTCCACCAGCCAGTAGCCACCCGACGCGGCCTCAACAGCCATGCCCGTCCGCATCGTCACCGACACGCGCAGGCTGGCAGGCCATCGACGCGACACACTCGCCGAGCGCACCGCCACGTTCGACTCCACCGCGCGTGCCACCGCCTGCGTATTCAGGCGCGTGAGCGGAACCCCCTCGAAGGAGGCAATTGACGAGCGCACGGAATCCGCCGTCACCAGCGTGCCGTCCTCGCCGGAAACGACGACCGCGGACGCCGACAACGCGAAAACGGGCGAGAAGAACACGCCCCACACGCCTCCCGCCGCGAGCGCGAGCGTCACGAATGTGATCGCGATACGACGAGCGAGGAGAATACGACGCGCGCGGGTACGCTCACGCAGGCGATCCCCCAGATCCGTCGCCTCCTCGCCGCCCAGCAGAGATGCGGCATCGGCGACGGGCATGGGACGGTCCACGGTCGTGCGCGCGCGGCGGCGCTGCGTGAGCGAGGAGGAACGACGCTTCGGCTCCTGCGCGTCCTCATCCGCAGACGGGGACACGATCTCATCAAAAGACGAGGCGGCCTCCTCCACGCGCGACGGCTCTTCCTCGGGGGAGCGAGCTCCTCCCGGGCGCCTCGGCGACGGTGGCCTCATGCCTCCATCCGCTTCCACTCATCGAGTACGTCGGACGCACAGCGAGTGATCGATCCAGCGCCCATCGTCAGGCACACGCCGCCCTCGGGGGTCAGCGAAGCGGCCAGGCGGGCGGCCTCGTGCATGTCCTCGACGTAGGACGCACCCTCAATGCGCGACGAAATGAGGGACGAGTCGACTCCCGGCTCGGGATCCTCCCGGGCGCCGTAGATGCCCGCGAGCACGACGTGGTCCGCGCCCGACAGCGCCTGGGCGAAACGCTCCGCGAAGATACGCGTGCGCGAGTAGAGGTGCGGCTGGAACACGACGGTCACTTCACCCTCGCCTGCCACGACATGCGCCTCGCGGATCGCGGCCTCCACCTCCGTCGGGTGGTGGGCGTAGTCATCGAACAGGCGACGCGAGCCGAGCTGGCCGCGCGCCTCAAACCGACGTGCCGCGCCGGTAAACTCGCCCAGGCCATCCGCAATCGCCTGAGGCGACAAGCCGCATTCGATGCCTGCCACCCACGCGGCAGCCGCATTGAGCACGTTGTGCTCGCCGGGGACGCTCAGCGCCAGCGACGCGCTGAGTTCACCCCACGTCAGCGACGCACCAGCCCCGTGCGCTTCCACGCGCACGTCAGCGATCACCACGTCGGGGGTGCACAGCGAACGCTCGCGGCGACCGTAGGTAACGACTCGCAGCCCTTCGGCGCGCGCCGATTGCGCCAGCCGAACAGCACCCTCGTCCTCAGCGCAGGTCACCAGCAGGCCCCCGGGGACCATGCGGCGCGCGAACTCGACGAAAATCCCCTCGAACTCCTCGCGGGAGTGGTACCGATCCAGGTGATCGGGCTCGACGTTGGTGACGATCTCGATCGCCGGGGTGTAGTTCAGGAACGAGCCGTCCGACTCATCGGCCTCGGCGACGAACACGTCCCCACCGCCCAGGTGTGCGCCGGTACCCAGCTGGGGCAGCACCCCGCCCACGGCCACCGACGGGTCCAGCCCGCAGGCCGACAGGCCGATCGCGAGCATGCCCGACGTCGTCGTCTTCCCGTGCGCGCCGGCGACGCCGACAAAGCGCATGCCCGAGGCCGCGAGAGCAAGAGCCTGCGAGCGGTGAATGACACGCTGGCCGCGCTCGTGCGCAATCGCCAGCTCCGGGTTGTCCTCGCGGATAGCAGTCGAGACCACGACCACGGAGCTCGGGTCCACGTGCGAGGCCTCGTGCCCGACAAAAGCGCGAACGCCGACCGAGCGCAGGTGCTCGAGAACGGCGGATTCCTCTCGGTCAGAGCCTTCGACCGTGGCGCCCCGAGAAGCCAGCAGCTCAGCGACGACACTCATGCCCGCGCCGCCGATACCAATCAGATGGAAACGATCCTGCAGCGTCGGCTCACTCATGGCAGGCCTCCTTCACCTGTTCCAAAGCCAGATCCGCCAGCGCACGGGCAGCCCCCGCGCGGCCCAGCGACTGGGATGCGGCCGCCATGTCCGCCAGGCGGGTCGAGCCCAGCAGAGGGAAGACGTTACGGCGCACGAAGTCGGCCGTGAAGTCCTTGTCGTCAACGAGCTGGGCACCGCCGGCGGCCACGTGGTCCGCCGCGTTCAGACGCTGCTCACCGTTACCAATCGGCAGCGGCACGTAGATGCAGGGCAGGCCCAGGGCCTCCATCTCGGCCACTGTTCCCGCCCCCGACCGACACACGACGAGGTCTGCGACGGCCAGCGCGTCCTCCATCGTCGTCAAGTAATCAATGACGTGCCAACGATCCGACAGACCTGCTGCCTCAACGGCGGCGCGCACGGGCTCATCCTTGCCCCGGCCGGTCAGGTGCACAACCTGGGCACGCTCCGGAAGCGCATCGGCGGCAGCGGTCACCGACTCGTTGACATGCAGAGCACCCAGGGAGCCGCCCGTCACCAGCAGCGTCGGCGCATCCGCATTGATGCCGAGACGCTCGGCTGCCTCGCGGCGCGCCTGGGCAGCACCTTCAGCGCCTGCGCGGCGGTCCGCAAGCTCGGCGATCGCCGCACGCAGGGGTAGGCCGGTCACGACCGTGTGACCGTTGCGCGCCTTCAGCGGAGAGGAAGGGAACGTCAGGGCGACGACCGCTGCGTTGCGCGCACCCACCTTGTTCGCCAGGCCGGGTCGCGCGTTCTGCTCGTGAACGACGATAGGCACGCCCGCGCGCTTCGCCGCAATGTACGCGGGCGTCGACACGTAGCCGCCAAAACCAACGAGCACGTCAGCGCCTTGAAGCGCCTGAGCGCAGCGCTTCACGGCGTCCGCGAAACGACTGGGAAGAGTGAAGAACGCCAGGGAAGGACGCCTCGGCAATGGAACGCGGGGAATCTCTACGAGCGGGAATCCTGCGGCGGGAACCAGATCCGCCTCCAAACCAGCCTTCGTCCCCAGGACAACAACCTCAGCTCCACTCTCGCGCAGCTGCGCCGCCGTCGCCAGCAGAGGATTCACGTGACCGGCGGTGCCGCCGCCAGCCATCACAACCTTGACCATATGCGTCTCCTTTACGCGTGTGCGTGACACCAGTGTAGCGAGCCGTGCAGGCCAGCAGGTGCCGCGGGCACCTCAGCGCGCCGAGCGACGGCGAGGGGCGAGGCGGGGATCACGCCCAGCCGAGGCCTCGTCGGGGCGGCCGATCATCCAAATACCCGCGCGTGCTCGAGCAAACGAGGCAACGACGGCGATCGCGGTGATCGTAAACAGGAACGACGAACCGCCGTAGGACACGAGCGGCAGAGGCACGCCGATAACCGGTCCCAGTCCCGTCACGGACAGGACGTTGATGACCGTCTGGATGCCGATCCAGGAAGCCACGCCCGAGGACACGATCGTCACGAACAGATCCGAAGATTCGCGCGCCACGCGGAACATGCCCCAGATCAGCAGGCCCAGGCACAAGAGCACGCCAAGGGTGCCGAGCAGGCCAAATTCCTCGCCGACGATCGCAAAAATGAAGTCCGTGTGCGCGGCCTGCAGGTAGTTCCACTTCTCGCGCGAGGCTCCCGGCCCGAGGCCGGTCAGGCCACCCGAGCCCAGCGCCCACAGAGAGTGGTCAATCTGTTCGGGAGCAGACTCATCCGGCCCCTTCGACGTGCCCGGGAGAATCGCCAGGATACGGCGGATACGCGTCGGGTTCGACAACACGAGCAGGACCATCGTCGGGACGGCGAGCACGACGAGGCCACCGAACCAGCGCTTGGGTAGACCAGCCACCCACATCGCTCCCAGCCCGCCGACAGCCACAACCATCGCCGTGCCCATGTCTCGGCCCAGCATGACCGCGCCAAGCGCCGTCAGGATCGGCAGGCCGACAGCCAGACTCATCGCCTTCCAATCGCCGCGCTTCGACGCCGACTTCGAGACCATAAAAGCCAGGAACACGATGAGCGCAAGCTTGAGGAACTCGGAGGGCTGGGCCATGATCGGACCCACCTTCACCCAGTTCGCGTTACCACCCTCCGAGCGTCCCAGAGGGCTGAGAACCAGGGATTGGAAGCCCAGCGCGCCCACGAACATGACGGGGGCCAGGTGCATCAGCCACCGCTGAGGCACGAGGAGGACAATCGTCGCAATTACGAGCGACACGAGGATGATGATCAGCGGGCGAGCGTAGGCTGTGTAGGGGTTCTCCCCCTGCGCGATCGCCGTCACAGTCTGCGCCGAGAAGCCCATGATGAGACCGAACACCGACAGCAGCAGAGCCGGCACGATGACGAGGTAGTACGTCAACGCCGGATCATCCTTGCGTTCCTGCCCCGACCCGAATCGGATGCGAGGCAGCGTGATCGTCGGAATGTGCCAGCCGCGCTTATTCGTCACCACCGGAACTCCCCCACTGGGCTGCCAGGCGCGACACAGCATCGGCAAACGCGTCGCCACGCTGACCGTAGTTATCGAACTGATCCCACGACGCGCAGGCCGGGGCGAGCACGACGGTGTCGCCCGGCATGGACAGTGCCACGGCCTCATTGACGACCGAGAACATCCAGTCCTCGTGGCCATCAACCTCGACGCGGGGAACGTCCGGCGCACCGGCCTGCAGCGCTTCCACGAGAGGCGCGCGGTCCTCACCGATAACGACGACACCGCGCAGCGTCGGCTCGACCTGGCGGATCAGTTCCGTGAAGTCCTGTCCCTTCGCGTCGCCACCGACGATCCAGATCGCGCTGCGCGGCGGCAGTCCCGCGAGAGAGGCGCGCGCCGCGTGCGCATTCGTCGCCTTCGAATCGTCCACCCATGTCAGGTCCGCGGCGTGGGCGATAATCGCGCGGCGGTGTCCGGCCGGCCGGAACGCGCGCAGACCCGCCTCGACTGCCTCGGGCTCAACACCGTAGGCGCGGGCAAGAGCCGCAGCAGCCAGGGCATCCGAGACGACCGCGGCGGACGGGTGGGGGCCGTACGCCCCCGCCAAGTCAGAAATGTGCGCGAGGGCGGCAGCGTGACGCGCACGGTCCTCCACAAATGCGCGGTCAACCAGCAGGCCCTCGACGATGCCGAACTGAGAGACACTCGGCGAACCGAGGGTCAGCCCGATCGCGCGAGCCCCCTCCACGACGTCGGCGTTCTCCACCATCTGCTCCACCCGTCGATCGGACGCGGGGTAGACACATGCGCGGATCGTGTTCTCGTAGACGCGCGCCTTATCGGCCGCATACGCCTCCACGCTGCCATGCCAGTCCAGGTGATCAGCATCCACGTTCAGGCAGATCGACGCCAGGGGCGAGACGGTGCGTACCGTGTGCAGCTGGAAGCTGGACAGCTCCACCGCGAAGACCTCGGCGTCAGAGTCAATCGCCCGCGTAATCGGCGTCCCGATATTGCCGACCTCTTCGGCCTTGGCGCCCGCGCGCCGCAGGATCTCGCCGAGCATGCCGACAGTCGTCGTCTTTCCGTTCGTGCCGGTCACGACCAGCCACGGGCGACCCGCGTGCGGGCCTTCCTCCTGCAGACGCCAGGCGAGTTCCACCTCGCCCCACACCTCGATGCCGGCGGCCTCGCAGGCCGAGAATACCGGGTGGTGTGCGGGAATACCGGGGGAGACAACGACGAGGTCGAGGTTGGCCTCGACGATCGCGCGTGCGAGAGCCTCAGGATCATCGTCGACGTGAACATCAACGCCGGCGACGTCATCGAAGAACAGGGATTGTCCCCCACGCGCATCGAAGGCACGCACCTGCCAGTCGCGCGCGAGCAGTGCGCCAGCGGCCCCCTGCCCAGACTTGCCCCAGCCGACGACAGCAGCGAAACGGCTCATCGAAGGGACACCCACTCCGCGTAGAACACGCCCGCGCCGGCCACCGCAATGATCGCAGCAATCAGCCAGAAGCGGATAACGATCGTCACTTCCTTCCACCCGAGCAGCTCGAAGTGGTGGTGCAGCGGCGCCATGCGGAAGACGCGCTTGCCGGTGGCCTTAAAAACGCCGATCTGGATGACGTCGGAGAGGACGACAGCGACGAAGAGGCCACCGACGACGATGGCGAGCAGCTGCGTCTGGGTGAGGATCGACAGGCCCGCGACAGCTCCACCGAGAGCGAGGGCACCCGTGTCACCCATGAAGATCTGAGCCGGCGAAGCATTCCACCACAGGAAGCCCGCAAGGGCACCGATCAGTGCGGCGCAGAAGATCGCCAGGTCGAGCGGGTCGCGCGTCGAGTAGCAGTTCGCCTGGTTCGCACCAAGCTGCGTACACGCCTGGATGCGCTGGAAGTAGGTGATGAACGTGTACGCGCCGAAAACGAAGATCGAGACGCCCGCGGCCAGGCCGTCGAGGCCATCCGTCAGGTTCGTCGCGTTCGACCAGGCAGTAACGATGAGGTTGGTCCAGATGAGGTACAGGGCGATGCCCAGGCCGAGGCCCGCAAAGCCCAGGGTCATGGCCGTGGGACGCGCGAAAGAAATCGCGAGGGTGCCCGGGTATTCATCGAACTCGTTGGGTTTAATGAGCGTGCCCAGGGCAAAGAGCGAGGCCACGGCGACCTGTCCGATGATCTTGCCGGAGGGGTGCAGGCCGAGAGAACGCTGACGCATGATCTTGATGCCGTCGTCGAGGAGGCCGATCACGCCCAGGCCGACGAACAGGAAGATCAGCAGCAAGCCGGACCACGACGGCCCGGCACCCGCGACAAGAGAGCCGATCAACCACGCGACGACCGTTGCGAGGATGATGACGACGCCACCCATCGTGGGCGTGCCGCGCTTGGTGAGGTGCTGGGTCGGCCCATCCTGGCGGATGAACTGTCCATACTGGTGCATGACCAGGAAACGGATGAGGATTGGCGTGCCCGTCACGGACAGGGCCATCGCGATAATAAACGCGGCAATAAGTCCAATCACCGGGTCGTTCCCTTCTCCCGCAGGATGTCAGCCACCTGCCACGATTGTGAACCGAAAGAACCCTTGACGAGGACGACTGCGCCGTCCTCGGCGTGTTCCAAGGCGAGCCGCGCGGCATCCTGCGGATCCGCGGCAACCTCGCGATTGGGCACCTCGGGGGCTCCCTCTAGATAGTAGTGGGCATCTGCGCCAAGACCAATGAGTGTGTCGACTCCCGCATCGGCAATCAACGCGCCCACCTGCTGGTGGAGCGACTGGGAGTCCTCGCCCAGCTCGAGCATCTCACCGAGAACGGCGATGCGCTGGCTGTCGCGACCAATCGAAGCGAGGGCAGCGATGCCCGCGCGCATCGAATCCAAGTTCGCGTTGTACGAGTCATCAATCAGCGTCAGGTCCGTTCCGTCAACGCGCAGCTCGTGGACGTCCATGCGGTGCGGGCTCAGCGCACGAGCGCGTGAGAGGACACTCGCCACGGTCTCAAGACCAACCCCGAGGGTGAGCGCACCGGCGGCGGCTGCCAGCGCGTTCGCGACGTGGTGGCGACCCACGATCTTCAGCTCGACGGGGGCCTCTCCTTCGGGGGTCACCAGGGTGAAAGATGCGCGGTCGGCGCGGTCGACGCGCACGTCGCGCGCGACGACGTCGGCACGCTCGTTGCTCGAGGCCGAGAAACGGATCACGCGTCCGGTTGCCAAACGAGCCATGGCCTCGACGTTCGGGTCGTCCGTATTGAGGATGACCGGACCGCCCGGGCGGGTTCCCTTGATGAGCTCGGCCTTCGCGGCCGCAACGCCCTCAAAACCACCGAAGCCGCCCACGTGGGCGTGGCCCACGCACAGCTCGATGGCCACGTCGGGGGCGACAATGTCCGTCAGGTAGGTGATGTGGCCGGGCCCTGAAGCGCCCATCTCAAGGACGAGGTGACGCGTCGTCTCGTCGGCCAGCAGCACCGTCAGGGGCAGGCCGACCTCGTTATTGAAAGACAGCTTGGGGGCGACCGTAGGCCCGTCCTCGCTCATGATCTGGAGCAGCAGGTCCTTCGTGGTCGTCTTACCCACGGAGCCGGTCATCGCGATGACATCCAGGTCGCCGACACTGCGCAGCTTCTCGACGTGCGCGCGGGCCAGCGATCCCAACGCCTCGGTCGAATCCTCGACGACGATCTGGGTCACGGCCTCGTCGACCTCGTGCTCGACGATGACGGCGACCGCGCCGCGCGTGGCCGCACCGGACACGAACGCATGACCGTCGGCGCTCTCACCGCGGCGCGCAACGTAGAGCGACCCTGCCTGAGCCTCGCGGGAATCCGTCACCACGGGCCCCGTCACGGGAACATCGTTCCCGACGAGGCGACCCGACACTGCCACAGCGATCCACTGGGCTGATGCCTGCATGCTTTACTCCTTCAGACTCACGGGGTCGTCGGATACAGGTTAGCTGACCCCGTAGACGCGGGGATACCCAGGTTGGCGACCGCCGTACGCGCAATGTCGCCAAAAAGCGGAGCTGACGAATCAGATGAGACCGACGCCACCTTCGGATTGTAGAGAACCACGGCGATCGCCAGGCGCGGTGCGTCCGCGGGGATAATACCCGCAGTGGTCGACACGAGGCCCGCAGTACCGTCGATAACGGTCTCAGCGGTACCTGTCTTCACGCCGACCCGGTAGCCAGGGACCTTCGCGGCGCCAGCGGTACCCAGCTCATCCTCAACGACGGATTCCATCATGGTCAGCAGCTGCGAGGCAGCCTGCGCATCCATGACCTGCACGGGCTGGCTGGTATCGGGAACCTCGACCGTTCCATCCGCGTTCGTCCACGACTTCACGATGTGCGGCGAAATGCGCACTCCCCCATTCGCGATCGTCGCGAGAGCGGAAGCCTCCTGCATCGCCGTAATCGCGTAGGCCTGACCGAACATCGTCACGTAGCGATCGCGCCCCTGCCACTGGTCGGCATTGCGCAGCAGACCCGCAGATTCGCCAGGCAGCTCGATACCGGTCTCCTGACCAAAGCCAAGGGCGCGCATCATGGAGTAGCGCTGATCATCGCTCACCGTCTGACCGATGAGTACCGTTCCCGTGTTCGAGGACTCCGCCAGCACACCCGTCGCCGTCAAGGTCTCACCATCGTGCTCGTGGAAGTCCGTGATCGGCCCACCGGCATCGGGCAGATCCAGCGCGTAGGGAACCTGGAAGACACTCGTCGGGGAGATCGTCCCCTGGTTGAGAGCCACTCCCACGGTCACGAGCTTGCCCACCGAGCCCGGCTCGAAGGTGTCCTGCACCGCGTGCACCTTCTGGGGCTTGGCGTTGTCGGGTTCCATTGAGTTCGAATCTGCCATGACGAGGACATGCCCCGTCGCAACATCTTCGATGACGACTGCGCCCCAGTCGGCATGGTGCTTCGCGACGCGCGCGTCCAGGAGGTCCTGCACCTGGTGCTGAAGGTCAGCGTGCATCGTCAGCTCGACGTTGCCACCGTTCTTGGGCTCCACCGTCGTCTTCTTGCCGCCGGGCATGACGGCGCCGTTAGGGGCGATCTCAAAGGCCTGCGCGCCCGGAGTACCCGTCAGAAAAGCGTCGAACTGTGCCTCAATGCCCGATGAGCCCTGCCCATCGGCGTTCACCGTACCGATGACCGGGGTCGCCACGTTGCCGTTGGGGTATTCGCGTTCGAAGACGGACTCCCACTCGATCCCGTAGATGTCGAGCTTACGGATCTCACGGTAGGTCACCGCATCGACGTTTCGCTTGATGTACTCGTAGGTCGAGTCGCCCAGCATCATGCCGCCCAGCTCTGCCTCGTTCATGCCGAGGAGCGGGGCGAGCTGACGAGCGGCCTCAGCGGGGCCACGCCCAACCTCGTTGCCGTCATCGTCGCGGTGCACATAGGCGCGGATATTCAGCTGGTTGACGGCAATGTCGTAGGTCTGGATCGAGTTCGCCAGCACCACTCCGGTTGCGTCGGTGATCGTTCCGCGCGCGGCTGCGACTTCCGTCGAGGATGTGCGCACACGCTGCCCCTGGGCAGCCAGGGATGGGCCTTCAACGATCTGCAGCTGCACGAGCCGCACGGCACAGATGCTCAGGGCAAAGATGAAGAATCCCAAGACCCAGCGCGAACGCGTGATGACGGTATCCATAAGCACTCGCTTCCGAGTTACTTCGCGGGGGTTCCAGCCTCGACAGTGCCGGTCTCAAGCGTGATGAAACCCGACTTGCCGGCGGGCACCATGCCGTTCGCCTTGGCCGCCTTCTCCAGTTCAGTCGGCGAGGCTTTACGATCCAACTCAGCGCGCATGGTCCACGACTGCGCCTCCAGTTCGTTGAGCGCGAGCTGCTGCTCGCGGATCTCAAAGGAGGTCTGCGCCATGCGGGTGTTGAGCACCATTGAGGTCACCACAGACGCCAGAGCGACGACGACGAGGAGGGCCACGACAGCCATCAGGGAACGGCGCGGGCCGGTGCCCTGGACGAGACGAAGCTCGTGGACCTCGTCGCGGCGCAGCTCGGGGCGCGCTGCGGGACGTACCTTCGCGGTTGCTGCACTCATGCGAGGTCCTTCCATTCACGGATGAGCTCCGCGCCGCGCACTCGCACGGAAGCGGATCGGGGATTGTGGTCTTGTTCGGCCTGGTCGGCCTTGTTTGCGCCCTTCGTCAGCAGGCGCAGGCTGGGAGCCATCTCGTCGGGGATGACCGGCAGTCCGGGAGGCGCTGCGGACGTGGAGCCGCGGCGCAGCACATCTTTGACTATTCGGTCTTCAAGGCTTTGGTAGGACTCCACGACGAGGCGCCCGCCGACTCTCAGACTGGACAGCGCCCGCGGGAGCGCCCGCTCCAAGATGGTCAACTCGTCGTTAACCGCAACGCGCAGCGCCTGGAACGTGCGTTTCGCCGGGTTGCCGCCCGTGCGCCTGGCAGGTGCCGGGATTGCCTCGCGAATGATGTCCACGAGCTCTCCGGTGCGAGTGATGGGCGCGTCGTCTCGGCGGCGGATGATAAGCCTGGCGATCCGGGGCGCAAACTTCTCTTCGCCGTAAGTGCGCAGGATACGGATTAGTTCACCCTCCGAGGAGGTGGCCAGCAGGTCCGCCCCGCTCTGCCCGCTCGTCGCATCCATTCGCATGTCGAGCGGAGCATCCTTCGAGTAGGCGAAGCCGCGGTCGGCCTCGTCGAGCTGGAGGGACGACACTCCCAGGTCCATGAGAACGCCGTCCACGCGAGCGCCCGTACCGAGCTGCTCCTCAACGGCCACATCAATGTTGTCGTAGGTGGTGTGGACCGCGCGGAAACGTGTCCCGAAGCGCTCGAGGCGTGCCGAAGCCAGCTCGATGGCCTGGGGGTCACGGTCAATGCCGATGACGGTGAGCCCCTCAAAACGCTCGAGAGCTCCCTCGGTGTGACCGCCCATGCCGAGGGTTCCATCCACGAGGACAGCACCGGGGCGTTTGATCGCCGGGGCGAGCATGTCGAGGCACTCGCGTAGCAGCACGGGGACGTGACGCTCGCTCGCGGGGCGCGACGAATCGCGCACCGGCTCCGATGCATCGCGCATGTCGCGCCTCCTTTACGTTGATCGCCTCGATCCGTCCACCCAGGTCCCCCACCGTGCTCCGCCACCGGGGAAGTGATGTCGGAACAGCGGGCGGAGACCTGAACGTACGGGTCAGAACATCCCGGGAATAATCTCTTCTGCTGTATTGGAGAAGACCTCCTCCTGGACCGCGAGGTATTCGCGCCAGGCCGAGGCATCCCAGATTTCGGCTCGCGAGCCCGCGCCAATGACGGCGAGCTCACGACCCAGACCGGCGTATGCACGCAGGTCTGCAGGGACGCTAATGCGCCCCTGCTTGTCCGGGACCTCCTTATAGGCACCCGAGAGCATCACGCGGATCCAGTCACGCGCCTGCTTGGACGACAGGGGCGCGCGGCGCAGTTCCGCGGTCATGTTCTCGAACTCCGACGCAGGGAATGCGTAAATGCAGTGCTCTTGTCCGCGAGTGAGGACGATTCCGCCCTCCATGTCCTCGCGAAAGCGCGCGGGCAGGAACATGCGGCCCTTGTCGTCGAGCTTTGGCTCGTACGTACCGAGGAACATGTCACCGCCCTCCCCTGTTCGGAACTTTCCCCCACTTTAACCCACTAGATCCCATATTTACGCGGGAACTTACGGCGTGGCGCGAGATACATCGAGCCAAAAATGGCGGAATTTCAGCGAAAAAATCAGGTGGAGAAAAGTGGGGAAATCTTGCACACACTCGGTGAGTCGCGCCGTCATGGACGACGGCTGCCAGAGGCGATAACGGGATGCAAAACAGGTGCAATTCGTTGTTATTACAGCATTTTCACGAGGCATGGGAGCGTTTAAAGGGCACCGGTGCCACTCTCGGGGAGGACAGTGGGGAGTGAGGTGGGGAATCCCGGGGAGCACAGTGGGGAGCACAGTGGGGAGCACAGTGGGGAGCACAGTGGGGAGCACAGTGGG
>ERZ773008.186-NODE-186-length-43469-cov-4.993827_pt1 | contig 43469 bp, 38 predicted proteins | sample MGYA00580664_ERZ773008 | MGnify/ENA primary metagenome ERZ773008 (study PRJEB29015, sample SAMEA2738016) | human oral metagenome | biome: human oral; feature: human-associated habitat; material: dental | place: China | collected 2048 ...
TTCTTGATAAAGGAAATGTCATTGAACGACTGACCGTAGAGCAAGCAGACTTCATTCGCAAACTGTGTGGTATGGCAAATAATCTCAATCAGTTGGCACATCGTGCCAATGCGGAAGGGTTTCATGTCATTGCTCCTTTCCATAAAATCATCATTAGCAAGATTGATGAAATCCTAAATCTGATACGAAGATGATTGCAAAGATAATGAAAGGTTCGGGCTTCAAGGGTGTTATTAATTACATCCTTGACCCGAAGAAAGGAACAGAACTCATAGACTGCTCTGGAGTGAGAACAGAGAGTATCAACCATATTGTTCAAAGTTTCATCGACCAAACAGAACTTAATCCACGAGTGGGTAAGGTCGTTGGGCATATCTCTCTGAGTTTCTCTGTACAGGACTCTCCCAAATTAAGTAACGAGTTCATTATACAGACGGCTCGTGAGTATATGGAGAAGATGGGGATAAAAGATACTCAATACATTATAGGTCGTCATTTTGATAAGGAGCACCCTCATGTGCATATCGCTTTCAATCGGATAGATAACAACAGCAAGACTATCTCTGACCGTAACGACAGATTCAAAAGTGAGAAGATTTGCAAAGAACTGACCACCAAATATGGTTTATACTTTGCCGATGGCAAGGAGAAAGTCAAGGAACATCGCTTGAAAGAACCTGATAAGACCAAGTATGAAATCTATCAGACGTTGAAAACTGAAATTACTCGGTGCAGGGAATGGAAAGACCTTCTTACTCATTTGAAAAAACAAGATATTGATGTCCGCTTTAAGTTCAAAAGCAACTCACAGGAGGTGCAGGGAATTATCTTTGAAAAGAACGGCTATCGTTTCAATGGCTCTAAGGTGGACAGGAGTTTCAGTTATTCCAAGATTGACTTTGCCCTGCAACAGAATAACAGGGAACACGAACAGCAGACACAAGGAATGATAAACCTCATATCCAATGTTGCAAGTGTTACGAGCGAAATTACCAACAACCTCATAGAAGGAGGATTGGATTTGTTTCAAACTCATGGTACTGTCCCTGCGGAGGTTTACAACACACTCGACAAAAAGAAGAAAAAGAAAAAACGTAAAATACATTTATGATTATGACTGACAATAACACATTTGTCCTCTTTGAAGAAATAAAGAACAAGCTGGAGACAATTTACAGGGAACTAAAGGGGCTGAAAGAAAAGGAGAACAGTTCTATTTCTCTTCCTACTCCATCTACAACCGTACAAAATGACGACCAGCAGGAACAGGAATTGCTTAATCAGTATGAACAGCGGACAAAGGCCGTACTCAACAAGTACATTGATGTTCAAAAGCGCATTAAGGATGAGGAAGCTAAGTCTATGGACAAATTGGTGGCAAGTGTCTTGACCATGTTGCACGAATGGCAGGAACAGAAAGAGCATCCAATACCGCAGGAACATATTCACAGGCATAGTTTTGATATCAAATCGTCTAAGGTCTTCACCTATGTGGTTATAACAGCAGTTGTGTGTCTTGTTTCATTGGTCGGTAACTACTTCTTGTGGCAAAGCAAACAGCAATATGAAGATGATGCCTTGAAATTCCGTATTATCAGGGTATGGAGAGGTTGTAGTCCAAAGGAAATCCTATGGCTCAATGATGTGTTTGACATTCATCGAAATGAAAAGACCATTAAGCTCATTAAGGAAAAAACAGACAGATACGACTTGCAACTAAAATCTAAGGTTGATAGTTTGATGCAGAAGGAGTAAATAAGATTTATCAAGATAGAGTGGATGTCCTTCACTCTATCTGTAACTCCAAAACGAAGAATTAATCAAAAAGTCTTAGAAAAATTTGTTTGTTTCAAATAGAGATATTATATTTGCCAAATAAAGACAAATCAATTATTGACAAATATGTTGTTTGCTGATAAATTAAAAGAATTAAGAGAAGGGAAACAGTTACTTCAAAGGCAGTTGGCTTCTGCCTTGGAGATAGATACCCCTATGTATAGCCGTATTGAAAGAGGAGAAAGAAAAGCTAAAAGGGAACAAGTTGTTTTATTGGCAAAGTTACTTGGCGCAAACGAAAAAGAACTTTTGCAATTATGGCTTGTAGATAAGGTCTATGATGTTTTAGCAGAAGAAGACTGTGCTGATGGAGTAATAAATATGGTTGCAGAAAATATACGCGAATATGGAAAATAATATTCAAGATTTTGCTAATAGGGTTATTGAAGATGATTGTCTGAAAGTTATGCCTAATATTCCAGACAAATCTATAGATATGATTTTGTGTGATTTACCCTACGGTACAACACAAAATAAGTGGGATTCTGTCATTGATTTGGATAAGCTCTGGCAGCAGTATATGCGTATAATAAAAGATAATGGTGCTATAGTCCTAACAGCACAAGGTCTTTTTACTGCAAAACTAATTCTTAGTAATGAAGAATGGTTTAAGTATAAGATTGTATGGATTAAGTCAAAGTCCACTAATTTTCTAAATGCAAAGAAACAACCACTACGGAAACATGAGGATATTTGTGTATTTTACAAGCGCCAACCTACATATAACCCACAAATGACGCAAGGGGATAGTTATGATAAAGGGATAAGAAAAGACCAATTTACAGGTAGTTATGGAGACTTTAAGCCTCGTCATGTGAAAAGTAATGGAATGCGTTATCCAAATGATGTTTTATGTATTGAAGAAGATTCATTACCAACAGAAGATTTCCTGTATTTTAAGACGGCAGAGTCTGAGGGGCCTGTTTACCATCCGACACAAAAGCCTGTGGAATTAGGGCGGTATTTAATACGTACATTTACAAATCCCGGAGACATTGTCTTAGATAATGCTTGTGGAAGTGGTAGCTTTTTGGTCGCAGCAGCTTTAGAAAATCGCAAATTTATTGGAATAGAAAAAAATCAAAATGTTATGCTGCACAAAGTAGAAGCAATAAACTATATAAAAGTATGTTTTGATAGATTGTCTTTCGTCGAAAAGCAATTAAACAAAAAAGGGTGTGCACCTATATTGAATGATTCTTTTGACAAATCTCCATATCATATAATGGTAAAATAATTATGGCAAAACTTGATATAAAGAGAAATGAACGAGATTGGGCTGGTCAACTTATTAGTTGGATAAAATCAGCTATTGACAGAAAGACAACTGTTTTTCAAGATGCAACTAATGATACAGGTGTAAAGATGAAATCGGGAAGAACTAAATTTCCAGATATTCTTCTTTTCATTGATAAGACTTCTGGTGTAATATTCAATGGATGGGAATTGAAGTTTCCAGATACTGCTGTTGATGATGCTGTTATGTTGGAGAATGCACTTGAAAAGGCACAGAAATTACATTCTGATTCCTTTGTTACATGGAATGGTGCGGAAGCTATAATTTGGCATATCAACGATGAAGAATATACACTTGACAACCTGTCAAAATTAAAGGTTTATCCAAAAGTTTCAACAATCAATAGTCGTGAAGACTTAGCCGATCCTGTAAAGTTTGCACAGCATGAGCCATTATTGAAAGCGCGTACAGAGGAAATCCTGCATGATTTAGATTCTTTGTTCCGCAATGGAGCTTTGAAACCTGCGCTTGATATTTCTAAAAATATAATTTCTGCAGTACGGGAAGCATCTGCTATCATTATTCCACAATTTCAAGAGGCAATAATTCTGGAGAAGGGTAGTAATCGTGCGTTTAGAGATGAGTTTAATAAATGGAAAATTTATGAAAGTTCCACTTTGAAGATTTTAGAATCATCATCAAGAAAGAAGGAGTATGTCATACCCGAAGAGGTGTTGGCGAAGTTTACTTTCTATAACTTGATTGGTAAGACGATTTTCTATTTGACACTTTGCGAAAACTTAAGCGGAGAGTTGGAACCTGTTGTTCTTGATGACAATAAATCTGCTAAAGATTTATTGAATGGCTATTTTGACGAAGCAAAGAAAATAGATTATCAAGCCATCTTTAGACCCTATTTCACTGATAGCATAGAATATTCAGAATTGACTGATAAGACAATTTATGCTCTGTTGGAGGTGCTGACCGCTTTTGATTTCAAGGTGTTACCAACAGAAGTTATTGGACATATATTGGAAAACCTTGTGCCTGATGATGAAAAGCAGAAGTTTGGGCAATATTTTACTAATGGGGTATTGGCAAACCTTGTGGCCTTCCCTATTGTTAAAACTAATAAGGATGTATTGTTTGACCCAACTTGTGGCACAGGAACTTTTCTAAATTCTTTCTATAAGATTTTACAAGATTTTGGGACAAAGGAACACAGAGAACTACTAAAGCAGATATGGGGTAATGATGTATCTCATTTCCCTGCAATTTTATCTGTTATCAACCTGTATAAGCAAGATGTAGTGGCTACAGACAACTTCCCTCGTGTTATGCGTAATGATTTCTTTAATTTGGAAGTTGGAGAAAAAGTGGTTTTTCCCGATTCGTATGACCATAATAAGCATATTGATGTACCTATACCAACTTTTGATGGTATAGCAAGCAATTTTCCGTTTGTACAACAGGAGGATATTCCCAATGAGAAGCTGTCAGCATACTTTAGAGAACAATTCCAAAGCGAGCAGCAAGCATTTTTGAAAGATAATACTTTCAAAATCAACGAACGCGCAGATTATTTCACATATTGTATTTACAATGCAGATAGATTCCTTAAACCCGATGGTTGCTTATCTGCAATAACATCAAATGCATGGTTAGGTAAAGAGTATGGTTTCCAATTTAAAAAGTTCTTATTAGACAATTTCCATATACGATATGTCGTAAAGAGCAATGCAGAACATTGGTTTAAGGATTCACAGGTATCTACTATTTATTTTGTGTTAGATAAAATTCAGAGTGAAGAACCTACAAAATTTGTAACTCTTAATCGTAAGCTAAACGAACTGTTTGTAACGGATTCTATTAGTGAACAAATACAGCAGATAGAAGAGTTTTATAGCGATATTGACAATTGTAGCGATCCTCATAATGATTTGTGGGAGAAGGACAACTTCTTTGATGACTTATTTAAGCGTAAGGATGGGAGCTTGTCAGTATGCATGGCATCTAAAGAATGTTTATTGGGCAGTCTTGATAATAAGACAAATTGGGGACAATTCTTCCTTTCAACCAATTTGTTTGGTAGCTTTGATAATTGTCTAACTCAATATCATCCAAACATAGTAAAAGTATTTAGAGTAGAGCGAACAGGTTGGAATCCAATGTTTGTTATCAAAGGAGAAAATGTAAAGGCTTCACACATTAACGAAAAGTATTTAGTTCCGTATGTGAAATCTTCATCGGAGCTACAACAAATAGAGTTTGATGGAGATTACAACTTTAGAGCATTTGTCTGTCAAAACAAAATAAATTCAATGGATAAAGGGACTAAATCGTGGATTAATAAGTTTGTGAAAGCACTAAATAAAAATGGAACTCAGACGATACCTGAAGCATGCGCAGGGCATCGTCCATATTGGTACTCTTTGAATCCAAAGAAGGCGCATATCATTACTGCTGTTAATCCATACGAACGCTTTTTCTTTTCGTATTCTAAAGAGCCATTTGTAATTGATCAGCGTTTGATAGCAATGCAGGTACAAGAAGGTTATAATGTAGAACTGATAGCGGCTTTGCTCAATTCTGTCATTACATTCTTAATTCTCGAAATGCGGGGCACTTCACGAAATTTAGGTGCTTTAGATTTGAATGCAGACTTCCTTAAGCAGCTTAATATTCTAAATCCTAACTTATTGAGTAAAAAAGATGCAGATGCAATAATCACAGCATTTCAGCCATTAAAAAACCGAGCCATTAATTCTGTAATTGATGAAGTAACTCGTACTGACAGACGTAATTTTGATACTACTATTATGAAGTGTTTTGGATTGGACGAAAATTTACTTGATATTCTTTATAATATTCTAATCACTTCCGTTAGAGATAGAGTTTCTATGTCTGGAAGATAGGATGTATTGTTGAATAATGGACATATGGGATGATACAAAAGATTGTTATTAAAAATACAGCAACCTTTGATACAGAAGGTGTGGAAATTGATAATCTCAAAAAGATTAATTTTATTTACGGAGCAAATGGTTGTGGCAAAACTACCATATCTAACATTATTGCTTCTCCAGACCAATATGTAGATAGCTCTGTTGTTTGGATATCAGATAATAAGGATGATGTTCTTGTATATAATAAAGCCTTTCGTGAAAAGAATTTTGGAACGAATAATATCCCTGGAGTTTTTACTTTGGGTGAAGCTACTAAAGAACAAATAGAAGAATTAGAACAAAAGAAGAAAAAGCTGCACGAGCTTAACCAGCAAGGGATACAAAAAAGAAATGTGCTAGAAAAGAAGAAACAAGAACTGGAGGAAGTAAAAAAACAATTTTATGAAAGTTGTTGGACGCGCATAAAAAACAAATATAATTCTTTATTTAAGGAAGCCTTCGTAGGCTTCTTAAATAGTAAAGTAAACTTTGCTCAAAAAGTTATAACTTCTGCCGAAAAAGCAGGGAGTGGTGCTGGAATCAAATATGATGATTTGGTTTCTCGTGCGGCAACATTATTTGGCGAAATGCCCTCTCTTATACAACCCATACCGCTATTAATGGAGGTAGGAAACATACAAGAATTAGAAGAGAATGTGATTTGGGAAAAGAAAATCGTAGGTAAAGCTGATGTTGCTATCGCTCCTCTTATTGAGCGCTTAGGAATTAGCGACTGGGTAAATAATGGTAGATTACTTTTAGAAAAAGATTCTGAAGTTTGTCCTTTCTGTCAGAAGAAGACGATTGATCAGCGTTTTCGTGAAGATATTGAAGCATACTTTGACGAAACTTTTACTCAGGATTCAAGGACGTTAAAGGAAATTTCTAACTTATATTTGGGACTAAAAGAAAGTATTTCTAATCAATTAGCTAATATTCTTGAAAGAGAAAGACTATCACCAACTATGCTTGATTTAGATCTCTTCGATGCTAACAGGACTTCATTAATTCAGGTGTTTTCACGTAATAAAGAAATTATTGAAAACAAATTAAAGGAGCCAAGCCGTAGTTTGACTTTGCAGAGTTCTAAGAACTTAATTTCATGGTTTAATGAGGCAATAACACAAGCTAATAATAAAATAAAATCACATAATGATATTGTAAGTAACTTTTCAAAGGAGAAACAGTTGCTAATAGATGATGTCTGGAATTATATAATAAAGGAAGAAAAAGATTTAATCGATTCTTTTATGAGAATAAAGTCTGGATGCGAGACTGGTATATCCAATCTTGATAAGGGGTTAAATAACTTGCGCTATCAATATTCTGTACTAAACGACGAAATCAAAGAAGGTAATAAGAATGTTACAAGCGTTCAAGCATCCGTTGATGAAATTAACAAGACATTATCAGCATATGGATACACAAGTTTTTCGATAGTTCCTGTTGAAGAACATTATTATCAAATAAAACGAGAAAATGGTGAAATTGCTAATAGTACATTAAGTGAAGGAGAAATTACTTTTATTACATTTCTATATTTTATGCAGTTAGTTAAGGGAGGAAAAACGCCAGAGACAGCTAATAGCGATAGAATAATAGTAATAGATGATCCTATTTCCAGTCTAGATAGTACAATATTGTTTGTTGTAAGTTCCTTAATAAAGGAAGAAATCAAGAAGATAAAAAGAGGAGAAAGTAATATCCTTCAGTTGATATTATTAACCCATAATGTATATTTTCATAAAGAGGTTTCATTTATTGATGGAAGGACAGGTAAGAATAAAGATACATGGTTTTGGATTTTAAGGAAGAATAATAATAGAACAACTATTCAATGCTTCGAGCAGGAAAACCCAATTCAAGGGTCTTATGAGCTTTTGTGGAATGAGCTAAGGAATAAGGACAAGATTTCAATTATAACATTGCAAAATACAATGCGAAGAGTTTATGAGACTTATTTTAAGGTATTGGGGAAATATGATGATGATTACATTCTGCAAAAATTTCCCAGTTTGCAAGAAAAAGAAATATGTCGCTCTCTGTTATGCTGGGTAAATGATGGCTCTCATTGTGTTCCCGATGATTATAGTGTAATTCCAGACCAAGAGCAAGCTGAAAGATATCTAGAAGTGTTTAAACAAGTTTTTGAAGTTACTGGGCATGTACAGCATTATAACATGATGATGGGTATCGAAGAAGCTGGTTAACAAATGCCGATTGAGAACAATTTGGGAACATTCATAAAATATGAAAAAGCTAAGTGTTTGACAATAAATCACTTAGCTTTTTACTTCGTACCCAGACCCGGGCTCGAACCGGGATGGGTCGCCCCACTGGTGTTTGAGACCAGCGCGTCTACCTATTCCGCCATCTGGGCTTGGCTCGTTGTTTAAGAACAACGGGTGCAAAGGTAGATAGATTTTCTGAATGTGGCAAATTTTTAAGTAATTATTTCAAGACAAGGGTGTTATAAATTAGAGTTTAGGGTATTTAACATTGAAAGACTTGGTTGAATAAGATATAAAAGGTATCTTTGGAGAAAAGACATAAACAGGTTAGCTTAAACAGATTATGACTACGACACAAACTAACTATTGTGTGATACTAGCTGGAGGAAAGGGGCGTCGCCTATGGCCAAGCAGTCGGGACAATTATCCTAAGCAGTTTATTGATTTCTTCGGAGTGGGTCGCACACAGCTTCAACAGACCTTTGACCGATTCTCTCAGATTCTTCCTAAAGAGAACATATACGTCAATACCAGTCGCGACTACCTTGACCTTGTACGTAAACAACTCCCAGAAATACCGCTCGACCACATCATGGCCGAACCAATCCACCGCAATACGGCGCCAAGTGTAGCATGGGCTGTACATCGCATATCGATGTTTGATCCACGTGCAAACCTCATTGTATCTCCTTCCGATCAGAGTATTATCAACGAAGAAGCATTCCTCCGAGATATCACCGAAGGCTTATTATTCGTAGAGGAGAATAATGCTCTCCTCACCATGGGAGTAAGCCCAACACGCCCAGAACCTGGTTACGGCTATATTCAGAAAGGCGTGTATACAGGACAGAACGATATATATAAGGTGCAAGCCTTCACTGAGAAACCCGACAGAGAGTTTGCCCAACTATTCATGACAACTAAGGAGTGGTATTGGAATACGGGCTTGTTTCTATCCAATCTGAACTATCTTTGGCAATGTATCTCCAACTTTCTTCCATCGATTCTACATAATGAGGAGCAAACGAGAAAGATAATGAGTATCGAAGAAGAAGACGCCTTTATGCAAGAGAACTTCTCACTCTATCCGAACGTTTCATTAGACTATGGTGTACTCGAGAAGTCGAATAATGTCTATGTAAAAAAGTGTCATTTCGGGTGGGCTGACATAGGCACCTGGCATGGAATCTACGAAGCAATGAGTAAGGGGGAGGGTGATAATGTCATCATAGACTCGGATGTTATCTTGGAAAACTCCGCCAACAATGTTATCAAACTACCGAAAGATAGGATTGCTGTCATCAATGGGCTTGATGGTTACATAGTAGCCGAAAAAGATAACGTACTGTTCATCTGCAAGAAAGAAGACTCCTCCGCACTCGTAAGAAAATATGTCAATGAAGTTCAGATGATGAAAGGGAAAGACTATATATAGCCCCACCCTATCCCCCAACTTACCCATCTCTTATCTGTAAACAGCCCTTTATAACAAGGAAAAACGAGGACATATACCTTATTATATATGCCCTCGTTTGTTTTATCTATTTAATCCGTAAGCTCGAATTAATCTAATTCCTGGAATGCTTTAAATATCTTTGCGGCAATCTCTTGTTGCTCATCAGCCTCAACCTTAACATGGTGCTTAAAGTCAACATCAGCCTCATTATTCATTGGCAATAGGTGAATATGAGCGTGGTTCACCTCTAATCCCAACACAACCTGTGCCACTTTCTTACAAGGAAAGACCGCCTTAATAGCACGAGCCACCTTCTTTGCGAATACTTCAAAGGCTGCCAAATCCTCATCACTCATATCGAAGATGTAGTCAACCTCCTTACGCGGAATCACCAAGGTATGCCCCTTTGTTACAGGATCAATATCTAAGAAAGCATAGAACTGGTCGTTCTCTGCACATTTATAACTAGGAATCTCGCCTGCTGCAATCTTACTAAATATCGTCATACAAACCCTCCTTAAAGATTAAGCCTCAATCGAAATCTTATCAATACGCAACTTGATAGTACCGCGAGGAATCGTTATCTCAACCTCATCGCCCACCTTCTTATTCAGCAATCCCTGTGCAATTGGAGTCTTGATGGATATCTTATTTTGTTTCAAATTAGCTTCCGTTTCACTCACAATAGTGTATTTCATCTTAGCCTTAGTCTTAACATTTGTCATCTCAACTGTAGACATGATCTGCACAGCCTCAGTGCTCAAACGTGACACATCAACGATCTTTGCCTGCGCAACTGTCATCTTCATCTCTGCAATACGAGCCTCCAAGTGGCGCTGAGCCTCCTTTGCTGCATCGTATTCAGAGTTCTCACTCAAGTCACCCTTATCAGCAGCTTCAGCAATAGCAGCCGATGCCTTTGGGCGTTCAACAGACTCTAAATACTGCAAATCGGCTACGAGTTTGTCGTAACCTTCCTGTGACATATAAGCCATAATATCTTGTTTTAAAAATTAATCGTTTTTCAATAGACATAAAAAAGATAGAATTCCAACATCAATCTCACTGAATGCCGGAATCCCATATCCTTAAATGCCTTAATCTCTTTATTTTTTGCAAAGATAGGCTTAAAAAATGACATAACAAAGTTTTAACGGATAAAAATGCTTTTTTATAAGCTATATTTCAACTTTTCTTTCAGACTTTAGTCTTTCTTTCAGGTTATATTCAACTTTCTTTATATAATTCCTGTGCACAATACATCCGCTATTGCCGAACAAGTAATGAACTGTTTATGTCAACTATCTCGGCTCTGGAGAAACCATTAACCCAAATCGGTCATTAGAGGTTAAACTATCATTTTGTCATATAAACTACTTGATATAAATCAATAATACATCATATACTAAAAAAAGACATTGGAAAAGTTGCAAATATGAAAAATACTCTTTATCTTTGCAACGTGTTTTTCATAGTATTAGATTTAAGGTTAACAAAGGTTGGACTACAGCGGTAGTCCTTTTTTTATGCTCTTAAGTCTCATCTCCATTCTAAAACGCCGATTTTAATACCCCAACCAGACTCCACAAAAGGGAGAAGTGCCTAACGGAAACTAAACAAGAGAGCGTCTCTGATAATTCAAAATTCATAATCCAAGATTCAAAATTGGGATCTGGTAAAGTTGACGAGGGGAAGAGTTGACAAGTAAACAAGTTGTTAGTTCTGTGGGAAATGATGGTGACTTAATAATTCAAAATTCATAATTCAAGATTCAAAATTGGGATCTGGTAAAGTTGACGAGGGGATGAGTTGACAAGTAAACAAGTTGTTAGTTCTGTGGGATAGAGTGTCACAAGTAGGGACAGATGCCCTCGTCTGTCCGCAAAACAGATGAATCCTTATTAATTTAATTAGGGTATGTGGGCGGACAGACGAGGGCGTCTGTCCCTACATTATAGAACCTCGTCCAATTAAGGGAAATAATGGGTAAAAGCAAAGAGAGCCTCTCTTCACATCAAAGAGGGCGTTTCCTTGATGCGAAGAGGGCGTTTCTTCATATTGAAGAAACGCCCTCTTTATATTCTCTCATTATCTTCCTCCATTAAAACCAGATACCACAAGTAAGAACAGATACCCTCGTCTGTCGTACTTTGTACCTCCATTTCGATAAGAATAAACTCATCCTAACTGGCTTCGTTAGGCACACCTCGCCTTTCGAAGGGATAGGGGAAGGCTTCCAACTTATCTATTCCTAACGATATTCAAGAAGTACTCATGCACGCGAGTGTCAGTATCTAATTCAGGGTGGAAAGCCGTCACCAACTGATTTTCTTGTCGTGCGGCTACGATTCGATTATCCACCTTTGCTAATACTTCCACAGCCTCCGTAACTTCTTTAATATAAGGGGCACGAATAAAGGTCATCGGTATCTTACCTTCAATCCCTTCAAACGTCGCCTCCACATGGAAGCTACCTAATTGCCTGCCATAGGCATTTCGTGCCGTTGCTATCTGCATTGTGCCCAACCGGGGAGGGGCTGGAGCTGATGTACTATTCCCTTCCACGTCACGAGAAAGGAGTATCAAGCCCGCACAAGTACCAAAGACTGGTAGCCCACGCTCGATCTCCTCACGAATGGGCGACAATAATCCTAACTCGTCCAAGAGCTTTCCTTGCGTCGTGCTCTCACCTCCTGGGATAATCAAAGCATCTTTCTCCTGTAACCAATCCTGCTTTTGACGCACTTCAAAGCAGTCTACTCCTAACTTGCGGAGTATCATCTCATGTTCAAGGAACGCCCCTTGCAGAGCGAGAACAGCTATTCTCATTGTCCACGTTCAGCCATGAGCACCTCTATCTCATGCTCGTTGATACCCACCATAGCCTCACCTAAATCTTCAGATAACGCTGCCAAAGCCTTCGGGTCATTATAGTTTGTAACCGCTTTCACTATGGCTGCAGCACGCTTAGCAGGGTCTCCACTCTTAAAGATACCCGACCCTACGAATACACCTTCAGCACCTAGTTGCATCATCAAAGCGGCATCGGCAGGTGTTGCCACACCACCAGCTGCGAAGTTAACCACTGGTAGTTTGCCATGCTCATGCACGTATTCCACCAAGTCATAAGGCACCTGCAACTGCTTAGCAGCCTCATACAACTCATCCTCACGCTTGCTTACCAGTTCACGAATTTGGCTCTGCATCAATCTCATGTGACTCACTGCTTGCACCACATCACCCGTTCCAGGCTCCCCTTTCGTTCGAATCATTGTAGCGCCTTCAGCGATTCGGCGCAATGCTTCTCCTAAGTTACGAGCACCGCAGACAAACGGTACATCAAACTGGTTCTTATCGATATGATAGATGTTATCAGCAGGTGACAACACCTCACTCTCATCGATATAATCAATCTCAATTGCTTGCAGGATCTGAGCTTCAGCAATGTGTCCAATGCGGCACTTAGCCATCACTGGGATAGTAACCGCTTGCTGAATACCCTTGATCATCTTAGGGTCACTCATACGTGAAACACCACCTGCTGCACGAATGTCAGCGGGTATTCGCTCTAAAGCCATTACTGCACAAGCACCCGCAGCTTCGGCTATTCGCGCCTGTTCAGGTGTAGTTACATCCATGATAACACCGCCCTTTAACATCTGAGCGAGATTACGATTTAATTCTTGTCTATTAGTCATATTGATTTGATATTAATGTTTTCTCCATTCTGTCGGAGCCTGTCCCATCTGCTTCTTAAAGAACTTTGAGAACTGAGCTTGCGAACTAAAGCCAAAGTCATAGGCTATTTCTTGGATAGTTGATTGCGTTGTACGCAACTGACAGGACAATGCCTCTGCCAGCGTGTGATCGATGATACTCTTCGGCGACTTGCCTGATATGCGATGAGCCACTTGTGAGAGATAACGTGGCGAAACGTTCAGGCAGTCTGCATAAAAGGCTACATCACGGTTCGTTCGATAGTGCTTCTGTACTGCTTCTAAGAACTCGTTGTACAGCTGACTACTGCGTCCACTTAGGTCGCTCTTGCGTGCAACGAGTGTTCGGATGTATTCCTTTGCATGCTTTATAGCATCTTCCATCGTTTCATCTTGGCTTAGATAAACCGCAAGAGCTGATGAGAAACTATTTGAAAGACCATGCTGTAACACTTCATCCAGCACTAATGAGCGTACACCTTGCTTATTAGCACTTAGCGAAGCTGTCGTTTCAGAATCCTGTAATGAGGTACAATTAAAAATTCGTTCGGCATCACTTTCACGCAGAATAACCATAGAACAAAGGGGCAATAAGCGATGGCGAATCTGCATAATAACGTCATCTGTCATCAGTCGGTCACCATTGCTTGCAGTCACAATGGGGTCATAAATAATGTGATGAGGTCTATATTTCGATAGAGCTTCTACAATAACAGCAAGCGTCTCGGTCGTTCTTATCATTCCAATCTTTACCGTATCGGGCTGCATATCGTTGATGATTGCTTCAATCTGCCCCTTTACGATGTCAGCAGGAAGATCATAGAAAGCCTGAATGCCCACGGTATTCTGCACCGTAATTGACGTGACAGCAGACACGGCATAACCACCCAATGCGGCTATTGTTCTGATGTCTGCTTGTACACCAGAGCCTCCCGTACTATCCGAACCCGTTATTGTGAGTATTGCTTTCAATGGTTCACTAATTATATTCTGACTACAAAGTAAAGAGAAAATATCCGTTCCTGCAAGACTTGTTCCTATATTGACAAGAAAAACTAAAGTTATGACCTCTTCTGTTACTAACACCTATTACTATTGTAACGCAGCATTACATGAATGGGAAGCAATATAACAACTATAAAAGAGGTAATGGTTATCAGTAACAAAGCATAATACCTACAAGTAGGTATTGCAACATTAACTAAAAGTAACTAAATTTGCACTTAGTTTACAAACTAAATACAATAATGAATAAAATCTTGATGTTTTTGGTTGCTTTGATGTGCTCGCTCGCATCTATGGCACAAGGAACCGATGCAATGTTATTCGGTGACGTAAAAGCAAAAGAGGGTGGACAACACCTTCCACATGCAACAATTAAAGTGAAAGGTACAAACCTTAAGACCCAATGTGATGGTACAGGGCACTTCAAGCTAAGTAACCTACCGCTCGGAAAACAAACTATCATTGCCACACTGGATGGTTATCAACCACAGGAAAAAGAGGTGGAAATGATGGCAAATAAGGGTGTTGGAGTTTATTTCGAGCTTGAGAAAGATCCATTGGAACTTAGTCAAGTGGTGGTAACAGGTACTCGCACGAGTCATTTTATCAAGGATGTGCCTATCAGAACAGAGGTGCTTACATCGCAGGCTCTCACGAAGAAGAACGCTCAAAACCTCTATGAAGCTCTGGAAGGTGTACCGGGAATACGCGTAGAACAGCAGTGTCAGTTCTGTAACTTCTCTGAAGTACGTATGCAGGGACTGGGTGCAGAGCACACGCAAGTGCTGATTGACGGCGAACCAGTGTACTCTGGACTTGCTGGAGTGTATGGACTTCAGCAGATGGGAACGAATGATATTGACCGACTTGAGGTTGTGAAGGGTGCAGGCTCTGCCCTCTATGGAAGTAGTGCAGTAGCTGGTGCCATCAACATCATCTCTAAGGAGCCAACGTTCGAACCAACTGTTAATGGTGACGTGCAGTTCGGCAATTATGGTTACAAGGGTTATAAAGGCTCTGGTTCTATGCGTTACAACAACATTGGTATCAGCGTCTTTGCACAGAGAGCGGAGATGGATGCTATCGACGAGACGCAAGACGGACTTACTCGTAAGGAGGTGAAGCATAAGGATGGAGTTTCTGATCGTGTAAACGAAACGATGAATAACCTTGGTTTCAACCTCTACTTCTATCAGCCATTCACAAAGAATGATAAACTCATATTGCGTGGTAAGGCTATAGACGAGCATCGATTCGGTGGAGTTATGACCAATAATCAATACTTAAACCCCTATACTGACCAGACAGAGGACATCCGCACGAATCGACTCTCTGCCGACATGACTTACAATCTGCCCATTGGTGCGCATTCAGAGTTAAACCTTGCGGCTGCATACGTCTATCACAAGCGTCATGCAACGAATGACACTTTCCTCCACGACTACATGGATTCGCATAAAGATCCAGCACATCCAGACCAAGACGGAGCCACTCCTCCGGTAGAGATGATGCGCCCTTACATTGCTAAGGAGCACACTGTGACACCTTCGCTCACCTTTACTTCTATTCTCAAGAACCACACCTTGCTCGCAGGTGTGCAGGCTTACTTCACTCGTCTACGTGAGACTGGACTCTATGTTATCTCTGCTGAGGACGAAAAGGCAAGTCCTTATTATGGCGTACCATACACCTCTATCGGTAAGAAGCACGCTAACGAGGTTGGTTTCTTTGTACAGGATGAATGGAACGTAACACCTAAGTTGACCGTTGTTCCTGGTATTCGCCTCGACTCTCACAGCTCTGGCGAAGAGTATGCTACCAGCGTGAAAGTTTCAGATAGCGCTTTCCCATCAACAAAGTTCAGCAAGACTACCATCAACCCACGCCTTGCTGTGAAGTATGAAGTCACCCCATCGCTCATCCTCCGTGCAAATATTGGAACTGGATTCCGCGCTCCTTATGGTTTCTCAGAGGATCTCCACCTATGCAGCGGTTCGCCACGTGTATGGAAATCGTCTAACTTGAAGGGCGAACGCGCCATCAGTTATAACCTTTCGGCAGACTATTATAGCAAGCGGTATCAGTTCAGTATAAACCTATTCCGCACCAACCTAAAGGATAAGATACAATTCTCTCCAGCCGATGATGAGGTTAAGAAGTTCGGATACTCCTATCAGTGGGAGAATGTAGACGATGCTTACGTACAAGGAATAGAGCTTGGTGCAAAGGCAAGTATCGCTCGTAACCTCACTGCAGGCGTCAACTGGACATTCAATCAAGGTAAGTTTAAGCACGAACGTGCCGAGTGGTCTGACCCTAATGATGAGTCGGTAAAGGAGTTCCCACAGCGATTGAAATACGCAAAAGAGAGTCGTTACATCTCTCGTTTTCCTGGTATGACAGGCGACTTCGATATCGACTACACTCCTGGCACATGGACTTTCTCTCTCACGAGTTCGTTACAAGGCAGTATGTACATCGACTATAACTCTGAAGATGCAGGTCAGAACTCTAAGATCAAGAAGACATCTACGTTTATGCTATTCAACTGTCGTGCTTCAAAACGCTTCGGAATGTGTACCGTCTATGCAGGTGCTAAGAACATCTTTAGCTATATCCAAGACGAGAAACACACGGATGATGCCGCCTTCATGTACGCTCCAGTCTATGGTGCAACATGGTACGTCGGTCTCAGTGTAAAGCTATAACTCTCTGATCATTTATATAGTAAGCCGTATTGTCTGGTTGACAATACGGCTCTTTTTTGTCGCTATTACATACGTGTAATATCCACCAAGACATTCCTCTTTATGGGAGTAAGCGGTAGTGTCCTAAAAAGTGTGTAAGTTTTCTCTTTCTTTTCTTTGTATCTTATTCATTTTTCTTTCTTTTGTTTCCAGAATTTCCATTGATAAATTTTTCTTGCATATGTTGTTTTTGTTTCTTGCATTGCAACACTTGCAAGTAGGAAAAGCACAGACTTACTTGTTGGCATTGATGTCCTCATTTTTATTGTTCTCTTATATTTTCTATTGAGTCTTTCAATCCAGTTAGTCGTATATATGCACCTTTGCACTTGCACAGGGAAGTCCATATATGTAAAGTAAGCGATGTTTCGATCGGCTTTATACTTTTTCAATATTGGGTATTTCTTTTCCCATTTGGCTACAAAAGTAATAAATTGTTCATATCCCAACAAAGATTTCATCTCTTTGTCTTCTAAAGCAAAGACCTCATTGAGTTCTTCTGCTATCTGCGGTTTATCTTTATGTGAGACACAATTTAGTATTTGTCGCTTAATATGGGCTACGCAAAACTGATGAGATGCCTGGGGGAAAGCTGCACAAACAGCATTCTCTATTCCTTGAAGTGCATCAGATACTACTAAGTCTATTTGAGTAACTCCTCGCTCTTTCAACATTTCAAGCTCTTCCTTCCAGCATATAGCCCCTTCAGTGGGATGATTGACTACACTTAACACCTCTCGGCTTCCATCTTCCAATACTCCTAAAATGGTATAATAAGCCTCTTTAGAAACCTGTTTGTCCCTACGAGTGGCAATGAAAGTAGCATCGATATAAACAGCCAAATAATGAGAAGAAAGCGAGCGGTTGAGCCATTGATCAACGTCTTCACGGCAACTGGTACTTAAATAAGAAACTTGCTGTTTGCTATAAGTGCGTCCATAAATGGTTTCAGATATTTCACCTATCTGCTCAGTGGTAAGACCTTTGGTGTAAAGAAGGTTGAACAACTCTGCACGTTCTTCACTTTCACTACGAATTAAGCCTAAAAGAACAGGATAGAAATTACCACTGCGACTGCGTGGAATACGAAGAGAAAACCCAAAACCATGACTGTACCAACGACGAGAACGAAAGCCATTACATTGTTCATGGGCATTCTCGTTGACAAATAAATCACGTTCATGTTTCATAAGAGAATTCATGATTAAAGACTGAAGCGTAACAAAACCCTCGCTACTGCTTGTGTAATTGGAAAGAATTTCCGAAATTTGTAATTGTGTAAGTTCCATTGTTTCTTTATTTTAATGTTTCCAAATAAAAAGATAAGAAAAATATGGGCTTACACACTTTTCTAAGATAGTACCGAGTAAGCTAACTAATTCAAGCCTTGAGACTGTGTGTTTCAGAGCCTGAGACTATGTGTTTCAGAGCTTGAGACTGTGTGTTTCAGATATTTGAGACTGTGTGTTTCAGAGCTTTGAGACTGTGTGTTTCAGAGCCTGAGACTCTATGTCTCAAAATCTGAAACAATAAGTGTCATGGTTTGAATCCAATTTGAATAGGTGCATAAAAAGACATAAGACGCATGAGAAAGGCAACAAGGGAGAAATAATGCGGAAATGTATTAGACAAAGAGCGCGAACAGGATTCAAAAGGATTTAAATTAGAATAGCTCCCCCTCCGAACGGAGAAGGAGCGTTTAATGAGTATGCCTTAAAGCATTAATGCGTTGCCCGATAATAGGGTGAAGCGGCGAAAGCACCCGTCACTTTCGTGTTCACTGAAGGGTCGGAAATGGTGATACCAGAGTAGGTGTTGATGGGATAAACTGTACCACTAGAACTGGTAACAGCCGAGAAATAGGACGGTGTATGTCGTTTGTAAGGGACAAGCAGATTGAGCTGATTGCGGAATTGAGATAGAAGGATAGGCTCGTTAACTGCCCTCTTCTCAACATAATCTCCCATATCGAAGAAGATAGAAGGATTGTATCCATCCATCTGCTGAATACTAGTGGGTGGCACCAAGACAAGATTACTTGACTGGTTGATTTGTCGCATGATATTTACCATCCCATCTGCTTGAGAACAATCAATGACACTGATTGTTCCGTATGGATCAGTGTAGGTGCTATAGAAGTTATAGAACTCGTCTACAACGTTCTGATAGTTTGGATTAGACTTAGAAAGCTCATTCCATAGCTGCTCATAAGGCATGCCATGCGCCATAATCTCCGTTGGGCAACCAATAAGATAGTGTGTACAATGTCGCAACTCGTAGGCTACCTCTATCGTCGACATATAACAATCATCGAAGAGGATATACTGCATTTTGCCGATACCCGATTGTGAAATGCCTCGATCCAAGATGGAAAGGTCGGTCTTATAGGTATCACCACCAAACCAACGGGTCAACGGAACAGACTCTACATCACGCCGTCTTCTGCGCAAGGTGTTCGAGAAGCTGCTGCGTGTTCCAGCATAGGACGGAAGCCAACCCATACCATGACAGCCCACTATCATTGAGTAATTGCGTGCTGGTGCGTATGCTTTCACACGGGTGAGAAGACTACTTATCCAGCGAGATGTATTCAGTTGCTGGTTGGGCTGCGTGTTATCAAACTTTGCCAATGTATCATCTACACACTGACCACTTTGATACTTTACATTGATCAATGCGCCCTTCTCTGGGGCTTCGGATATAAACACAACCAATCGTTTATTGCCTAATCCGCCCTCGTTCACTATGGCTTGCTTCATGTCCTGCAGGTTGCCTTGGAAGAAGTTATACAGACTTCCAGGGCTGCCAGACCATGGCATATAAACGATGATGGTGTTCTCTGCCTCATTAGTACCGCCACCATCTGGTAGAGGGTCATCAGTACAAGAAGCCAACACAAAGAGTGCTATCAGCTGTAAGAAAAAGATGAGTCTCTTCATTTTGTCATTATTAAAGCTCAAAATAGATAATCTTTATCCGTAAGGGTATGCGTTTTCAGCAACGCTGTGAACCCTTTCCTTTTATAAAGGGAAAGCCTTGCAACATCACGGGGGATGTGATAAGGCTTTCCATAGTCGTATTGAGAATAAGTCGAATGAACTACTTTACAATAATCAAAGAGTAGTTCTTCTTGCCTTTCTGAACGAGAAGATACTTACCATCAATGAGGTCTTCGGCTGTTACTGGCTGGTCGAAAGCCGCGAGCTTCTCCTTATTCAAGGATACACCACCACCCTTCACGAGCTTACGCATCTCACTCTTACTGGGGAAAATCTGCATGCCTTCCTGGTTGAAGATATCAACTGCTGGCTGCCCCAGAACGTCCTTTGACACCTCATAGTGTGGTACATCCTTAAAGACATCAGCGAAGGTCTGCTCATCTAACTGCAATAGATTCTCCTTCGTACTCTTACCGAATAAGATGTTAGAAGCGGCGATCGCCATATCAAGATCCTCTTGCGAGTGAACCATACGGGTAACTTCTTCAGCTAAGCGACGCTGCAATGTGCGGCGGCCCGGGTCTTGGCGGTGCTCTTCGATAAGCCCCTCAATGACATCTTTCTCTAATGATGTGAAGATCTTAATGTACTTCTCGGCATCATCATCGCTCACATTCAACCAGAACTGATAGAATGCGTATGGCGTTGTGCGGTTACGATCGAGCCAGATGTTACCACTCTCTGTTTTACCAAACTTCTTTCCGTCAGCCTTAGTAATTAGTGGACAAGTAAGGCAATAAGCCTCAGCCTCGCTACCAAGAGTACGACGAATAAGCTCGGTACCAGTAGTCATATTGCCCCATTGGTCATTGCCACCAAGCTGCAACTTAACACCGAATTTCTCATATTGATATAAGAAGTCGTAACCCTGCAAGAGCTGATAAGTAAACTCTGTAAAGCTTAGTCCATCGCGAGCCTCACCATTGAGACGCTTCTGAACACTGTCTTTAGCCATCATATAGTTGACTGTGATATGCTTACCCACTACACGAGCAAAGTCTAAGAAAGTGAAGTCCTTCATCCAATCATAGTTATTCACCATCTCTGCCTTATTGGCTTCTTGACCATCAAAGTCTAGGAACTTACTAACCTGCTTCTTGATTGCCTCTTGGTTATGATATAGTGTTTCAGCATCGAGGAGATTACGTTCCTGGCTCTTACCTGACGGATCACCAATCATGCCCGTAGCACCTCCTACGAGTAGATAAGGCTTGTGTCCACAACGCTGCAAATGGCGTAGCATCATGATACCACACAGGTGTCCAATATGCAACGAGTCAGCTGTTGGGTCTGTACCTAAGTATGCGGAAACCATCTCTTTCTGGAGTAATTCCTCTGTACCTGGCATTATTTGAGCCAGCATACCACGCCAACGGAGTTCTTCAACAAAGTTCTTCATCTATGTTCTTTATTTATGAGAATGATAGGAGTTATTGCGTTCTTGGGTATAAGCCAACGCTTCAAAGTCCTTATCCTATATTGATATTCTACTAATAATTACGTATCGACAACCTTATTATTATATTTTGACTGCACTCTTTCTTACGGCACTGGATCATATCCACTGCCGCCCCAAGGGTTGCACCTTAGTATTCGCCATATTGCAAGAGCAAGTCCTTTGAAGGGTCCATGCTTCATAATTGCTTGTCTGGCATACTCTGAACAGGTGGGGGTAAAGCGACAAGACGGGGGCGTGAAAGGTGAGATAAACTGGCGATAGAACAATATCGGGAGTATTAACAACCATGACAAGCCACGTGATAGGAGGTGCAAAAACTTCATTATAGGGTTCTTGTACTGCCTTATTTGCTGTAACTGCTCGTCTTCTTGTCCTTTCATTAGATACGTTCTCCTATTCGATGAAGTAAGTTCTCCACCTTTTCTTCAACAGTAACAGAGCTTGTCAATTCATTAGAGAGCCAAATAAAAGCTATGAGTAATCGCTTATCAGCCATCTCCGCCATACGTGGGAAGAGCAACTGCTTATGCTTCCGATAAGCCTCACGCACCTGCCGCTTCACTCGATTACGCTTCACGGCACGTTTGAAATACTTCTTGGGAACACTAACCAATATCTGCACATCTGCTCGAGAAGAAGCCTTCCCCATTTGCAATTCACCATTCGTCGCATCCGTCCGATCAATCAGTCGATACACAGCCTTCAATGGGAAAGATGTCATAGCATGGCTACCACCTGTACCAAAGAGCGTATCGATGAGCTTTCTACTGCACAACCGCTCCTCTTTCTTCAGTCCTTCTCTTTGCTTTGCCATACTACTCTGTTACGTATATCGGCACCCTTCCCATTCAAGACATGAGGAAAGAGCCGTCTATTACTTACTCTTCTTTTGCTTCTCCAAGTAGTCTCTCAACGCACCAGTCATAGAGGTGTGCTGCGTAGAAGGAGCTTGCAAATCTAACTTCAAGCCCTGTGCTTCCACCTCTTTAGCCGTTGCCGGACCGAAAGCAGCAACCTTAACGTCGCCTTGCTTGAAGTCTGGTATATTCTCTTTCAACGCCTTTACACCCGTAGGACTAAAGAAGATGAGCATGTCATAATCGAAGTTCTTCACCTCTTCATCCGTCAGTCCGTTGCTGACCGTACGATACATTACACACTCCTTATGCTTTAGTTTGTTTGCATCTAACAATGCCGAGATAGAGTCATTGTGTACAGAACTTTGCGGAACGAGGTACTTCTCGCCCTTATGCTTCAGCATTGTCGGAATCAAACTATCAATCTTTCCAGTGGTTCCGAAGAACACCTTACGCTTACGATACTGTACATACTTCTGGATATAGAGTGCGATTGTCTCGATAACACAGAAGTACTTCATATCTTCTGGTATGGTGATGCGCATTTCCTTGGCTAGATTAAAGAAGTTATCTACAGCATGTCTTGATGTAAAGACTACTGCGGTATAATCTAACAGATTAATCTTCTGCTGACGGAACTCCTTCGCTGTGAGTCCTTCTACCTTAAAGAAAGGTCTGAAAACTAGCTCCACTCCCAAATCAGAAGCTATGTCGTAATAAGGTGACTTATCGCTTGATGGCTTTGGTTGTGAGACCAAGATCTTATTTATCATCGTGTCCTAAAAGTTTATAATCAAATAGTTATCTGTAATTACCAATATACCCCATAATACCATCATCGGCATTAGTTCTAGCGCACAAAAGTACAAAATTATTTGCAGACTGACAGCTCTTCTCTTGAAAAAGATGGCATAACCCTTATAAAGAGTAAGCATTTTAACGAATAAAACAACAATTAGTGCATAAACGAATGCTGCTTGTAACGACAAGGAGAAATATATCTGCAACAACACTAAAGGGAACAACAACACGCCCTCAAGGGATGAGAGAAAGAGCCAAGTGCGCCCCCACTGTCCATTACTTTTACCATCGAAGAACACCCAGTTAACGAGTTTGTAAAGCAGATTCTTTATAAGGAAATAACCCATAAAGATGCCAAAGAAGCATCCTATCACGCTTAATTGAGACTCTGACTCGAGCCCTCCACGACCGCTCCCATGCGCAAAGAAATAATAGAGAATACTAAGGAGTAGCGATGTCTGAACTATCAAGAAAATCTGAAACCGAACCTCGTATGCTGTCTCCGTGACCACTTCTTTTCTCCTCGCAACATGGAAGAAACTCTTAATCTGCTTCTCAATGAAATTGCGAGAGACTGCGAATGCAATCATCGCCATCACAAAACAACCTAGAAGTAGGGCTGTCACCGTATTGTCATTGCTAACAGCATAGGGCGAAGGAACGCCTTGCACACCATCAGCATGCGCATTCCCTCGTCCCAGTTTGAAGTATTTATTACCTTTAAAGTAACCCTCTTCTGCAAAATGAATATCCGTCAGCTGAAACGTTTTCTGCTTCTTTGGACACAATAAACCCAGCGAGTCAGCCTCTTGACTCACCTTAGCCACAGTATCAGTCTTCGCTTTCTTCGTTGCTGCCAAAGTCGACTTCAACAGCAAAGAAGGACGAGTTATAGAATCAGTTGTCGGCATCTGTCACTTTAAAGTCCGAACGTTTTCTTGATTTCTTCTATACGATCTAGCTTCTCCCAAGTGAAGAGTTCCACCTCAATCGACTTACTTTCATGGTAGCGACTGGTGAATGTCTTCGTTACAATCTCGTTCTTTCTGCCCATGTGTCCATAAGCTGCTGTCTCCAAGAACATCGGTTGGCGGAGCTTTAATAGGCGTTCGATAGCCTTTGGACGAAGATCGAATAGGTGCTTAATCTGCTCTGCTATCTCGGCATCCGAAGCCTTTACGTGTGAACGACCATAGGTATTTACGTACACACTAACAGGCTCTGCAACGCCAATAGCGTATGCCAACTGTACGAGCATCTCATCGCTAACACCTGCAGCAACCATGTTCTTGGCTATATAACGGGCTGCATAAGCGGCAGAACGATCCACTTTACTAGAGTCCTTACCCGAGAATGCACCTCCACCATGTGCCCCCTTGCCACCGTAAGTATCAACGATAATCTTACGACCAGTCAATCCGGTGTCTCCATGAGGACCACCGATAACGAACTTACCAGTTGGGTTTACCAAATACTTGATACCATCGTTGAACAAAGCCAACACCTTTTCAGACTTGATTTGAGCCTTTACACGCGGCATAAGAACCTCCAATACATCCTTACGAATCTGCTCTACCATCGCTTTATCAGCCTTCAACTGTGCATCCTCGCTGTCATCAGTAGGTTGAATGAAGTCGTCGTGCTGTGTAGAAACAACTATCGTATCAATACGTTGAGGAATGTTATCATCGTTATACTCCACTGTCACCTGGCTTTTAGAGTCTGGTCTAAGATAGAGCATGTGCTTCCCTTCCTTACGAATGTCGGCTAAAGTGCGCATAATTAGGTGTGCCAAATCGAGCGTAACAGGCATGTAATTATCGGTTTCATTGCATGCGTAACCGAACATCATACCCTGATCTCCAGCCCCCTGATTGTCATCGTCACCATTATCTACACCACGATTGATATCGTCACTCTGCTCATGAATGGCGGAGAGAATACCACAACTGTTACCATCAAACTGGTATTCAGCCTTTGTGTAACCAATATTATTGATTGTCTTACGGGCGATTGCCTGCAAATCAACATATTCTTTTGAACGCACCTCACCCATGATTACAACCTGACCAGTGGTATTGAATGTCTCAATAGCACAACGAGCATGGTCGTCATAAGCCAAGAACTGATCAAGCAAAGCATCACTTATCTGGTCAGCAACCTTATCTGGATGTCCCTCAGATACCGACTCTGAAGAAAATAAATATGCCATATCTTTACCTTATATATTATTACCTTGTTAATTACCTATCATTACATTAGGGGTACAAAGTTACTGCAAATTAGCCGGATAACAAAATAAGGGCATGATATTTATACATTATTATAGCGGTAGAAAAGCCCTTCCCTGCCCTTTGCTAACGCCGAACCCTAATGCTTCCTAAGTCATAAAAAGAAGAAACAACACCTGTTCCGCTAATAGTTATAACATGTTATAATGTTCCTTTCCATAGTATCTGCAATTCGTTTAGCCCTATCCAATCTCATTCTCATCGTGATGAAACGAGTGTCTCTTCATGATGAAACGAGTGTCTCATCGTGATGAAATCTGTGTCTCTTCACGATGAAACAATTTTTATACCCGTATAAAAATAATACAAATCCTGCTTCCTTGCAAGTCGGAACATAATAAAAAAGACTCCCGAGCCTATGAGAAAGGTTCGGGAGTCGTATGTTGGTTGTTAGAAAAGCATATCAGTTCGCTTGATTGATGAGGTTTACCACCACTTTTACCATTATATCTTTCTCTTCCGTCTTGCTCTCGGCAATCATCAATATGAGGGCAACGAGCGTGTTATCAGCTATGCGTTTGGTGCCATCGGGACGATAGAGGATGCCGTTGTTATTCATGAACCAGAGGAAGAGAGTAGCGGCAATACGTTTGTTACCATCGCTGAACGAATGGTTCTTGGTGACAAGATAGAGCAACATGGCTGCCTTTTCTTCTACGCTTGGATAGAGCTCTGCGCCGCCAAAAGTCTGATAGATTTGTCCAATGGAACTCTTGAATGATTCGTCTTTCTCGTTGCCGAAGAGTACCGAACCACCGAACTTCTGACGAAGGAGGTCAATCTCGTGCATTGCATTCTCGTATGTGGCATGGAAGGGTTCTTCCTTAGTTATTCGTGCGATATGCAGTCGTTGATAATCGTAATCATCGAGAGTATCGAGCGCATAGGTGTAATCCACAACCACGTCAAAGAGCGCATTGCTTTCGTCAGTAGACTTCGCTGGCTGTTGCTGAATAGTTCTACTAACGACTTGCACCAGCTGTCTTAATTCGGCAATCTGCTGCTTGCGAATGTTCTCATTAATGGCATAACCTTTTACAAGATATTGCTTGAGAACGCTGTTAGCCCATTGGCGGAAACGGATACCACGCTTTGTGTTGACGCGATAACCAACTGATATTATCATGTCAAGATTATAGTATTTTACCCTGCGATGAATGGTTCTTGCCCCTTCCGATTGAACTGTCAAGTAATCCTTGACAGTTGCCTCTTTCTCTAGCTCACCTTCTTTGTAGATGTTGTTGATGTGTAGGCTTACATTCTGCTTACTGGTTTGAAAGAGTTCCACCATTTGTGCTTGTGTAAGCCACACAGTCTCTCCTTCCAACTTCACATCAAGTTGGGTCTTACCATCTTCACTTTGGTAGATAATGATCTTGTCGTTTAGGTTCTCAGTCATATTGTTTAGATGTTTAGTTATTCGTAAGTGTGATGATTCACTGTTCGTGTTTTATGGTAGAAGTGCAGGGCTTGTGTACTGGTATTAGATTGTTTCTTCTATCTCATTCTTTCGTCAGTTTACGGCTCATATAACGCACAGGATACCATACGGAAAGCCATCCAACGAGGATAACTGTGAGGAAGATAAGGAGAATGTCTTCGGGATGAACGCTGATAGGATAAGCGTTGACAACGAAGTTACCAGCCTGGTCGCCAAGCTGAACAAGCCCATAAGTTTGTTGCAACCAGCATAGAATGAGACCGAGCACGATACCAATTACTGCTCCTGCTGCCGATATCATACGTCCTTCAAAGAGGAAGATGCGGCGTATCTGTCCATCAGTAGCACCGAGGTTGCGCAGGGTGATAACGTCATTCTTCTTGTCGATAATGAGCATGGAGAGCGAACCTATGATATTAAAGCAGGCAACCATAAGGATAAACGTGAGGAAGACATAAGCAAAGAGCTTCTCTATACGCATGATATTAAACGTGTCAGCTTGCTGCTCATAGCGGTCGAGTACCTTATATTTATCGCCTAACATTGCTTGTATCTCTTCCTTCGCATTGTCAATATCCACGCCTGGCTTCATGCGTAACTCTAGTGATGTAATCTCTCCTTGGCGGTTAAATATGCGGCGAGCAAAGTCTATTGATGTAATGACATAACCTTGATCATACTTGCTTTGCTTCACTTGGAATAATGCTCCTGGAGATACTAATGAGTCCTTCACAAAGGCATTTGTAGGGTTAGAAGCATCATATTGTCCCTCCCTTTGAGGCGCATATATCTGCAAATAATCCTGCCATGTCACCCCTGTACCAAGGTCTTGTGCCAGTCTTATACCAATTACGCCATATTGTAGATTGGCTACATGCAGTGTGAAATCGCCGTCACCATAGAGGATATTACTTATGTGTGTGAGCGAATCAAAGTTGTCTTCCACACCTTTCACAGTTACCATAGCTTGTTTGTCGTGATAGACAGCCAGTGCTTGATCCTGTACACATTCGGTAGCTACCTCAACGCCTGGAAGGTGTTTAACCTTTACAAGTAATGGATCATCGGCAGGCATTGCTTTCCCTTTCGTTGCTTCTATCTTCAGTTGCGGATCAAAGTTAGTAAAGAATGAAGCTACCAAGTCGGAGAATCCATTGAACCCACTTAACACAACCACCAAAGCCATTGTTGCCACAGCCACACCGAGTACGGAGATAAGACTGATGACGTTTATTGCATGTGTACTCTTCTTTGAAAAGAGGTAACGACGGGCTATGTAAAAGGGAAAATTCATGTCTTCGAATGTTGTGTACAGAATGTTATATGCTAGTGATTGAGAGGGGCTTACTTCTTAAGTAATTCGTCAATGCGTTCTAGATAGTCAAGTGAGTCATCGATGAAGAAGCGTAACTCTGGTATAATGCGCAGTTGATTATGTACGCGCTGACCTAATTCGTAACGGATTGTCTTCTCATTAGCATTGATGCTCTTTAGTAGTTCGTCTCCCTTTTCTGATGGGAAGATACTGAGGTAAGCAGTACAGATACTGAGGTCTGGACTTACTTTCACACGTGTAACACTCACTAATACACCATGCATCATGCGTGTCTGTGTCTGGAATATACTTGCCAATTCCTTTTGAAGGAGGCGTGATATACGGTTTTGTCTTGTTTCCTGCATATTCTTGTTTATAATGATTTCTACGTCATGCAAAGATACTGAAAGTTTGAAGAATCAACAAACTTATTTCTTCCTAATCAGTGTTAGTCCGTCTCGTAAGGGCAGAATAACCTTCTCTACACGCTCATCTTTGGCGATGAGGTCATTGAATTGTCGAATACCAATGGTTTGGTGATCGTGGTCATAAGCTGGATCAATTACGTGCCAGTCCCATAGCGTGTTATCGGCAAGGATGTATCCACCAGGGCAGATAATAGGTAGTAGTTTCTCATACACCTCTGCGTATGTACGCTTGTCACCATCCACAAATGCCATGTCAAACGTTATCCCGAGTTTAGGAGCTTCTTTTGCAGCATCTCCGATACGAAAGTCAATCTTGTTAGCAACGGGGGATTGTTCTATCCATGGGCGTGTGAAGTCCTCCATCTCGTCGTTTATCTCGAACGTATATACTTTGCCACCTTCCTCCAATCCTTCTGCCATACAGATAGCAGAGTAGCCACTGAATGTTCCTACCTCAAGGATGTTTTTAGGGCGAATCATTTGTACAAGCATCTTCAATAAGCGTCCTTGCAGATGTCCACTAGCCATTCGACCATGAATGGTATGGATGTTTGTCGCACGATAAAGCCGATAGAGATAATCTCCCTCGGGGTCAATATGCGCTGCGAGATAATTGTCGTATGCTTTCTCTCGTTCTTCATCCAAATGGAGAGAAGTGTTACTTGTTATCATGAAGTTCAAATGTTCAAAGTCTGTATCACGATATTTAAAGGAGGAATGCTTCTATTGCCAGCCGATAGCTATTCATGCCGAATCCTTGAATAGTACCTTTACAAGCAGGGGCTATCATTGAATGGCGACGGAACTCCTCACGGTCATTGACGTTGCTGATATGTACTTCGATGACAGGAGTTTGTAGTGAGCGAATACAATCCAATAAGGCTATGCTTGTGTGCGTATAAGCTCCGGCATTGAGAATAATACCATCATAAGCGAACCCTACTTCCTGTAACTTATTGATCAGTTCGCCTTCTATATTGCTTTGATAATACTCAATTTCGACGTTCGGATAATCCTTACGGAGTTGTTGGAGATACGTCTCCATTGACTCCTTGCCATAAATTCCAGGTTCACGAACGCCGAGTAAGTTCAGATTCGGTCCATTGATAATGATTACTTTCATCTCTCTTTCCTGCTTAAATATCGTTTTTCTACATTATCTTTGCATAAGATAAGCTGTATGCAAAAATAAGAATTTAAATGGAAACAGACAAGAATTCAAATGATATTGTCAGTCGTTATCGCCGTTATCTGAAGTTAGAAAAGGGGCATTCTGCCAACACTTTGGATGCTTATATGCGTGATTTGGATAAGCTCTTACGTTATCTTGCGGCAGAGAACATAGATGTGTTGAAGGTAAAACTTGAAGACTTGGAATTCTTCGCAGCCTCAATATCCGACCTCGGTATTGGTCCTCGCTCTTTAGCGCGTATCCTTAGCGGTGTGCGCCAGTTCTATCGTTTCCTTGTATTGGATGGTTACTTGGAGGTAGACCCTACCGAACTATTAGAATCCCCGAAACAACCTAACCACTTACCCGAAGTTCTCTCCACTGCAGAAGTCGATCTCCTCGAACAAGCCATCGACCTTTCTAAGTGGGAAGGGCATCGTAATCGTGCTATCATTGAGGTACTATTCTCTTGTGGCTTACGTGTTTCCGAACTTACCCACCTTACTTTGTCTAATCTATACATCGAAGAGCAATATATCAGAGTATTAGGAAAAGGGTCAAAGGAACGCCTTGTCCCTATCTCTCCTAGGGCTTTAGAGGAATTGAGTTATTGGTTTGATGACCGTAACAAGATGGATATAAAGCTGGGTGAAGAGGATTATGTCTTCCTCAATAGGCGTGGACATCACCTCACCCGCACTATGATTCTTATCATGATTAAGCGTTATGCAGTAGAAGCGGGCATAAAGAAGACTATCTCTCCACACACGCTTCGTCACTCCTTTGCCACCTCTTTGCTTGAAGGTGGAGCTGATTTGCGTGCTATTCAAGCCATGTTAGGACATGAGAGCATCGGTACAACGGAGATATACACGCACATTGACACCACAACCTTACGTCAGGAGATACTTGAGCACCATCCTCGCAATATCAAATACGATGAAGAGCACCAAGCAGATCCTTTGTCTGAATGAACATCAAAGGCTGTCTCTGCGGGTTAACCAAAGATTCATCAGAGGGTCAGAGAGACTATAACAACCATCTTGTCGTGTAACCAAATCTATGTCAAGAAGCTTATTGAGAGCCGCTTGTGTGGAACTTGGAGATTTGAGCCGATGCTTTTTTGTGAAATTAGCAGATGTTATCTTTGAGGCAGGAGAATCCTCGTGTATAGCAAAGAGAGTTGCCTTTTGTTGCTCACTAAGCATTTGTAGAATCTCTCTAAACCGGTAATCATTTTGTTTAAGGAGTCTGTTTATTAACAAGTTTGCCATTTCCTCATCGCAGATACCATGTTTGGGTGTACAGGCAAAGGCATCATTCATGATTTGTTGATTATAGAGTGTCACACCTTTCATCATATCATATACAACTTTAATAGCAGCTGTTGTTATGTCTTTCTCTGCCTCATGAAAGTTCTTTTGTGCAAACTCAGTATATATGTCTAAAGGGATTGCATTCAACTCGATAAGCCTAGCACTATTATAAAATGGGCGTCCTTTAGAACCGAACATTTCGTCCATTATACGCCGTTGGCTCCCTGCGAATACGAAATTGGCATTGCTTGTCTTTTGTATATGTGTACGTAGGGTTGCTTCGAAGTTCTTTTCTGGATAATGGGTTATTTGCTGAAACTCATCAATAACAATAAGGCATCTTCGATCAGATTTATTAATGAACTCGAATATCTCCGATAGCGTGTAATCAGGCTGAACGATGTCCCCTAGTTTGATATCAAAGGTAGGGGTTCCTTGTATAGGGTCGTAACCAAAACTTGCACTGAGCGATTTTAATGTCATTGAGAATAGGCGCATCATCTTCTCACTACGTGAAGCTACGCGACGAAAGACGGTATTCCCGAAAGTATAAACGAACTCATTAAGGGTACCTGTCTCAAGTATATCTACAAAAATAGTGGTGTACTCGTTATCAATGTCAGCTTTGTCAAATACAAAGTCTACTAACTTCGTTTTCCCCATTCGGCGTTCTGCAGATAATATAACGTTCTGTTGATTGCACAAATAGTCGTGTAATAACTTTGCTTCTTTCTGCCGATCGCAAAAGTATTGAGCTGGGATTTGACCACTAACAATGAAAGGATTAATGTCTATTGTCATATTTTCTCTGTCTTAGGATAGCACAAAGATAAGCATTAAGCACTAATTATGCAAATCAAATTACTTGTTTTGAATAATTTAATTCACATAATTATTCTATGTGGCTGAAGGATTCTCTGTCCCACAGAATACGTAAGCCAACGAATATAAGACAAATGGCATACGATTTTAATTTTAACACTTTTGAATCCTCTTATCGCCTACGTTAACTATAAAAAACGATAAAAGGCAATAGAGATACAATATTTTATGTACCTTTGCGAGGTAATATCTGATATTAAATAATTAAACAACGTTTAAGATGAAACTCAAACATTTATTCTTAATCGCCTTACTTTTCATCACTGGTATGGTCTCTGCACAGCAGATGGGACCTATTCCTGTGAATAAGAATGTAAGGCAAGGTAAGCTTAGCAATGGCTTGACTTACTACATTCTCCACAATGATTGGCCTGAGCATGTAGCCAATTTCTACATTGCGCAGCGTGTTGGTTCTATTCAAGAGAACGAGAATCAGCGTGGTTTGGCTCACTTCCTGGAGCACATGGCGTTTAATGGTTCAGAGCATTTCCCAGACTCTACTCTGCTGGAGTTCACCCGTTCTTTGGGCGTAGAGTTTGGTAGTAACTTAAACGCTTACACGAGCATTGACCAGACAGTCTATCGTGTTTGCGATGTGCCAACAACACGCCAGACAGCTCTCGACTCTTGCTTACTCATCCTCAAAGACTGGTCAAATGGATTGACATTAGCTGATAAGGAAATCGACAAGGAACGTGGTGTTATCCATCAAGAGTGGCAATTAGGTCAGTCAGCCCAAATGCGTATTCTTGACAAGGTGTTACCAGAGTTCTATCCTAACTCTAAGTATGGTAAGCGTCTGCCAATCGGTTTGATGGAGATTGTAGATAAGTTCCCTTATCAAGCACTGCGCGATTATTACAAGAAGTGGTATCGCCCAGATAACCAGTGTATCATCGTTGTGGGCGATGTTGATGTAGACCACATCGAGAATCAGATTAAGCAACTCTGGAATGGAGTAGTCGTTCCTGCTAATGCCGCTCAGGTAGTAGCAGAGCCTGTTCCTGATAATGCCCAAGCCCTTTACATCTTTGGTAAAGACAAGGAATTGCCATACAGTGACGTGGCTCTTTATATGAAGCATGACGCTTTCCCAGACGAGGCAAAGACCGATCAGAGCTATTTCATCGATTCTTATGCTAAGCGTATTATCAGTATGATGCTGAACCAGCGTTTGGCAGAACTAGCCCAGAAGCCAGACTGCCCATTTACTGGAGCCTATGCAGGCGATGGTACCTACATGCTTTCAAGAACAAAAGACGCCTTCGGCATGGAGGCTAATGCGAAGGATGGTAAGGATCTTGAGACGCTTGCCGCATTGTATAGAGAGGCACAGCGTGTACATCAGCACGGCTTTACAGCAACTGAATTTATGCGTGCAAAGGACGAGTTCTTGTCTCAATTAGAGTCGGCTTATGTCAACCGCAATAAGATAAAGAACGATCAGTATGGCGATGAGTTGCGCGACCATTACCTATCAAACGAACCTATCCCAAGCAAGGAAGACGAGTATCAGATTATGAAACAACTCGTCGAAATGCCTGCTTTGAACGTCAATGTCATTAATGAGTTTGCAAAGGATCTCATCACGGATAAGGATAGCAACTTAGTTATTCAGATCTTCGCACAAGAGAAGGCTAACAAGGTTTACCCAACGAAGGCACAGATGGCGCAAACCATCGCTAACGTGCGTGGTGAGCAGATCAAAGCTTATGTTGACAATGTGAAACAAGAGCCTTTACTCGATGAGAAGGCATTACCAAAGGCTGGTAAGATTGTCAGCGAGAAGGAGAACAAGACACTCGGATACAAGGAGCTGACATTGAGCAATGGCGCACGTGTCATCTTGAAGAAGACGAACTTTAAGGATAATGAGATACTGTTCCAGGCTATTGCAAAGGGCGGTAAGGGGCTATATGGCAAGGCTGACTACAGCAACTTACGGTTGTTTAATAACGTCATAGCTTACAGCGGACTCGGTAACTTCTCTAACCAGGAGTTGCAGAAGGCTCTTGCAGGTAAGCAGGCAACCATCTCTTGTGGACTTATTAACTATTATCAGACGCTCTCTGGCTCATGTGTCCCTAAGGATGTTGAGACCATGCTTCAGTTGCTTTACCTCAACTTCACAAAGGTTGCAAAGGATGAGGCGTCTTACAAGGCGATGATGTCTCAAATGGAATTAGCCTTGAAGAACAAGGACCTCTCTCCCGAGAGCGTATATTCCGACTCGGTTACAATAACTATTTACGGGCATGAAGCTCGCTTTGCGCCATTATCTTTGAACACCTTAAAAGGCGTAAACTATGACCGTATCTTACAGATTTGGAAGGAGCGTTTCGCCAATCCAGGACAGTTTGTTTACTACTTCGTGGGCAATTTCGATGAAGCTTCTCTGCGCCCACTGATCGAGAAGTATATCGCATGTTTGCCTAAGGGCAAGTCGGAGAATTGGCGAGAATTACCAGGATATGCAAAGGGTAACATCGTTAATAAGTTCACCCGCAAGTCGGAAACGCCAAAGGCTATTGCCTTCGAGTTGTGGCATGCGCCTGCAGCTTACAATGTTGAGAACAAGGTATTGACCGATGCTGCAGCACAGGTATTGTCTATGGTCTATCTAAAGAACATTCGTGAGGACGCAAGTGCGGCTTATTCTGTTGGTGCAGGCGGTGATTTAACGCGTTTTGGCGATAAGGCGGTCGCTCTCATCCAAGCCTATTGCCCAATGGATCCTAACAAGTCCGACCTTGCCTTGAAGCTCTTAGCTGAGGGCATGAAGGATAACACTATGAAGATGGACGCAGATAAGGTTCAGAAAGTAAAGGACTTCATGTTGAAGCAAGCAGAGCTATCAGCGAAGAACAACAGCTACTGGATGGACGTTATTGACGAGTATATCTCAACTGGCGTAGACCTCCACTCTGGCTATAAGGCAGCAGTCGAGTCGCTCACACCAGCTAAGATTGCAGCATACTTGAAGAGCCTCGTTGCAGCTGGTAACCACGCTGAAGTGGTGATGACACCAGCGAAGTAATCGCTCTGAAATAAGTATCGTTTATAAGCTAACGGGCAAAAGGACGAGAGTTATCTCACCTCCCTTTTGCCCGTTTTCTGTGTCTGTATTGGTTGTAAAGCATGTCCAGTTTCTCGCTTAAAGGCATTTACGATGAATCAATGTAAGCTCAATAAGAATACTTTGAAATATATGAGAAAGAAAGAATCTCATAGGGCTAATATCTTTTTAAGTATGGTTCCGACTTGCAAAGAAGCAGGATTTGTATTATCTTTGTACGGGAGTAACGTCTGTTTCATCATGAAGAGACACAGGTTTCATCACGATGAGACACTCGTTTCATCATGATGAGACACTCATTTCATCGTGATGAAACTAAAGCGGAATGCTGACTAAAAAGATAAAACTCGCGGATAGAATAATCAAGGAACACGTTAGAAAGAAATCGGGAACACTAGATTTATTCCGCGCTAACCGTATATAAAAAGAAAGGAAATATTATGGCAATTGATTACAAACTAATGAGAGCAACTGGCGGATTACCTAAGAATGCCGAGTTGAAGGTTATTACAGTGGAGAGGCAAACGGCTGGTTTAAGGCGAATGAGTAAGAGCATTGAGCAGGCTACATCGCTCACAACAGGCGATATTCTTGCAACGATTATTGCCTTGAAGTCGGAGATAATAGCCGAACTGAAGATGGGGAATCGCGTTCATCTACCAGGAATTGGCTACTTCTCACTTGCATTGAAAGGTGATATCTATAGAGATTCTCGAACGAACAGACCGCGATTGCGCAATGCTAAGATACGTAAAATTAAGTTCCGCCCTGACGCTGAATTTCTGCATGATCTTGGTGGGATTGAGATAAGGAATATAACCGACGAATATGGCATGACGGCTGTTCCAAATAGTGATGATATTGATGCCGCTGTAGAAAATTTACTTACTAATGGACATGTCTTTACATCAGAGCAATTCCGACGGAGCTTAGATCTCTCGAAATCTACATCTTATAGGCTCCTTACCAAACTAGAATCGGAAGGGAAGATCGTTAACATTGGTTCTCGCCGTTGCAAGTTATTCAGAAAGGCTTAACGTCAGCGCAAAAGAAAAGGAGCAAAGGGATGTTTTTATAAATATAATTGCTATATTTGCAGCATGAAGAAACAAGCAAAGAAGACAATGCTACAAGAAGGTGGGAAATACTGCCTTGATGTCTCAAAATTAGTTTTTGGGGGCGTTATCCTTGCTGGTATCATGAAACAGAATATAGAGGACTATATGACGTTGTTCATTATCGGGGGACTTGTATTTGCATTATTAATCGTTGCTGGATTCCTTATGATTGATATTTCTAACAAACTAAAAGGGAAGTAAGTATGGAGTTAATATATTTTCTTACCATCATTGGGGTCGTAGCCTTAGGGCTAATTATTTGGATGCTATTTGAGCAGCATAACATCAATAAGATGGAAACAAAATAGGTAATTTACTAGCTTATATCAATAAAAAGCCATTCTCAACACTTGATTGAGAATGGCTTTCTTATTATGTATATGCTTTATTTGTCTTAGCCAATCCACTTCACATAAGCGAAGTCCTGACGGTGAGGCAAGAGACTGTTCTTAGGGAACATGCGAACTGCATATTTGTAAGCACCAGCCTCGGTTGCATCGAAAGATGCTTCAAAGGTATAATGGTTACCCTCTGTCTTCACGAGCTTGAATGGGATTACCTTATGGATATTTACATCGTCAACTGGTGCATGCTTCAAGAATACAAGCTCCAAGCCGATAGCATCTTGCAAACCTTGCTCGTCAAGGGTGTAAGTTACCTTTATCTTATGACCTGTTGCTATATCTTGCAATGCCTCCTCATTCTTTGAAACGACATAGATGCTGTCCCAACGCTCGGCAACCGACTCTTTCCAAAGAGCAATCTCCTTAGCGAGATGATAATCGTTCTTCTGCAATTCGTGTGAACGCTTAGCCTGACGCTCGTAGAACTTATCGTAGTAGTCATCCAACTGACGCTTCATTGTGTAGTGAGGAGCAATAGTTGCGATAGAGTTCTTCACAACTTTCACCCAGTCCTCTGAATAACCCTTCTTCTTATCTTTGTTGAAGTAGAGCGGTGCAATCTCATTCTCAAGCAAACTATAGATTGTAGCTGCATCAAGCTGATCTTGATAAGCTTGGTTCTGATAGGTGCGCTTCTCCGGCAATGCCCATCCTGCACCCTCACGGTAGCCTTCAACCCACCAGCCATCGAGAACAGAGAGGTTTACAACACCGTTCATTTCTGCCTTCTCACCAGATGTACCACTTGCCTCAAGTGGACGAGTTGGTGTGTTCATCCAGATATCAACGCCTGAAACGAGGCGACGAGCCAACTGCATATCATAGTCTTCGAGGAAGATAATCTTACCCAAGAACTGTGGCATACGAGAGATTTCAAAGATACGCTTGATCAATCCCTGACCTGCTCCATCAGCTGGGTGAGCCTTACCCGAGAAGAAGAACAGAACTGGACGCTCTGGGTTGTTTACAATCTTCTCCAAACGCTCAAGGTCAGTGAAGAGCAAGTGTGCACGCTTGTAAGTAGCGAAGCGACGGCAGAAACCAATCATCAATGCGTTAGGGTTGATACGCTCAAGAATAGAAACCACCTTAGCAGGATCACCCTGATTGCGGAGCCACTGCTTAGTAAACTTATCACGGATATACTTGATGAGCTTCTGCTTCAATGCCATACGTGTCTCCCAGATTTCTGCATCTGGAACGTTATAGATTGCATGCCAAATGCTCTCGTTGCTCTGATCGCTCATGAAGCTCTTGTCAAAGTACTTATCGTAAACCTTACGCCACTCTGTTGCAGTCCATGTTGGGAGGTGTACACCGTTGGTAACATAACCTACAGCGTTCTCCTCTGGGAAGTAACCCTTCCACAATGGAGCAAACATCTTCTGGCTTACCCAACCGTGAAGTTTTGATACACCATTAATTTCCTGACAAGTGTTACAAGCAAAGGTACTCATACAGAAACGCTCGCCGTGGTCATCTGGATTGGTGCGACCCATACCGATGAACTCATCCCAAGAGATACCGAGCTTAGCAGGATAATCACCCATATACTTGCCGAAGAGCTCCTCGTCGAAGTAGTCGTGACCTGCTGGTACAGGAGTGTGAACGGTATATAGCGAAGACGCACGTACAAGCTCCATAGCCTGATTGAATGTCAAGCCACCATCAATATAGTCGCAAAGACGCTGGAGGTTGCAAAGTGCTGCGTGACCTTCATTGCAGTGATAGATATCTTTCTTGACTCCGAGTTTCTTCAAAGTAAGGATACCACCGATACCGAGCAATATCTCCTGCTTCAAACGGTTCTCCCAATCACCACCATAGAGAGAGTGAGTGATAGGACGGTCGAACTCTGAATTCATATCGTTGTCTGTATCGAGCAAATAGAGCTTAATACGACCAACATTCACACGCCATACAAGTGCGTGTACCTGATAGTTGCGATAAGGTACGTCAACAACAACCTGATTGCCGTTCTCATCAAGCTCACGCTCAATAGGAAGCGAGTTGAAATTCTGTGCATCGTATTTAGCAATCTGCTGTCCGTCCATAGATAGACTCTGCGTGAAATAACCAAAACGATAAAGGAAACCAACAGCACAGAGGTCTACATTTGAGTCAGATGCCTCCTTTAGATAGTCACCAGCCAACATACCAAGACCACCAGAATAAATCTTCAATGCCTGATTAAGACCGAACTCCATACAGAAGTAAGCAACAGAAGCACGCTTCTTATTTGGCTTAACGTCCATATAAGTACGGAACTTCTTATAAACATCACTTACCTGTTTCATCAGTTTCTTGTCCTTTACGATAGCTTCCTTGCGGTCGTAGCTAAGACGCTCAAGAAGCTGAACTGGGTTATGCCCCACTTCCTCATAAAGAGTCTCGTCAAGTGCCTTGAACATGTTACGTGCTTCGTAATTCCATGCCCACCACATGTTGTGAGCAATCTCATCAAGACATGCCAATTCTTTTGGCAAGGTTGATTTCACAGTCACCTCTTTCCACTGAGGCTCGTTGGAATAATCTGACTTAATTTTCATAAATTCATTTAGTTTTTGACTATTTATCGTTTATCGTTATCAAAGCAATCATCGCTTATTACGTTCTGTTGCTTTACGTAGAGCTATGTCGTATGCCTGCTCATAATAGCGAATGAACTCACTCCATAAGGCTTTATGTGAGAGTTTCTCCGCATTACGGCGACATTTATTTACGATTGAATTATTAAAGTTCGAGTAACGAACAACTGTATCCTTAATACCATCGGCCACTTCCGAATAATTATAATCGGTGCGGTGCAACACTTTCACTCCATCTTCTATTTCGCTATATGCGCCCTTCTCTGTATTTGCCCACAAGCCAAAGCCTGCAAGGTCAGTTGTAATACAAGGTACCTTAAAAGCAACCGCTTCCAATGGAGTGTAGCCCCAAGGCTCATAATAAGAAGGATAAACACAGAGATCATTCCCTAATACAAGGTCGTAATAACTCATATTAAGGATGCCATCATCACCTGTTAGATAACAAGGCACAAAGATAAGTTTCACCTTGTCATCCTTTGCATTGCAAATACCAAGCGACTGTGCCATATTCATCACATTATCATGCTCCTGTTCGTTGAGCCAATGCGTCAAGAGTGGCATATCAAGGGGAGTATCAAAGCTCTCTCCACTCTTCAGACGCTCAATAAGGTCTTGACGCGGACTATTCACCCATCCTGGCACTTCGATAAAGGCTACGACCTCTTTCTTTAGATTCTCATCAAAGCGCAATCTATTCATCGCTTCAATGAATACATCAATTCCTTTATTACGGAATTCATAACGCCCACTGGTTGAAACGATCAATGTATCGTCGCTAAAATCAGAACCAGTAAGAGCATTTGCTACATCAAGCAAACGCTTACGAGCTGCCTTACGCTTCTTTGTGAAGGTCGTCCCCTTAGGAACAAAATCATTCTCAAAGCCATTCGGTAGAACTGCATCTACAGGCTTCTCAAGCAATTCCTTACATTCCGTAGCTGTTATATCACTCACCGTGGTAAAGCAATCAACATAATGGGCAGTCTGCTTTTCAATAGAATGCTTACTTTCCACATTCAGCTCGGAAGCCATCTGATCGCCATTATAAGCCCACAAATATTCGTATAGCGGCTTATTATTGCCTGCAATACTACGACCAATGCAAGTGGCATGAGTCGTAAAGATGGAAGCAAACTGGGGCATACGATGTTGAAGAACGAGCGCAGCAAAACCCGTTTGCCACTCGTTAGCATGGAAGATCACCTTATCTTTCTCACAAAGATAGAACTTATAGAAACTCTCTACAACGAGAGCCGTAGCGTATGCAAACATTGCAGAATCGTCATAATCTCCGTATGCATGAAGACTATCAACATGATAATATTCCCATAGCTTACCATACAATTCTTCCTTATGCTCAAAGCATGACTGAAAGTCAACGAGCATAGCAATTGGCTCACTAGGAATATCCCAACGACCAACCTTAACCTTTAAACCATCAGCCAATGCCTTTTGTTGCCAATCGGCAAAAAGACTATCATCTTGCTTGAAATAAGGAGATTGAGAATCATACCAACAATCTGGACCAAGGAATATCACATGATCCTTTATCCTGTCCTGTAATGTCTTTGCGCGAGTGGAAAGTACGGTATAGATACCTCCGACCTTGTTACATACCTCCCAACTAGTTTCAAAAATATAATCCGGAAACAACATCTTTCCTTTTAAAAATTTGATATATATCGCATACAAAGGTAATACAAAAACATATAAAACACAACTTTAGCTCTTACATTTTTGTCCTCTATTGATAAATTAATCGCTATTTTAATTAACTTTGCATATATCAAACATTTAGAATAATGGAACATAGAACTGCAATTGCGATATTAGCTTTGTTGTCCCTAGGGCTTAACATGAATGCTCAAAACGTAACAGGTGAGACGAAGAAGATTGAGTGTCAAAAAAAAGAGGGACAAGATAGTATCTTCAAAGCACATCTTGTAAACAATGAATATCAGTTTTGGTTAGATATTAACTTCTACGATAACAACATCATTGTACCACGCCAGGAGATATTCGGAAAAGTTCCCGGTTACTTTGGTGCTAAACGTGATACCCGTAAATGGATTATTTCTGATGCAACCTTCAAAGGCAAGAAAGCGATACTTACCATCATCAACGATTACGGAAGCGAAGATTTAAAAGCTGAATTGAAACGTAATACAGACGGGAATTACACGCTTACACGCTTAGAGGGAAGTGTGATGAAAATCGTTGTTGACAACAAATGGGTAAAGATTCCGAAGGAGCTTACTTTTAAATTCTTTCCTTATAAAAAGTAAGGAAGAACAACCTTATAATGAACTTTATTCATCCTCTTTTCCACAAAGATTCGACTCCTCTACTTCTTCAAAGTAAGACCGCTTTGATAATTGAGGAGTTGTCCCTCCCGTCGTATTTGCTTTTCCTAGGATACCTCTTTGAGGTGATCCACTAAGAAATACCGTTTCTAATAAACATTCATTTACTCTAATGATTGGTTGGACATAGCTTTTCATGTCGTTATATTTAGGTTATTGTTATTTCTTTAAATATTTTTTTCCATTCATTATAATAATACCTTTATAAGCTTTAGATACACGTTGACCAGCAAGATTATAAATCGATTCATCCTCACCTCGTCTATCACTGATTGACAAGGAATGAATGTTTGTTGCTGTATTAAAAGCAAAGAATGGCTTTGCAGACGCAGAAGTTGCTGGTGGATTATAGGCAATATAAGCTTTATGTGCTCCATTCTTGAAAGAATGCCCATCTTCATTCATCCAATAAAAGCCAACACCATTAATACCACCGCGGAATGCATAGTAGATTTGACCACCCTTTGTTTCCTCTTCTTGGTCGCTTCCTTTTAATACATTATCTTTATCTTTTACTCCAGTCTTAGCTGTCACTAAAAACTCATAAGTACCCTTATTTGCTTCCAAAACAACAGCCGTCCCATTGGGAATGATGTCATTTCTATTATACCGATGACTTTTCTCTAAGCTATTATTAACTATCTTGTAAGTCCAAGCAACAATACCAGCAGGAACAACTAGAGACTTATCACTATAATAAAGGGTGGCACGTTTAGCTTCAGAAATACTTATCGTTAAAGGCAAATACTCATAGACTATCTTGATAGATTTAATATAAACATCTCGAGTAGTAACAGAAGTTAAAATAAGCTTTGAGCAGAGTGAAGATTCATCTAAACGATAAAATGAGTATTTAATATTCTTGTTTTCCGCATTATCTTTATTCTTGAGTACTTTATTAAAAGGCTTTATAATCTTTAAATCAAAATGCTTTTTCTGACAAGTAAAAACTACCTCTTTCAGTCGGATATTATTCCCTGAGATGTGCAACTCGTCAGTAGATTGAAACCTAAAGAATCTATCATCTTTATCTCCTAAAAATACTGGACTATAAGGCATCCCATTTGAATTAGAAACCTCCAAGATAATATCTCCTTGCTTATATACACCTTTAAAATTCGAAATATTAGATAAATCTATTTTCTCACTAAAAACCTGTGCGTAGCACACTATAGGTAAGAAAAATATAAAGACACAGAGTTTTAAGTTTTTAAACATAGACATTAACTATCTTATTTTCCATTTAGCATTAAAAAAATACAAGCATCCATCTTCTTCATTATTACCACATAAGAATTGCAAAGACATGTAAATAAAATATGAGAATTAGAAATACTAGCATCAAAAAGACCATACAAATATACAAATAATACGGCAATAATAAAAGGCTTATAGTACAAACCCGCTAACAAAAAAGACTAACAAAGAAATTTAAACGACTGATAAACCTTATTTAAAGATAAACTTCTATTACACATAGCTTCAACAACACCACTTGTATCGATCCTTAACTCAATTAGTGTTAACCATCAACACCAATCATCAGATACCCTTGTCTAATACAACTAAAATCATCTTCTCCTCCCCCACTACGCATCTATCACATCCAGTAATCATGAGTTCGCTATTAAACAAATAACACAAGACACTCAAAAAATTGTTTGCGAACAATTTTAGCCTGCCTTAGAAGTACTTCTTCTTGGTTCTATCATAAAGTCTTATTGACGTAAGATTATTAAGGTAAGGCACGAATTGTTAACATCGACGAAATGTACTTTCGTGGG
>ERZ773008.187-NODE-187-length-43413-cov-3.373680_pt1 | contig 43413 bp, 37 predicted proteins | sample MGYA00580664_ERZ773008 | MGnify/ENA primary metagenome ERZ773008 (study PRJEB29015, sample SAMEA2738016) | human oral metagenome | biome: human oral; feature: human-associated habitat; material: dental | place: China | collected 2048 ...
GATAGGGCTATGCCCGAAAATGAAAAACCACCGGCTATGCCGGTGGATATTTATTTATGTTCTTAAGAGTTCGTATATAAAAGATTTGAAATACCTTATATGGTGCTGATAGAAACTCAATATTCTGTAAGTTAAAATTTGAAATAACTACTGACTTCAATATATTAATCATTGAAGTCAGTGATGATAAAGTATAAATAATAGCATTTTGACAGAGATAAATAAAACAGATAAAAACAAAGCCTTTATTTGAATAGAAGTGTTGAATCGGTACGGTACTTCTATGACAAAACGGATGTTATTCTTTCGTATGAGTTTTCAACTGTTCTACAACTGATTCTTCCGGAGTAACATAGATTGTAGAGTTGTTGACATAGATTACCATACCCGGTTTTGCTCCACTTGGTTTTTTTACATTTTTTCGTTCTGTGTAGTCAACAGGAACATTGGAAGAAAATTTTCCTTTACTATAGTAGGCGGCAAGAATAGCAGCTTCATATAAGGTTTTTTCAGAAATATCTTGCTGTTTTGCACGAATAATGACATGAGATCCCGGAATATCTTTTGTATGAAGCCAAGTGTCATTAGGTGAAGATAGTTTCAGAGTAAGACGATCGTTTTGTGTATTGTTTTTTCCGACTAATATTGTAGTACCGTCACTGGATGTAAATTCCATCGGAGATGAAATGGTCTCTTTTTTTGATTTATGGTTGCCCATTCGTCGGATATAGCCTTGTTTTGCTAACTCATCTTGTATTTCTGATATTTCGTCATAGGTTTCAATTTGTGAAATGGACAACAGAACATTTTCTAAGTAGGAAATTTCTTTTTGTGCAATTGCAAGTTGTTCAGTTAACTCTTCGATACGATTTTTGGATTTTTGGTATCGTTTGAAATATCGTTGAATATTTTCAGAAGGACTTTTTTGTATATCCAACGGAATGGTGATTTTTTCATTGTTGCTATAAAAATTTTCTAATGTAATTTCACTCATACCTGTCTTAATTTGATAAATATAAGAAGTGAGGAGTTCTCCGTAAAGCTTGTCCTTATCGAGCAACATAGAAGATGAAATTTCGTTGTTTTGTTTTTCTGTTTTATGTTGCAAAGTATCTAAACGAGTTTGTATTTTTTTTCTAAGTGCAGAAGTTCTTTGTTGGATTCTTTCTGTTTTATCTTTCAGAACATAGAATTCTTCACATGCAGTATGGATGGATTGATACTCGACAAGTTCCATTGTTTCATAGTGAGTCAATAATACGGATGAAAAATCAAGGATTGTATGAGGATTCCTCTGAATGACAATGCATGGACTGTATTCATGCTGTTCTATTCTTGACATCATTCTGAAAAAAGTTCCCCACAATTTTTCTGTTTTTACCTCAGAAAGAGAGCTTGCAACCTCTGTGGATTCGACATTGGCACGATAACAAATTTCTTTTGAAATCGTCGGGCTCATTCCCTCGTAACTCATATAAAACAGCTTGTAGATTTCTGAATGAAAATTGGAACATAAGCTACGAAATTCATCTTCATCAAGTCGATGGATGGGGCTTATTTTTTTATGACCGGGTGGATATTGATAGGTTAGTCCCGGCAGAACTTCTCTGACAGAACTGATGTTTAGGCTGACTCTTTTGATAGAATCAATAATTTTTCTGTCTTCGGTGTGAACTAAGATAATATTGCTGTGTTTTCCCATCAGTTCAATAATGAGAGTTTTGTTTTTCAGCACCCGAAGTTCATCATACGCGTCAATTGAGATTTCTACAATTCTTTCTGTAGAGCGTTGCTCAACACTTTTGATTGTTCCGTTTCCGATATGTTTTCTTAACAACATCAAAAACATGGGAGCCGTTAGAGGATTCTCTTTTTTTGCATCATTTACAAAATGAATTCTCGGTGTGCTTGAATTGGCACTGATTAACAATTTATGATTTTGTTTTTCATTTCGAATGGTAAGCCAGATTTCATCCTTTTCGGGTTGTGTAATTTTATCTATTTTTCCGTTCACTAATTTGGATTTCATCTCGTGTACCAGAGAACGTAAAGTGATTCCGTCTAATGCCATGTTTATTCCTCGTTTCTATATCATGTTGATTTTACCCACATATTATATCATATCGCAGGGAATTGTGAGTCTTTTAATGAGATATTCCATGAGTTAGAATAAGATTCAGACAAAAATACCGATAATCAAAAAGTTGAAATGTAGCATTTTGATTATCGGTAAAGATGAAACATTTTTTATCAAATAAAAGCTTAGTGATGACAACTTCCGTGATCGCATTCATGGTTTCCGTGATGATCTCCACGACTATGATGTCCGTGTTCGTGTTCATCATGATGATTGCAATTAGCTGAAGAGTTTGCGACTAATTTTCCGTCTAAAAAAGCTTGAACGGTTTTTTCTACATCTCCGGAAACTCCGGCATAAAGTTTAATTTTTGCTTCTTCCAAAGCGTTTACTGCACCACTGCCGATTCCACCACAAATTAAAACATCTGTTTCTTTATTTTTTAGGAAGGTAGCAAGAGCACCATGGCCCGATCCTTGTGTATCAAAAATTTTTGAATCTTTGATAGTGTTGTTTTCAATATCATACATCATAAATTGAGCTGTGTGTCCGAAATGTTGGAACACTTGTCCGTTTTCATAAGTAATAGCAATTCTCATAGTATTGTTTCCTTTCTGTTGTAACATTTGAGAAGTAGAGAGAGTATCACAGTCTATCTCATAATTTCCACCACAAATTTTTAATTGTTTGCCATTGATAATGGAATCTGCTATTTTTTTTCTCGCTCTGTCATAAATAGCAGTTACTGTTGTTCTGGCAACATTCAGCCTGGAAGCACATTCCAACTGACTAAGACCTTCATAATCAATCCAACGAATCGTTTCGAGTTCATCGAGCGTTAATTCAACAACAGAGTCTCCGTCATACTCTTCAGGAATAAAATTCCAGTAGTCCGGATATTGGCAAATTTTTCTACAGCGAATTGGTCGGGAAATAGAAACCACCTCCTATTTTTGACATATGTCAATTATAAACTTATATTATTTTTTATTTTTTGTCAATATCTCACGTTACAAAAAAGAAAATTATCAAAAAATCAGTTTTGTAAGCAGAATAAAAATAGTTGAAATGTGATATAATGACATTATTTAACGAATGTAAGATAAGTGTAGAGTGGATTTAAGAAATTCAGATACAGAAAATTTGAATGCTGTAAGTAGAACATCAAAAATTATAATTTAGTCATTGTAATAATTGGGACAATTGTTTTTAGGAAGAGAGGGAATGGTTATGAAAGTGAAAAAAATAGGCATTGTCAGTCTGTCAAAAGGGATACTCGGAGAGGATTTTATCCGTCATGAGTTAGAGATTGGTTTGAAGAGATTACGAAACTATGGAGTAGAAGTTGTTTTTATGCCTCATGCACTCAAGGGATTGGATTATTTACAAAACCACCCTGAATCACGAGCAAAAGATTTGATTGATGCGTTTGAAGATGATTCGATTGATATGATTTTATGTGCAATAGGAGGAGATGATACTTATCGTCTGTTACCTTATCTTTTTGAGGATCATCAGCTTGAAAGAGTAGTAAATCAAAAGATATTTTTAGGATTTTCAGATACAACCGTCAATCATTTTATGCTTCATAAACTGGATATAATCACTTTTTACGGGCAATCATTTCTATCCGATGTATGTGAAATCTCTTCTGAAATGTTACCCTATACAAAAAAATATTTTGAAGAGTTGATTACAACAGGAACCGTCAAAAGAATTACTCCAAGCGAAGTATGGTATGAAGAGAGAGAAGATTTTAGTGAAAAAGGAGTTGGCGTTTCTATGCCTTCTTTTGCAAACCAAGGGTTTGAACTGATTCGCGGAAACAAAACGTTTGAAGGACAAATTTTAGGCGGTTGTTTAGAATCTATTTTCTATAATTTTTTTGACAATTCAAGATATGATGATACGGTAGAGTTATGCCGAAAATATGAAATCTTCCCTTCTTTGGAAGAGTGGAAAGATAAGATTCTTTTGTTAGAAACGAGCGAAGAAAGGCCGAAACCGAATCTTTTTAGAGAGATGATTTGTGCATTAGAGAGATATGGAATTTTTGATGTTGTATCCGGAGTCTTGGTGGGTAAACCGCAAAATGAAATGTATTACGAAGATTACAAAAAAATAATGTTGGAAGAAATTTCTAATCAGAAACTTTCTCTTTTATGTAATATCAATATCGGGCATTCCACACCTCGATGTATTATTCCGTTTGGGATTTATGCAAGAGTCGATTCAAATAAACAAACAATTGATTTTGAATAGTGTGTCCTGTATCTGCATGCAGTTTGAGGAACGATTGATATAAGAACGGGAAAAATTTTAACTTGGTAAAGATATCAATCATGAAAGAGCAACTGAGAAGAGAGATTTAAAAGAATAATTTCGATAATCCGGGAGATAGTAATTTATAAAGAAGAAATCCTATGAAATAGTTCTAAAATGTTTTGATATTTTGTATCGGAAAATATGCTTCTGATTTTTGAATAACACTCTTATTTGTGATATAATAATATTTTAATAAAAGAGAGGAGAATTTCATGTCTAAGAGAGGATTAATTGAGACAGTTTCAGAAGATGAAGTAAAAAAACAGCAGCATTATGCTGATATGATAAAGGTACAAAATACAGAAAAGTATCATGATAAAAAACCTAAGTATATGATTACAACTTGGGGTTGCCAAATGAATGAACACGATAGTGAAAATTTATCGGGTATGTTTGAATATATGGGTTATGAGCTGACAGACAGAGAAGAAGATGCAGATGTGATATTATATAATACTTGTGCAATTCGTGAAAATGCTGAGCTTAAAGTATACGGAAATTTAAGTTTGTTAAAACATATCAAAGAAAATCGTGACGATATGATTATCGGCGTATGTGGTTGTATGATGCAACAACCTCATGTTGTGGAAGAACTCAAGAAAAAATACAGTCATGTGGATATTGTGTTCGGTACACATAATATTTATCAATTTCCGGAAATGTTATATCAACAGTTGACGAGTAACGCCGGACAGTTGATTGATGTTTGGGACATCGACGGTCAAATTATAGAAGGATTACCGACAAACAGAAAGTTTGATGTAAAATCTTTTGTCAATATTATGTACGGATGCAATAATTTCTGCACTTACTGTATTGTTCCTTATACCAGAGGAAGAGAACGCAGTAGAGAGCCGAAGGATATTTTGGATGAAATTAGATTTTTAGCAAACGAGGGAATTAAAGAGATTACATTATTAGGACAAAATGTAAACTCCTACGGAAAGACTTTGGAGCAAAATTATACTTTTGCAGACTTGTTGCGAGATGTGAATGATATTGATGGAATTGAACGAATTCGTTTTATGAGTTCACACCCGAAAGACTTGTCGGATGAGTTGATTGATGCCATGGCAGAATTGCCGAAAGTTTGTGAAAGCTTGCATTTGCCGATTCAATCCGGCAGTACGAGACTGTTGAAAAAGATGAATCGACACTATAGTAAAGAAGATTACTATCTTTTGGTGGATAAATTGAGAGCGAAGATTCCGAATATCGGGTTTACTACCGATATTATGGTCGGTTTTCCGGGTGAGACGGAAGAGGATTTCTTAGAAACGATGGAAGTGGTAGAAAGAGTACAGTATGATTCGGCGTTTACATTTTTGTATTCCGTTCGTAAAGGAACACCCGCTGAAAAAATGGAAGACCAAGTTCCTGAAGAGGTAAAAAAAGAACGATTCCAAAGATTGTTGGAGCCTGTTAATCGGATTGCTGCTGAAAAAAATCATGCTTATGCAGGAAAGATTGTAGAAGTATTGGTAGAATCCGTAAGCAAGCGAGATGAAACAAAATTGACGGGAAGAACAAGAGAAAACAAGTTGGTAAATTTTGACCGTCCGGAGGGAGATTGGATTGGCAAAATTGTGCATGTGAAGATTACGAATCCCAAATCATTTTCATTGAACGGAGAGATGGTTTCGGATGAGGAAGTATTGGGATAGATTGCATGGTATCAACCGGGAAGGTGGGAAGTGACGATTGGCAAAACTAACTCCGATGATGGAACAGTATTTTTTGATAAAAGAACAACATCCTGATGCGATATTATTTTTCCGTCTGGGTGACTTTTATGAAATGTTTTTTGAAGATGCAAAAGAGGCATCGAAAATATTAGAGATTGCCTTGACTGGACGCTCCTGCGGATTGGAAGAAAAAGCGCCGATGTGTGGAATCCCTTTCCATAGTTGTGATTCTTATATTCAAAAATTGATTCAAGCAGGAAAAAAGGTTGCAATTTGCGAGCAGATGGAAGATCCCAAAGAGACAAAAGGGTTGGTCAAAAGGGAAGTTACGAAGATTATTACACCGGGGACATTTATTGATGAGAGTGTGATTCAATCATTTCGAAACAATTATATTTTGTCTGTTTATCTTTCTAATGATCACAAAGAGTTTGCTCTCGCTTATGTGGATGTTTCAACAGGAGATTTGAATGTTTCCAAAGTATCCTATTTTGATTTTGCGGATATATTCTACAAAATTTCTCCTTCCGAGCTGATAGGTAACAACGTGTTTATCAATTTTTTGAACGGAAAAGAGAAACTGGTAAGACAGATAAGATTATTTGTACAAAATCATCATGTGTGTGTGAACGCTTCGGAGTTGATTTCAAAAGAAGTGGAAATAGAGTTTTTTTCTGAAGAATATTTAAGAACACAACACCTTTTAGAACAACAAAATACGGATGTTCGTTTGTCAATTCGTATCTTGTTGTCCTATATTCAATACACGCAAAAGACGGTTGCAAACAACTTGAATTCCATTCATTGGATTTATCAGGATAAATATTTGCATTTAGATTATTCTTCTATTTCTAATTTGGAGCTTATGGAGAGTTTTCTTCAAAAAAATAAAAAATATTCTTTGTTCGGTGTTTTGGATAAAACGAAAACTTCAATGGGTGCAAGAATGCTTCGAAAATGGATTGAACATCCTCTTCGAGATAAAAAGGAAATTGAACAGAGGTTAGATATTGTTGAAGAATGTATCTCTGATTACAGTTTGAGAGAGGATTTGAGGGAGTATCTGGACTCTGTATATGATATGGAGAGAATTTGTGCAAAAATCAGCTATGATACTGTCACAGTAAGAGATCTGTTGAATTTGAAAGAATCGTTGTATGATTTGCCGAACTTGAGAGAAAAAATCGAGCTATCGGATAAAAAATTGGTGATTCAAATATTTGAACAGATGGACACGTTAGAGGATATTTATCATTTGCTTGATGATTCTATTTCAGATAGACCTATCGGAACAATTAAGGATGGCGAAGTGATTCGGGAAGGATATTCCAAAGAGTTGGACGAGATGAGAAGTATTGAAAAAAATGCTGCTTCGATTTTATCTCAAATGGAATTACAGGAGAGAGCTTCGACCGGATTCAAGACTTTGAAAATCGGATACAATAAAGTGTTCGGTTACTATATTGAAATTACTCACGCGGCACTAAAATCAGGCGAACTTCCTGAAAGCTATGTGAGAAAGCAAACTCTTGCCAACTGTGAGAGGTATATCAATCAGGAATTGAAAGAATTGGAAATAAAGATTTTGACATCCAGACAGAGGGCATTAGATTTACAAAACGAGTTGTATGCTGAAGTGAAGACACAAGTGAAACATGCCGTTTTTAGAATCCAGACAACTGCAGATAAAATAGGTTCGTTGGATGCATTGCTTTCTCTTGCGGAAACAAGTTATCAAAATGATTATGTGAAACCGTCCATCAATAAGGAAAAGCGTCTTGAGATTGCAGATGGTAGACATCCGGTTGTGGAACGTTTGGTGGAAGAACAAATTTTTGTGCCGAATGATACGAATTTATTGAAAGACAAAAATTTTATGATTATTACAGGTCCGAATATGGGTGGAAAATCTACTTATATGAGGCAAGTTGCACTGATTTGTATTATGGCTCATATCGGTTGTTATATTCCGGCAAAGTCTGGAGATATTCCTTTGTTGGATGCGATTTATACCCGTGTGGGAGCAGCAGATGATTTATCACAAGGACAGAGTACATTTATGGTAGAAATGAACGAAGTATCTCATATTTTGGAACATGCGACAGAACACAGCCTAGTCATTTTGGATGAAGTCGGTCGAGGAACAAGTACCTATGACGGAATGAGTATCGCATGGGCGATTGTTGCTTTTATTTGTCGCAAGATTCAATGTATGACTCTGTTTTCTACCCACTATCATGAAATAACAGATATTGCTGAACGGTTCGACAATGTTGTCAATTATTGTGTAGCGGTAGAGGAAAAGAAAGAAGAAGTGTTGTTTTTAAGAAAGTTGGTACAAGGGAAAGCGGATAAAAGTTATGGAATTCATGTTGCGAAGTTGGCACACTTGCCCAAAGAAGTGTTGTCGCTTGCAGAACATAAGTTGAATCAGCTACAAAGTCAAAAACAGGAATGGAGTAGAGAAATAGGGGAAGATGTTTTCGTAGAGGAATCGAAAGAATCCGATATTAAGAACTTAAAACATCGAGAGATTATCAATGAATTGGAAGGTATCAATACAGATACATTGACTCCGTTAGAGGCACTGTTGGTGATTCATAAAATCAAAGAAAAACTTCTAAAGTAACGCTGTTTCTAAAGTGATGCTGTTATAGAGAGGAGGATTTTTTGGGACAAGAAATTTTTATTTTAGATGAGTTCACAATCGGTAAAATCGCAGCGGGAGAGGTTGTGGAAAGACCGTCTTCCGTTATCAAAGAGTTGGTGGAGAACTCAATTGATGCAAATGCAAAAAATATTGTGATAGAAATTAAAGATGGTGGAAAACAGTACATCAGAGTATCCGATGATGGTGTCGGAATCCCTCATGCAGAATTGAGTAAAGTGTTTTTGAGACATTCTACAAGCAAGATTCAAAAAATTGAAGATTTGGAGAACTTACAGACTTGTGGGTTTCGTGGAGAGGCATTATCTTCAATATGTGCAGTATCGAAAACAACTTTGATGACAAAAACATCTGATGAAGAATGGGGAAGTCGTGTTTTTGTAGAGGGCGGAAAATATATTTCGACAGAAAAAATAGGACTTTCTCAAGGAACTACATTGGTGATAGAGGATTTGTTCTTTAATGTTCCGGCAAGAAAGAAATTTATGAAATCTTCTCCGGCAGAAGCTATGGCAATCAACCAGATTGTGTGTCGTTTGGCAATGGGAAATCCTTCCATACGATTTAAATTGATTAGCAATAACAAGGTTATCGTATCTACTGTAGGAGACGGAACATTGGAAAATGCAATTCGTTCTATCTATGGCAAAAATGCAATTGAGCAGATGTTTTACGCAAAGAGAAATTTTGAACAAGAAGTGACCTTATATGGCTATTTGTCAAAGACCAGCATGTATCAAACAAATCGAAGAATGCAAAATTTCTTTTTTAACAGACGGTATGTCGAAGATATCTCTGTTGCAAGAGCGATGGAAGATGCGTACAAGGGAACCATTCCAATCGGTAAATTTCCATCTTGTGTGCTGTTCATTGATTTGAATCCGGCACAGATAGATTTTAATGTCCATCCGAATAAATTGAATGTGAAATATGACTCCGAATTGAGGTTGGAAGACAAGGTGTACGCTTTTGTTCGCGATGCTTTATTCCAAAAAAGCAATCATTTGATTCCGAAGGGAAGTTTTGTTCGTGAAGAAAAAACAGTAGAGCCTCCGGTGAAAGTTCAAGTTCCGATTTCTGTTACAGAAGAAAAAGAGTCGGGAGAATCACAAGAAATTGCAGTATTTTGCTTTGAAAAGAAAGATGCAACAACTCCTTTTGAAAAAATATTATTTCCAAACGAATCTGATACAAAAGAATTTGAGTCAAAAGTGTTCGATAAAAAAATATCTGATGAAAAAGTATCAGATGTGAGAAAAAAACTTTCTGTAGAAGAAAATAGGATGATGGCTAATGAAGTGCAGGAATCAGAGAACGGTTATCGTGAAGTTGAATGTTATAGAGAGAAAAACAGAGCGAAAGAATTCACTGTAGCGGAGAGGGGAAAAGAAATATCAGAACCGGTCGTTCAGAATTTTTTACAAACAGAAAAAAAAGAAGAAGACATTCTAAATTATGAACAATTGCATTATGTAGGTAGAGTTTTTTCTACGTATCTCATTATGACAAAAGAGGAACGAATGTATTTAATTGATCAACATGCGGCGCATGAGAGAGTATTGTTTGAACGATATATGGTCTTGTTGCATAAAGATGAGCTTTCCTCTCAACAATTGCTGAATCCGATTTTACTTGAGCTATCTTATGAAGATGCAACTTTGGTAGAAATGTATCGTGATGAAATCCAAAAATTAGGATTTGATTTTGATTTTTTGGGAGAAAAAGTGATTGTGATTCGCGGAGTACCTGTTTTCTTTCAGGAAACGCAGGGCGAACAATTTATGTACGAAATTATTGAACTGTTGCAAGAAAATAAAAATCTTGAAAACTATGAGGAATTTATTGATAAAGTAGCTACAAAGGCTTGCAGAGCAGCAATTAAAGCAAATGATCGCATCGTGGATACAGAAGTAGAAGCGTTGTTAAAGGATTTGAATCAGTGTGACAATAAGTATACCTGTCCTCATGGACGACCTGTATTTATCGAAGTGAAAAAATACGACTTGGAAAAGATGTTTAAGCGAGTGAATGCTTAAGCGATGTAAGTTTAAGAAAAATGAGTGTGATAAACTTGAACAAGGTAATTATGATTTCGGGACCAACAGGAGTCGGAAAAACGAAAACATCAATTCAATTAGCAAAGAAGATAGATGGGGAGATTATATCTGCAGACTCTATGCAAATTTATCAAGAAATGAATATCGGAACAGCAAAGATTCGTGAGGAAGAAACGGAAGGAATCAAACATCACTTGATTGATGTGATTTCACCGGATGAGAACTTTACAGTTTCTGATTTTCAGCAAAGAGCATTAGCTCTAATTGATGATATTACAAACAGAAAAAAAGTTCCGATTATTGTAGGTGGAACAGGATTATATGTGAATTCACTTTTATACGATATGGATTTTCAAAGTAATACAGTCGATAGAGAATTGAGAGCGGAGCTCTTAAACTTATTGGAACGAGAAGGAAAAGATGCACTCTTTCATCAATTGGAAGAAATAGATTCCAAAAAAGCTGAAACAATTGATAGGCACAACAGTAAAAGAGTGATTCGTGCAATTGAAATTGCAACTTATGCTAAAAAAAATAAAGATTTTGCCAACGATATTTTGCCGAGAAAAGACATGCAATTTTTATTATTTACTCTATATGCAGACAGAAAGCTGCTGTATGAGCGAATCAATAACAGGGTAATGGAAATGATAGAGGATGGATTGGTTCAAGAAGTTGAAAGCTTGGTTAAAAAATATCATCTTACAGAAGAAAACCAATCTATGAAAGGAATCGGCTATCGTCAAGTCATTGCCTTTCTTGAAAAAAAGATAAGCAATTTGGAAATGATAGAAGAAATAAAAAAAGATTCCCGACGATATGCAAAAAGGCAGTTGACTTGGTTTAGAAGATATCCGTTTGCTAAATGGATAGACATGGATCAAGAATTTTCAGTAGCCTTTGAGGATATCCTGAAACAGACAATGGGATTTTTGGAGGGATAACATCTGTATCGGATAAGATACAGGAAGAAGATAATATAGAAGATTTTCAGTTTATGAAACAGTACATTTGTGATGGAATCAATCATCATTTATTCAACGATTCAAGTTCTTTTATGTTAGATTTTTGATACTTGACATCATTCACTTTGAAGAAAGGAACAGAGATAATATCTGTTTCATAAAAATCAAGTAAGACAAGGTACTTTTTAATCAATGGTTTTGATGAATGAAAAAGGAGGAGTTTTGTATGTTTGACAAAATGACAGTAGAAGAAATCAGTCAAAGATTGGAACAAGTGATTCAAAAATCAGATGCTATGAAAAAAGAAGGAGAAGTAGCCACCTACCTACCTTGTCTTTCTCAAATTGATCCGGATGGATTTGCGACATCCATTGCGACTACTTCCGGAAAGGTTGTAGAGAGCGGAGATTGTGATATTAAATTTTCCATTCAAAGTATTTCTAAAGTAATTGATTTTATGATAGCGTTAGAGGATGTCGGTGCAGAAACTGTTTTTTCTAAAATCAATACAGAATGTACGAGATATCCTTATAATTCTGTCAGAGCAATTGATGATAGAGTGGCAAATCCGTTTATCAACGCAGGAGCTTTGACTGTCTGTTCTTTACTGAAAGGAAGAACGGTTGATGAAAGATTTCAGAGAGTTGCTGACAAAATAAAACAACTGAGTGGAGCGGACGAGATACGAACACAGAAAGAATTTCATTTTGTGACAGATATCAATCGTTCATTGGTATACTATTTAAGGGGAGTAGGCTTAATTGATTCAAATGTAAATGTAGAAGAAGTGTTGGATTTATATGTCCGAATTTGTTTTATTGAGTTAAATGCAACAGAAATGGCACATGTGGCGGGAGTATTGGCAAATGGAGGAAGAAGTTTAGATAACAGGAAACAAATCATAGATGAAGAAATTGTAAAAATGGGAGTTTCCTTGATGGCGACTTGCGGGATGTATGAGAGCAGTGGTAAATTTTTGATGCAAACAGGATTTCCTGCAAAAAGTGGCGTGAGTGGCGGCATTATGGCAGTTGTTCCGGGAAAATGCGGAATTTGCACCTATTCACCTCGATTGGATGAAGAAGGAAATAGCTTGCGAGGAAATATTATTTTATCAGATTTATCCAAAGAATTTAAATTACACATGTTTGTATAAATAGTATGTCATAGAATAGGAAGTTTTTCGTACGAATATCGGAGAGCTTCCTATTTTTTGAATGGATATTGCAGTAACTTTTTGATGATGTTATGTCTTATACTATTAACTATTAGAACTGACAGGTTGAATGCGTTGAACTATATGATTCTTTAAATCATTTTTCAGCAATTGTACACTCTGCATACCAGGCATTTTAAAGGGAGAATAGTATTATGTACATAAATGGATAAAAAGATATAAATTGATACAATAAAAGACGATATACTATACAATCTTTTGAATGATGATATATTATAATGATATTTTGAAGATATATACTATACTTTATTTAAGAATTTATGTAAAAAGAGAGTAATAATTTGTTTGAATTTTGAAGTAAGTATTGCATTTTTTGTGAAATTTCAATATTATAGTATTGTATATACTTAGATTTTTAAAAATATAAAAACTGATTCAAAAAAGTTAAATTTTTAGGAGGGTAATTCAATGAAAGTTGGAATCAACGGATTTGGAAGAATTGGTAAAAATGTTCTACGAGCTTATTTTGAAAATGGCGGAAAAGATACTTACGGTTATGAGATTGTAGCAGTAAACAATCGTAAGGAAGCGAAGACACTTGCACATTTATTCAAATATGATTCTCTGTTCGGAACTTATGAAGGAGAAGTAAAGGCTGTTGGTGATGATAAATTAGTAATTGATGGACATGAAATCTTATTATTTGAAGAAAGAGATCCTGCGTCTGCACCTTGGAGAGAATTAGGTGTTGATATTGTGATTGAATCTACAGGAAAATTTAACAAACGAGAAGATGCAGAAAAACATATTGCTGCCGGAGCAAAAAAAGTAATTTTGACAGCACCCGGAAAGAATGTAGATGCTACTTTCGTAGTGGGTGTAAACTGTAATTCTTACGATCCTAAAACACATCATATTATTTCCAATGCATCTTGTACAACAAACTGTTTGGCACCTTTTGCAAAAGTAATTGACGAACAATTCGGAATTGAAAAAGGATTGATGACAACAGTTCATGCATATACAAATGACCAAAATATTTTGGATAAGAGACATAAAGATTTAAGAAGAGCAAGAGCGGGAGCGTTATCTATCATTCCAACCACAACAGGAGCTGCAAAAGCGGTAGCTTTGGTACTTCCACAGTTAGAAGGTAAATTGAACGGATTTGCAATGAGAGTGCCTACTCCAACTGTTTCTGTTGTAGACTTAACAGTAGAATTAAAGAAAGAAACAACAGTAGAAGAAATCAACAAAGCATTTGAAACAGCTGCGAACAATGAAATGAAAGGTATTTTAGGATATTGTGAAGAGCCGTTGGTTTCTATTGATTTCAAAAAAGATAAGAGATCTTCTATCGTAGATGCGCTATCTACAATGATGATTGACAAACACATGGCGAAAATTGTGGCTTGGTATGATAATGAATGGGGCTATTCTAACAGAGTGTTAGACTTGACAAGAATAGTGAATGAAAGAAAATAGTAAAAAAGTGGCAAAATTCATATAGATGACAGAAAGATAAATGGTTGCCGAACTATTTCTTTATGAGAAAAAGAATGCTCACATAGAAGAGCCTATGCAACGATTTTGTATAGGCTCTAACTATGTGTTTAAGGAGGAATAACATTGTCAATGTTAAATAAAAAAAGAGTTTATGATTTGGAAGTAGCTGATAAAAAAGTTCTTGTCAGATGTGATTTTAACGTTCCGATGAAAGATGGAGCAATTACAGATGACAGAAGAATTATATCTGCATTAGAAACAATTACGTACTTAATAGAACATGATGCAAAAGTTATTTTGATGTCACATTTGGGAAGACCGGATAAGAAATATGATCCGACATTCTCTATGAAACCGATTGCAAAAAGATTGTCAGAGCTTTTGAAGAAAGAGGTGCCGTTGGCAGAAGATGAAAATGTAGTTGGAGAACATGCAAAAGAATTGGTTTCCAATATGAAAAAGGGAGACGTCATCCTCCTTGAAAATGTTCGTTTTGTCAAAGGAGAGACAAAAAATGATCTTGAATTTGCAAAAGCGTTGGCATCTTTGGCTGATTTATATGTGAATGATGCATTTGGAACAGCTCACAGAGCCCATTCTTCTACTGCGGGAGTAGCACAATTTTTGCCATCTGCAATGGGATTTTTGATTGAAAAAGAAGTATCCGTTATGGGAAAAGCATTGGCAAATCCTGATAGACCTTTTGTAGCAATTTTGGGAGGTTCAAAAGTTTCTGATAAAATTTCCGTTATTGAAAATCTTTTGGATAAAGTAGATACTTTGGTTATCGGAGGAGCAATGGCATTTACTTTTGCGAAAGCAATCGGAACAAAAGTTGGAATATCGAAAGTGGAAGAAGACAAGGTAGAAGTTGCTGCATCACTTTTAGAAAGAGCGAAGGAAAAACGGGTGCGTTTGATATTACCTTTAGATTACCATGTGACTACAGAGTTTAGTGATGCGACAGAATCTTTTATTACAGATGATGCTAATATTCCTGATGGATATATGGGACTTGATATAGGAGATAAGACCATTCAGGAATTCGAAGCAGTATTAAAAAATGCAAAGACTGTTGTTTGGAACGGACCGATGGGAGTATTTGAAATGGATAAATATGCAGTCGGAACAAAGGCAGTTGCAGAAATACTATCTCATCTTGATGCTGTAACGATTGTAGGTGGAGGAGATTCTGCCGCAGCTGTTGAAAAGTTGGGTTATGCAGATAGTATTACACATATTTCCACAGGTGGCGGAGCATCGTTAGAATTTTTGGAAGGTAAAGTATTACCGGGAATTGATGCTATTAGTGATCGCTAAGGAGAACATATTATGAGAAAAGTGATTATTGCAGGAAACTGGAAGATGAATAAGACGGTTTCCGAATCGGTAGAATTTATAGAAGAACTAAAAAAAGAAGAGTTGGATAAAGAAGTAGAGTGTGTGGTTTGTGCACCGTTCATTTCGTTGGAAAGATTGAGTATTGCTTCTAAGAACACTGCAATTAAATTAGGCGCTCAAAATGTGTCACAGTATGATAACGGTGCTTATACCGGTGAAATCTCAACATCTATGTTGAAAGACTTGAATATGGAGTATGTTATCCTTGGACACTCTGAAAGAAGACAGTATTTTTTAGAGACGAATGAAGTTATCAATCAAAAGGTACAAAAGGTATTATCTTCTAAGATGACTCCGATTTTATGTGTCGGAGAAACATTGGAAGAGAGAGAATCTGGAAAGATGAATGATGTGATTGCAACACAGATAAAAGAAGGATTAGCCAATCTTTCTTTCGAACAAGCAAAAGGTGTTGTCGTAGCTTATGAACCGATATGGGCTATCGGAACAGGAAAAACCGCTACAAGCGATCAAGCAAACGAAATGGCAATGTTTATTCGAAAACAACTGAGAGAATTGTTCCAAGATGTGGCAGAGGATATTTCTATTTTATATGGAGGTTCCGTCAAACCGAACAATATTAAAGATATTATGGTACAAACAGATATTGACGGTGCTTTAGTAGGTGGAGCGGCATTAAAGGTAGATTCTTTTGTAGAGTTGGTAAACTATCATAAGTAAAACATAATGAGATATTAAGTATTTCGTATAGACTTAGTTTCTATATTACTATCATTAGGGAGGAAAATAACGATGTTTATAACAGAAGTATATGCAAGAGAAATTTTGGATTCCAGAGGAAATCCAACTGTAGAAGTAGAGGTTTGTTTGGAAAGTGGAGTAATCGGAAGGGCAGCAGTACCTTCAGGAGCATCCACAGGAGTGTATGAGGCGGTAGAACTTCGTGACGGAGATAAGAGCCGTTATCTTGGAAAAGGTGTTTTGAAGGCTGTTGAAAATGTCAATGAAGTGATTGCTCCTAAGTTGGAAGGATGGAGTGTTTTTGATCAAGTCGGTATTGATGAGTTTATGATTGCGTTGGATGGAACGGAAAATAAAGGAACGTTAGGTGCTAATGCTATTCTGGGAGTTTCTATGGCTGTTGCAAGAGCTGCTGCCGAAGAACTTGGACTTCCTCTCTACCAATATTTAGGCGGAGTGAATGCAAAAACATTACCGGTTCCTATGATGAATATCCTAAACGGTGGACAACATGCGGATAACAATGTAGATATTCAAGAATTCATGGTAATGCCGGTTGGAGCGGATTCTTGGAAAGAAGCATTGAGAATGGGAGCAGAAATATTCCATGCTTTGAAATCGGTGTTAAAATCAAAAGGATTAAACACCGCGGTAGGGGATGAGGGTGGATTTGCACCGAATTTATCTTCTAACGAAGAGGCGCTTTCTTCTATTGTAGAAGCGATTGAAAAAGCGGGATATCAACCGGGAACAGAGGTAAAAATTGCAATGGATGCCGCAGCATCATCTTTCTATGATGCAGAGAAAAAGAAATATGTGCTTGCAGGCGAAGGAAAAGAATATTCTTCTGAAGAAATGGTTGCTTTTTATGAAAAATTAGTAGAAAAATATCCAATTATCTCTATTGAAGACGGATTAGATGAAAATGACTGGGATGGATTTAAATTAATGACAGAGCACTTGGGTTCTAAGATTCAAATTGTGGGTGATGACCTTTTTGTTACAAATACCAAAAAATTAGCAGAAGGAATCGAAAAAGGAATTGCGAATGCTATTTTGATTAAATTAAATCAAATCGGAACCATTACAGAAACATTAGATGCAATTGAAATGGCAAAGAGAGCCGGCTACACTGCAGTAGTGTCTCATCGTTCCGGAGAAACGGAAGATACTACTATTGCGGATTTGGTTGTGGCAACCAATGCCGGACAAATCAAGACAGGAGCACCTTCCAGAACAGATCGTGTTGCAAAATATAATCAATTGATTCGAATCGAAGAAGAATTGGAAGGGATTTCTCAATATTTGGGCATGAATGCATTCTATAACATTAAACAAAAGTAGCATTCATTTATTTTGAATGATAGTTCGAGCAAGGACTATGATGGCTAAGTCTTTGTTCGAACTACTATTTATGTGGAGATGAAAATTTTGAATCAGATAAATACATTTCATGATTGCAATCTATGAAAATAGATTGTTTTGGCTTGTAATTCAAATATACCTATGTTAAAATAGGTAGGTATATTTTATAAGATATGGAGGTGTACGTAGCGTGAAGAATTCATTGATGCTTCTCGAAATAGTTGTAAGTATTACATTAATAGTTACTGTCTTGTTGCAGTCAAGTAATAATACAGGGTTAGGCTTTATGAGTGGAGCAACAGAGCAATTATCCGGGAATAAAGTTCGTGGAAAAGAAACAGTGTTAAGAAAAATAACAGTGGCATTGGCAGTAGTATTTATTATACTTGCAATCGTACTACTGGCACTTCAAAAGTAAAAAGGGAGGAATAATAATGGAAAACTTGATTTTGTATCCGATTATAGGATTGATTGCACTTCTATTTGCAGCATTCCTATCAAGCAAAATCAATAAAGTATCTGCCGGAGATGATCGTATGAAAGAAATTTCTTCTTACATTCACGAAGGTGCGATGGCTTTCTTAAAAAGAGAGTACAAGACTCTTGCAATTTTTATTGTGGTATTATTTGTTATTTTAGCATTAGGTATTAATGTTCAAACTGCTGTGTGCTTTCTTGTAGGATCTATTTTTTCTACACTTGCAGGATTCTTCGGAATGCAAGTTGCGACAAGAGCGAACGTAAGAACAGCAAATGCTGCAAGGGAAAAAGGTATGAACGGTGCACTTTCGGTTGCTTTCTCCGGTGGAGCAGTGATGGGAATGTGCGTAGTTGGTTTGGGAATATTAGGAGTAAGTGCTCTTTATATCATTCTAACATCAATGAATATTGATCCTGAAGAAGTAGTAAACATCATTACTGGGTTTGGACTTGGAGCTTCTTCTTTAGCATTGTTCGGACGTGTTGGTGGAGGAATCTACACAAAAGCTGCTGATGTTGGTGCAGACTTAGTTGGTAAAGTTGAAGCTGGAATTCCGGAAGATGACCCTCGTAACCCTGCTGTTATCGCAGATAACGTTGGAGATAATGTTGGGGACGTAGCAGGTATGGGGGCTGACTTATTTGAATCTTATGTAGGATCCATCATTGCAGCGATTACATTAGGATTGATTGCAACTGATTATGGTGTGATGGGAGTAGTTTTCCCACTTGCAGTATCAGGAGTAGGTATCTTAGCATCTATCATCGGAACATTCTTTGTTCGTGGTGGAGAAGATACAGATCCTCAAAAAGCTTTGAATATGGGCACTTATGTAGCCGGTGGAATTACAGTTGTTGCATCTTTCTTTTTATCTAAAGCAATGCTTGGAGACTTGAGAGGTGTCGGAGCAGTAGTTGTAGGTTTAGTAGTTGGAACATTAATTGGACAAGTTACTGAAATTTATACTTCAGACTCTCATAAATATGTTAAGAAAATTGCTGAGCAATCCGAAACAGGTTCTGCTACAACCATTATTTCCGGTCTTTCTGTAGGTATGGCATCTACGTTAGCACCAATTATTTTGATTTCTGTTGCAATTTTGGTAGCATTCATGGTAGGTGGAGTATACGGTATTTCATTGGCATCTATCGGTATGTTGGCAACTGCGGGTATGACAATCGCTGTAGATGCGTATGGTCCAATTGCGGATAATGCAGGTGGAATTGCAGAAATGTGTGAATTACCTGAAGGTGTAAGAAATATCACTGATAAGTTAGATTCTGTCGGTAATACAACAGCAGCCATCGGAAAAGGATTTGCAATCGGTTCTGCAGCATTGGCTGCACTTTCATTGTTTGTATCTTATACAGCAGCAGTTGGAATTGATTCTATCTCTATCTTAAAACCTGAAGTAATTGTAGGAATGTTCATTGGTGGAATGTTGCCATTCTTATTCTCTGCGATTACGATGGAAGCGGTAGGAAATGCTGCATTCGATATGATTGAAGAAGTTCGAAGACAGTTTAAAGAAAAACCCGGTATTATGCAAGGAACAGAAAAACCTGACTATGCAAAATGTGTAGACATTTCAACAACAGCATCATTGAAACAAATGATTGTTCCCGGTTTGTTGGCTGTATTATCTCCTTTAGCAATCGGATTGTTGTTAGGAACAGAAGCATTAGGTGGATTGTTGGGAGGTTCTCTTGTTTCAGGAGTATTGATGGCTGTAATGATGTCAAATGCCGGCGGAGCATGGGACAATGCTAAAAAATATATCGAAGGCGGAGCACACGGCGGAAAAGGCTCAGATGCTCATAAAGCAGCTGTAGTAGGAGATACTGTAGGAGATCCGTTCAAAGATACTTCCGGACCGTCTATCAATATCTTGATTAAACTGATGACAATCGTATCTCTTGTATTTGCACCATTCTTCTTACAATTTGGCGGAATTTTGTTACAATACATGGGTTATTAGAATTAGTTGATACTATAACTTTTATAAAATCATAAAGTTAAAAGTAAAATACCTCCAAAGAGGGAAAGCTGATACATTAAAATCAGCTGAACCTCCGGGAGGTATTTTTTAATGGCTTGAATTTATAATCTGAGTGCAACAAAAAAAAGATTCGTAGCTTTCTGATAAAATAGGGCCTATAGGACAAAAAAAGCAAAGATTCTTGATTCAAAATCTTTGCTATACATACTGTTGAACTGTTATCTTTTTAATCGCTTGTTGATATCCGCATGTCTTTCATTTGATTGACGTGTAAATTCTTTTAATAAATCTTCTAAATGAGCGTTCCCTTTGTTAGGAGAAAACAAATCAATGGATGGAGAAGGTTCTTCCGTTTTACGGAACTCTTGTTTTTTGGTATCTTCTTTCTTTTCAAAAGGAATCGCTTGTTTTATGGAAAGAGAAATCTTTTTCCCGTCTTCTTCAATAGAAAGTATTTTTACTTTTACTTCGTCTCCTACAGAAATAACTTCATTGATATCCTTAACAAAGTTATGCGATACTTGTGAAATATGCACTAACCCTCTTGTGGTTGCATCTAATTGAACAAATGCTCCGAATGGTTTGATTTGAGAAATTTTTCCTTCTACAATGCTGCCGACATTAAATTGATTTGCCATATATACACTCCTTATTCTATGATTATTATAATGATTATATCACAAAATTTCTTAAAGTAGAAAACTTTTGGTATAAAAATCAAATAATTGTTGTAAGCAAAAGATATTTTTTGAGAAGTTTATTCTTTAATGCTATGAATTTTGAACAGAATTTATGATATAATGTTGTTGTTCGGTAAATGTAAGGTACAGAGCAAAGGTTATTAGTCGGTAACTCAGTGAGCATGTGAGAAAAGGCATATAGCCGAATGTATAGAATTGAGAGTACAATAAAGAAAAATGATTTAGAAGATAACAATATAAAATAAAAAGAAAGATTGAGATTAACAATGAAAATAGAAGATGTGATAAAAGAAAAGTGGGTTTTAGCATCCAATTCTCCCAGAAGAAAAGATTTATTGTCCAAACATGGTGTGTCTTATGAGATTATCACGGAAGAGATAGAAGAAAAGAAGGATTGCTTTCTTTCTCCTGTTTCTATGTGCATGAGTTTAGCATTTCAGAAAGGGGTGGCGGTTGCAGAAAAGCATCCTTTTCGAAAAGTTATTTCTGCGGACACCATTGTTGTTTGTAACGGAGAATTGTTTGGAAAACCGAAGAATGAATCGGATGCTTTTGAAATGTTGAAAAAATTGAGCGGAAACACACAGCATATATTGACAGGGTTTTCTTTATTGTGTTGGAACTATGGAATCAAGTTTGTAGATTATGATATCAGTGAAATTAAATTTAAGAAATTAAGCAATCAAACAATTAAAAAATATATTGATACCGGAGATTATAAGGATAAAGCAGGAGCATATGGCATACAGAGTGGAGCATATGATTTTGTAGATTATATTGTAGGTGATTCGGAAAATGTAATCGGATTACCCACAAAGAAGGTACTTAATGCGATGGGACAAGTTGAACATTTGTTGTCAGATTTGGATTAAAGCATCATCCTTTACGGTAATAGGGGAGTAGGTTATGTCAGATTTAAGAATGAGAGATATTTCTTTAGATGAGAAACCAAGAGAAAAAATGATGAAGTTGGGCGTTTCCGCTTTGTCTAATGTAGAATTATTGGCAATTATTTTGGACACAGGTTCATCTGACAAATCGGTATTGGATTTATCACAGGAAGTTTTATCTTTGTCGAAAGGGCTTTCCGGAATACGAAGTCTTTCCATAAACGATTTTCTCTCAATTAAAGGAATAGGTCCTGCAAAGACAGGTAGGATCTTAGCTTCATTGGAGCTAAGCAGTAGGATAGCAAAACAAGAATCCGAAGATTTGTTTCAGATTGATAGTGCGGTTTCTGTTGCAAATCTGTTTATGGAAGAATTGAGATACTTAAAGAGAGAGGTGTTCAAAGTTTTGTTCTTGGACACAAAGAACAAAATCATCTGTGATAGAGATATTTCCGTAGGTTCTCTTAATGCATCCATTGTTCATCCTAGAGAAGTGTTTAAGGAGGCACTTTTGTATAGTTCAAATAAAATATTTTTGATTCACAATCATCCTTCCGGAGATACGGAGCCAAGTAGAGAAGATATTTTGATTACCGAGCGTTTGAAAAAAGCAGGAGAGTTGTTAGGTGTGGAAGTGTTGGATCATATTATTATCGGAAACGGAAAATACAGTAGTTTAAGAGAGTGTGGATACTTATAAATGGAACGAATAAAAGAAATAATTTTAAAGAAAATAATTAGGAACAAAAAAACATACTATATCATGGGGTTACTCTTGATAACATTGTTTTTGTTAAACTCAATTAACGGAAATTTCGGTTCGGAAAACAGGGTTCTTTCGTTCTATGCAAAATCTTCAAAACTAATAACTTCAAGCAGTAATAAAATAAAGTTTGTTTTGGGTTCTAAGGGAAAAAGTTCTGAAGAAGAAATTGAATTGTTGAAAGCAAAGAATGAAGAATTGAAATCGCAATTGATTGAAAATATGATTACAAAGTCAGATTTGGAAGAGCTGAAGAATTTGAAATCAAGTTTGAATTATGTTTCAAACAATGAAAATTCAGAGTATATTTCAACATCGATTGTCTATAAAAATGATGGAAATTTTTTCACTTCCTTTGTTATAGATGCAGGTAAAAATTTCGGTGTTCAAAAAGACAGCATTGTGATTGGGCAAAACGGATTAGTGGGAATTATTTTTGAAGTCAATGAAAAATATTCCAAAGGAATGTCTATTTTGGATTCGGATATTTCCGTTAGTTTCCAAGCGTTGCGAAACAAGGAGGTAGCAGGAATTGCAAGTCAAAACATCATTATGAATATAAATGATGATTTTTCGGGATACTTAAAGGGATATTTATTTGATAAGGAAGCAAGTGTTTTTACCGGAGATATTCTGGTAACTTCCGGGTTAGGACTCTATCCTGCCGGAATCCAAATCGGAGAGGTAGAAGGAGTGGTTGAAGACAAATCAAATCTTTTACAATATATCAAAATTAAACCTTATGTTAATTTTAAGACAATTGACAAGGTAATTGTAATCAACCCGAGAGTGTTGCATTAGGGGATGGAGAAGTTATGAAGAATGTAATATATATATTATTTGGATTTTTTATATTGCTATTGGAACTGATTTTGTTCAATAGGGTATCTTTATTTGGAATCAGTGCCAATATTCTTATTATTTACATTGCAACACTATCTATTTTTACAAGTTTGGATAGAGTATTATTTGTATCTTTGTTTCTTGGATTGGGAAAAGACTTTGTTTTTGAAAGAATATTTGGATTAAATGCGATGATTCTTATTATATTAGGAATTCTGTTCGGGAATTTAAAAGGGAGTATTTATAAAGAAAAATGGACAATTCCTATTTTTTTATCAGGTATTTCATCTGTTATTTATATGCTTATCTATTCATTATTCTATAGAATGTATTTGGGAAGAGCTTATTCTTTTTTGTATTCCATTAAAATGTTAGGAGCATTTCTTTTTGTTGAAATTGTAGTCAGTTTAGTAATATACTATCCTCTTCGTAAGATAGTGCAAATTGTGGAAGATAGATGGTGAAACTATGAAATATAATATGCAGAGTAGGTTTTATGCTTTTTTTGTTGCGGTTGTGGTCATGTTCAGTTTGATTTTTTTGAAAATAACATATTTGACAATTTTTTCAGGAGATTTGTTTAGTAGAAGAGAGGCCAGTTTCGTTTACAAAAAAATTGAAGTGAAAGCTCCAAGAGGAGAGATTAGAGATCGTTATGGACGCCTGTTGGCCGGAAATAGACCCAGCTTTAATGTACAATTATCCAGAAATAACAGCTTGTCTCAAGAGGAGCAAAACAATGCTATCCTAAAAATAATTTCTATTTTGAAACAAAACAACGAAAAAATTGTAGATGAATTTCCAATCAAGATAGATGCAAACAACTACTACTATTTTACTTACGATGAAGAGCTTCGAAAGTGGAAAGAAAAGAACAATATTGATCCAAATGCCAGTGCAAAAGAATCTTTTACACTGATTGCAAACTTGTTAGTGGAGCAGGGAGTTATCAGGATAGATAAGGATACCACATCAAAAGAAATTCAACAGAAGATGATTGCCGCGGGATATTATCCTCCCATTTCTATTCAACAAGAAATGAAATTTTCACACCAAGTTAAAAAAGAAGAGTGGATACAAAAAAATTTTCCGAAAGAATATAAACAATATCTGAACAAACCGGCAAAAGAAATTTTTCAGTTACTAAGAGAAAAAAATAAAATTTCGTCTTCCATGGACGACAGAACAGCACGAGATATGTTGAATGTACTCAATATCTTGAAAATGCAAAGTTATCAATATCAACCGGTTGGAATATCGTTTGATATTAAAAATAATACAGTCATTCAATTAGAGGAAGCATCCCAAGATATCCCGATGGTATCGGTCGTAGTAGAACCGGTAAGGTACTATCCTCACGGAAATTTTGCTTCTCATATTTTGGGATATCTCGGTAAAATATCAGATAATGAAATACAAGAGTATGTAAGAGATAAGAAATATAATCCTTCTGATATCATTGGGAAGACAGGAATTGAAAAAACATTTGAGGAACAACTTCGTGGCAAGGCGGGATATCAAGAAGTTCAAGTAGATTCCAGGAATCGTATGGTTGGAAATTTAGGGTTTCAGAATGCTGAACCCGGAGATACGATCTACCTGACATTGGACTACAAGCTCCAAAAAACAGTAGAAGATACTCTCAAAAAAACATTGGGTTGTATCCAAAACGGCTCCGATTATCAAAGTGATTGGGGAAATATCCGAATGCGAGAGAACAAAAAGGTGTTTTATAAGGCACAGTCCGGAGCAACAATTGTGATGGATGTAAATACCGGAAAAATATTAGCAATGGCAAGTTATCCGGATTATGATCCCAATAAATTTGTACACGGAATTTCTCAGGAAGATTATGAGCTTTTGATGCCGAAAAACTTAAACGATCCGATGTCACCTAAACCGCTTTTCAACATTGCGACAATGATGTCAGTGCAACCGGGTTCCACATTTAAGATGATTACCGGTTTGGCAGCTTTAGAAAATGGTTTGAGTCCTTATTACAGAATTCAGGATAAAGGTTCGATAAAAATAGGAAATCACTCTTTCGGATGTTGGATTTGGAACAGCAGCGGACATTCTCAAACGCATGGAATGGAAAATTTAATGGATGCAATTCAGGATTCTTGCAACTACTATTTCTATTGTTTGAGTGTAGGATATGACTATTCTGTGGACAAACCTCTACCTATTTCTATGAATTCACAAAAAATATTGGATTATGCAACCAAATTCGGTTTGAACGAAAAGACCGGGATTGAAATAGAAGAAACGAAAGGTTCTGTACCGACAGTTGGAATGGAGAGAGAAAAAAAAGTTATTGCGTTAAAAAATTTTTTGAAAGAATTTTTGGCGGATAAGTTTGAAGATATTGATTCCAATTCCGGTGAATATATAACTCGAATTAATACCATTATTTCATGGGCAGACGAAAATCCATCACGTGGAGAATTGATACGAAGATTGAGGGAAATAAAAGTAAAAGAAAAAGAACTGAATAATGTAACAGATCGTATCAAATATGATTATTTCATTTCTATGGGGGGATGGAAAGAGGGAGATGCATTCAATTTGGCGATTGGACAGGGCGCCCACTCTTATACCCCTTTGCAACTGACAAGATATGTTGCTTCTATTGCGAATAAGGGAAATCTCAATAAAGTCAGCTTAATTGATAAGAGAGAAAACTATGAAAAGACCGATATTATCCGGCATGAGTTGGAGACGGAAGTAATCCAATTGAAGAATAATAAAAATTTAGAGTATTTAGTGCAAGGTATGAAAAATGCTTCCGATGAAGGAACATCCAAAAACACTTTCAATCGTTTTCCGATTATGGTTGCATCTAAGACAGGTACAGCGCAGAGAGCAGGAAAGATACCGACTGTTGATGAAAAAAAGTATTATTTGTCTCATCTATCTTCGTACGGAGTTAACTACTCAGATGTTATGAGAGTTGCAGAAGAATTAGAAAAAAATTCAAAAACAAAATTACAGGATTATCAATACATCGTTCAAGCGATTTTAAAGTTAAACAAGAATTTGAAAAAAGCTGATTTGGATCAATACAAAGATTCTTATGACGAATTTGCATGGTTTGTTTCCTTTGCTCCGGCAGATAAACCTGAAATTGCAGTCATATCTGTTATTGTGCAAGGTGGACACGGGGGGTACGCCGCACCTATGGCACGAGACATCTATGCTCAATATTTTGAATTGACTCCGTATGGAACAAAACCACAAGAAACCATTCAAAAGAAAATACAATTTTTAGATGAATTAAATTGATTTCATCTATAAGTAATGATACAATGAGGGAGATTGTAATTTGATTTTTAGTGAATCAAGTATGATTAGGTGTTTACAAAAAGTGAAGGAGTATTGCTTTGCAAAGAGAAAAAGTAGAGATTAAAGGTTCAAAGGATGGATTTTATGCTGTTTTTGAACCGGGATTAACATTAGTACATGCAATTTCATTATTACAAGAAAAGTTACAACAGGATCATGCTTTTTTTGAAAATTCATATTTTACTCATTTGACAAGTGATACTTTGAGTGAAAATGATAAATTGATTATCGCAAGATTTATGGAAGAACATTATGGAATTCGATTTGATAAATCTACCTTTCATACAGAAGAAGATAATACAAAAAAAGATGAAACTTTAGAAGAAGAAATTAATCGAAGAGTACAGGAGATACTAAAAACTCAAACTAAGAACACAACCTTTAATTTAAATAAAAATGCTATTGTGGACGATAAAAATCAAATGAAAACGTTCTTTGTCTACGAAACATTGCGTTCGGGAGGAGATATACAATTTGATGGTCATGTTGTAGTGATTGGAGATGTCAATCCGGGAGGTAGAGTGACAGCAAGCGGAAACATCATCATTTTGGGATATTTAAGAGGTATCGCACATGCCGGAGCAAAAGGAGACAAGAATTGTTTTGTTGTTGCAGAACGATTAGCGCCAATTCAACTTAGGATTGCAAACGCAATTGCGATTGCATCGGAAAATAACAAGTTGATTGAAGAACCGTTGATTGCGAAAATTTTAAATGATACCATTGTGATAGAGCCGGTTCTGTCACATAGATAATAAAAGGAGGATATATTTATGGCAGAAGTGATTGTAATTACTTCCGGAAAAGGTGGAGTAGGAAAAACAACAACCACGGCGAATCTTGGAACATCTTTGAGTTTGAATGGAAATAAGGTGGTTATCATCGATGCTGATATCGGATTGAGAAACTTGGATGTTGTTATGGGGCTTGAAAATAGGATTGTATATGACTTGGTAGATGTAATAGAAGAACGATGCAAGTTAAAACAAGCTATGATTAAAGATAAAAGATTCGAAAATTTATTTTTGATTCCTGCCGCTCAAACGAGAGACAAAGATGCAGTGAATCCGGAACAGATGAAAAAAATTTGTGATGAATTGAGAGAAGAATTTGATTATATCTTGGTAGATTGTCCTGCCGGAATTGAAAACGGATTCAAAAATGCAATTGCTGGAGCGGACCGTGCATTGATTGTAACGACACCGGAAGTTTCTGCGGTAAGAGATGCTGATAGAATTATCGGGTTATTGGATGCAAATAATATTTCAGATCACAGATTGGTAGTGAATCGCTTTAAGCCAAATATGGTAGAGCGTGGAGATATGATGGATATTGAGGACATTTTAGAAATTCTTGCAATTGATTTAATCGGTGTCGTTCCGGAAGATGACAGTATTGTCGTTTCTACAAATACCGGAGAACCTGCAGCAAATGATCAAGCTTCAGTAGCAGGAAAGGCTTATCGAAATATTGCGAAAAGGGTACAGGGAGAAGAAGTTGAATTTTTAACTTTTTCTACAAATGATACATTTTTGACAAGATTGAAAAAACTGTTTACAGGGAAGTAGAGGTATGTATAATGGGAGTATTTAGTTTTTTTAGAACGGAAAAAAAATCCAAAAACATTGCCAAAGATCGTTTGAAACTGGTTTTGATTCATGATAAAAGCGGAGGATATTCACCACAGATATTAGAAAAATTACAAGCGGAAATTTTATCTGTAATCACAAATTATTTGGAAGTAGATGAAGAGCAAGTAGAAATTAAAATCATTAAAACGAAGAAAAATACAGAGGACGACATGGTTTCTTCACTTGTTGCAAACGTTCCGATTAAGAAGATAAAATAAGAACAGAGTTGAAACAATCATAGAAGGTATTAATGTGAATATAAAAGAAAGAACTAAAAATTTTGAATATGGACTTACTATCACTGTAGTACTCCTATTTTTGATAGGAATCATTCTGTTGATGAGTGCGACTCATTATAGTGAATACAAAGCATTAGGAGATTATAAAAAAGTAATTATTCAAACAATTACTTTTTTGATAGGGATAGGAATCTTGTGTTTTAATAATATTTTTGATTATACGAGAGTAAGGAAGTATTGTAAGAAAATATATGTATTCTGTATTTTTCTGTTGCTTATTGTATGGATTCCAAAAATCGGAAGTCCTCAATTCGGTGCACATTCATGGGTTAATATATTCGGAGTATTCAACCTTCAGACTTCAGAGATAGTAAAACCGTTGTTTATTTTATGCTATGCTACTTATTTGGAAGATAAAAAGGGACATATACAGGATTTTGGAGACCTGGGAAAGGCAATTTTGTTTGCAGTACCAATTGTTGGTCTGGTATTGATACAGCCGGATTTAGGTGGAGCGATTGTTTTCTTGAGCATTATGTTTGGGATGTTGCTTATCGCCGGTATGGATGTGAAGTTGATTTTATATGCAGGCGCTATTTTTGTTTTATGTTTTCCTCTTGTCTATAAATTCGGATTACGACCACATCAAGTAGAGCGATTGGATGCATATTTTACACTTTTATTTCATCCGTCGAACCTTTCTGAAATCTATAAAAACAATTTGCAGGTAGCACAGTCAATGACTGCGATAGGTTCAGGCGGAGCACTTGGAAAAGGATGGTTGCGAGGTACTTACAGTCAATACGGATTTATTTTCGTGTCGGAAAGCGACTTTATCTTTTCTGTTGCAGGAGAAGAATTCGGATTTGTCGGAATGAGCATCATTATTTGTTTATACATTTATTTTCTCTTAAGATTATTAACGATTTCTATTCTGTCAAAAGATTTTTACGGGAAATTGATAGGAATAGGAGTATTTTCATTGTTTTTTTATCAGGTTGTCCAAAATATCGGAATGACGATAGGTATTATTCCGGTTACAGGGTTACCTTTACCATTTGTCAGTTATGGAGGGAGCTCTATGATATCTTCCATGATGTGTGTAGCATTATCATTAAATGTTGCTAAGAACAAAAGAAAGTTTGATATTTAGTTTGTTAGAATTAAAAAATTGGAGAAGAGACCTCTCCATTTTTTTATGGTAGTTTCGGTACAAAATACATGTTACCGATGTAATAACATCACATGTGTTTTGAAAATAGATGAAATATAGAAAGAAAAAGGAGAAATAAATGATGGATACATTTGTAAGTAAAGAAGGAATGGTTTGTTTCGGATTCAAAGACGTAGAAGAAAAGCTTGCAGAAGAGTGGAAAGGAAAGCTTGGAGAATCTTTTATTCCACTTACATTCATTTCTGTAGGACAGGAAGCTCTTAGTTATGGAACAGGACATAATTTTGTCATCAATACAATGATGGTAAAAACCAGAGTAGACGAATTGAAAATTGACATGAGCAAAATGGAAAAAGATATTAAAGATGCATTGGACATCAGATAGTATCATTGTCTATCGTGTTGTATAAAAAGCACTTATTTATTTTGAGAAAAATAAAGAGTGCTTTTTTGATTGGAAATAACATTCGTTTCATAATTTTTTTAATTGATGCGAAAAATTAATTAAATTGCAATAGATGATAATTTGAAAGAAAAGCTCCCTTTTGATATTGTTATATCTGAAATAATCGCTATATGGTATTGGACTCATTAAAAACCATGAACAGCACAACTTAAGATGATAAAACAGAATAAGTGAAAGAGATAATGGTATAAGATATTTTATACAATCATATTATCTGAGAATCTTGAAATTTTATCTCTTTTATACTTTACAAACCCATATGAGATATATTATAATCATTAATAGAAAAGAATAATCATTAACAATAATAAGTAATTATTTCTATTGTTTTATTTTTTTCAAAAAATATTACTAATATTATTATAAAATAAAAGGAGAGATTTAAAATGGCTAAGATTAGTTTAGTTTATTGGAGTGGAACAGGAAATACACAAGCAATGGCAGATTATGTAGTAGAAGGTGTAAAATCAGCCGGAGCAGAAGTGGATGTATTTGAAGTAACAGAAGCAAATGCTGACGATGTTTTGAAAAGTGATGTTATTCTTTTAGGATGTCCTTCTATGGGAAGCGAAGTATTGGAAGAAGAAAGCATGGAGCCTTTTATGGAAGAAATCGAAGGCGGACTTTCCGGTAAAAAAGTAGGATTATTCGGATCTTACGGATGGGGAGACGGTCAATGGATGAGAGATTGGCAAGAAAGAGTAGAAGGTGCAGGAGCATCTATGATTTGTGATGGAATTATTGCAAACGGAGAACCATCCGATGACAGTGTTATCGATGAATTAAAATCAATGGGAAGCAATGCTGCTTTAGCATAACATTATGATGAAGAGTAATTTGTTTGACTTTGTGCAATGTATGCGTCAAATGGAGGATTATGAATATCTATTATCTTTATTGGCACATCACTGTGGACCTACAATTGAAAGAGTAAAAGTATCTTCTTTATTAAATATCCGAAATTCAAAAAACAGATTGCTGTCAGAAGTATGGGAGAACAGAAAAGAAGAATTGTTGCAGTTTTTTGGCGTGTCCTCTTTTTCTCTCAAAAAGGATGATTCCGGGGAAATTGTTTTGATTTATCATGAAGATTTGTTAAAAGAACAGTTGTGTAAGAAAGAACATATTGAATTCTTGTCACGATTCGGTTATCAAAATGATTGGGATTATCTACAGTATTTGGAGTTTTTGAAGAAAAGATATACGAATTTATGTCCTCATGAAATAGGAGTCTTTTTGGGATATCCTATTTATGATGTCATGCAGTTTATCTCATGTCCAAATAAAGAATGTCGTTTTGTTGGATATTGGAAGGTGTATGAAAATGAAGAAGTTGCAAAAGAAATCTTTCGTTCGTATGATGAAGCGAAACAAATTTCTTGTTTGAAAACAGTGGAAAAGATATTCCCTGAAAGTGCATTGAAGAGGAAGATATATAACAGTTTGATGAATTCTACCCTATCATGAAATGAGGGTGATGTTATCTTCTCTTAAAATAGAAAAAGAGCCGCTATTAAAAAATTTTGGTAGCAGTTCTTTTTTTGTTTTATCATAGTCTTTATAAGAAACATAGTAAACATTTTTGATGAAAGGAAATTTAGGTATCGTTTGTATTCTATACTTTTGTATTGTATTCTACCATAATAAAATAGCAGAATGTAGTTACAACTTTTCATTGTTTTTGAGAGTAAATTATGGAGAGCAAGCGCGGGAATAACCTGAAGTTAGAAAATATTTGTTCGTATTTTTTTGATATCATGATAGGCGAAGTGACTCATTTATAAGTTGCTTTGTATCAAGCTTGTAATTACAGAGTTATTTATGTTAGTGTTGGAAGTATCTTTTAACAGTTGAGGTATGAAAAGAAAAGGGTAATAGATATGCATGATATTATCAATGTAAAAATTTCACAAATTGAAATCGAATAGTATCTGATTACTATGAATAAAGCAAGTATCTCACAAGATAGAATATATGGTTGAAATATCAAGTGAAATATGCTATGATATTCACAGTAAAATGGCTGGGAAAGAGATTAGTAAAAAGGATGTATTGAGTACAGAAAGAAGGAGAAAATGAGAGCCTTTCTTGAGAACCCTTTTGAATTCACTCTGGAGCTGAGAGAATGAAAACGGAGTAGTTCCTTCGCAAGAAAAAGCGTTATAATATCAATGAGTATGAGTCCTTATGGATGTTAGGGTGGTACCGCAGATGAATTTTGCCCCTACAGACATAGAGGATTTTTTTATTGCCAAAAGGAACAAAATGTTCGGTGCCATTTGAAATCAAAATCTTATGAACAGATGAAATACTTACTTTTTTATAATTATTGGAGGGATAAGGTATGAAAGAACGCTTGGAAGCGATTAGAAAAAATGCTCGACTTGCAATTGAGGAGGCAAGGGATATCAATTTGCTGGAACAGGTACGGGTTCAATTTTTAGGAAAAAAACAAGAGTTAGCGTCTCTTTTGAAAGAAATGGGAAAATTATCTCCTGAAGAAAGACCGACTATGGGAAAGATTGTTAATGAAGTTCGTGATGAAATAGAGACGGCAATCAGAGAAAAAAAAGAACATTTGGAAAATATTGCATTGGAACAAAAATTGAATCGTGAAATGATTGATGTGACGATTCCGGTAAAAACAAATTTTGTAGGGAAACTACATCCGATTACAAAAGTAATCAATGAAATTGAAACTATCTTTATGAATATGGGATTTTCCATTAAAGAAGGACCTGAGGTGGAAACGGTAGAAAATAACTTCGATAAATTAAATGCACCGAAGAACCATCCGTCCAGAGATATCTCCGATACATTTTATATCTCCGATACACTATTGCTTAGAACACAGACTTCTCCTGTTCAAATTCGAACAATGTTGGAAGAAGGGCTTCCGATTCGAATGATATCTCAGGGAAGATGTTTTCGTTCCGATACTCCGGATGCGACACATTCTCCGATGTTTCATCAGGTAGAGGGTTTGGTGATTGGAAAAAATATTACTTTTGCGAATTTGAAACATACGTTAGAAGAGTTTGCAATCAAATTTTTTGGAGAAGATACGAAAACAAAATTCAGACCACATAATTTTCCGTTTACAGAACCGAGTGCTGAGGTAGATGTGTCATGTTTCAAATGTCATGGTGAAGGTTGTTCTATTTGTAAAGGAGAAGGCTTCATTGAAATTTTAGGAGCCGGAATGGTACATCCGAACGTTTTGGAAAATTGTGGAATAGATCCTGATGTATACAGTGGATTCGCTTTCGGATTGGGTGTAGAGCGTGTTGCGATGTTGAAGTATGAAATTGATGATATTCGCTTAATGTATGAGAATGATATGAGATTTTTGGAACAATTCTAATAAAAAAGATAGATAGGAGCTGGAACAATGATATTACCTTTGAAATGGTTACGAGATTATATAGAAATTGATATTTCAGCAGAAAAATTTGCTGATCAAATGACATTGACAGGAACAAAATCAGAAAGAGTAGAACATATAGGAGAAGCTATAAGTGGTGTAGTTGTAGGAAAAATTACTGAAATCACGAAACATCCGGATGCTGATAAATTGATTGTTACTCAGGTTGATGTAGGAGAAGAAGTAAAACAAATTGTTACAGGAGCTAATAACATTAAAGTTGGAGATTATGTTCCAGTAGCGATGCATGGAGCAAAACTTCCTGATGGGACCAAAATCAAACGAGGAAAAATGAGAGGTGTAGTATCTGACGGAATGTTATGCTCTGCAGGAGAGCTTGGAATAGATAGTAAATTTTTGTCGGAAGAACAAAAAAACGGACTGTATATTTTGGAAGGAGAGCCGGTATTAGGTCAAGATATTCGTGATGTGTTAGATTTGAAAGATGCTATTATAGAGTTTGAATTGACGGCAAACCGTCCGGATTGTAACTCTATTATCGGAATAGCCTATGAGGCAAAAGCAACATTGAATAAAGAAGTGACATTACCTACATTACAAGTAAAAGAAGAAGGAGCAGATATTGGAGTAGATGTAAAATGTGAAAATAGCAATCTATGTGGTCGCTATATGGCAAGAGAAATCACAGATGTTAAAATTGCACCATCTCCATACTATATTCAAAGAAGATTGATTGAATCCGGTATTCGTCCAATCAATAATATTGTAGATTTAACAAATTATGTCATGTTAGAGTATGGACAACCGATGCATGCATTCGATTATGATAAATTGGAAGGAAATACCATTTATATCAAACAAGCAAGTGATGGACAAACTTGTGTCACATTGGATGAAGAAGAAAGAAAATTGGATTCTTCTATGATTACAATTTGTGATTCTAACAAAGTCATTGCATTGGGTGGAGTGATGGGAGCAAGCTGTTCTCAAATTGATGAGAGCACCACACATATTGTGTTGGAGAGTGCACATTTTGATGCAGATACCATCAGAGCAACTTCCAAAAAATTGGGACTTCGAACAGATGCATCCGCAAGATTTGAAAAAGGAATTGATAGGTATCGATGCGAAAAAGCATTGAACAGATTTTGTCAACTGGTAGAAGAATTACAGATAGGTACAGTATGTAAAGGTTTTGTGGATACAGCAACTGAATTAGATGATAAATCTACTGTTATCTTTTCAAAGAACAGAGTGAATGAGGTAATCGGAATCAAGTTATCGTCAGAAGAGATTTGTTCCATCTTATCGAAATTGAATTTTGAATCTAAAATTGAAGGAGATATGATTACCACGGTTGCACCGGAATACCGTACCGATATCGAAAAAACAGCTGATATTATAGAAGAGATTTCTCGAATTTATGGATTCAACAATGTAGTATCAGCGCCGATTGTCGGAGAAATTATCCCTGCTACAAAAAGTGAGAGCAGACTTTATGAAGACAGTATGAAAGAATTGGCTATGAAAAACGGATTGACTGAAATATTGACTTATTCTTTCGTGAGTCCTACCGGAGTATAAAAAGCAAAACTGTATGAAACAAAAGAAAATGATTTTGTACAGTTGTTAAATCCGTTAGGGGAAGAAACTTCTGTTATGAGAACGAGCTTGATACCGAACATGCTTGAAGTGATTTCAATGAATGCGGCACGAAAAAATGAGTTTTTTGCAGGATTTGAATTTGGAAATATCTTCTATCTGGAACAATCTGAGCCTTTAGAACAAAAATCTTTTGTTGCCAGTGTTTATGGCAAGGAAGAAGACTTCTTCTCTTTAAAAGGAAGAATAGAAGGTATTTTGAACGGTTTGAGATATCAACCGAGAGTATATCTTCCAAACAAAGAGCACCCAACCTTCCATCCGGGAAGATGTGCATATATTTTTATTGGAGAAGAGAAAGTAGGAATTTTGGGTGAGATTCATCCAAAAGTGGCATCCGCCTTCAATATTAAAAAGAAAGTATATTTGTGCGAATTAGATATTCCGGTTTTGATGAGCTTGTTCGACAATATGATGAAATATCGTCAAATTCCAAAATTCCCTGCAATGAAGAGAGATATTGCTTTGGTTGTAGATAAGAATCAATATGTATCGGAAATTGAACAAATTATTTGGAAGAACGGGAAATCCTTGATTGAAAAAATAGAACTGTTCGATATTTATGAAGGAGATCAAATCGAAAAAGATAAAAAATCTGTTGCATACTCCGTTGTATATCGCAAAAAAGAAGCAACCTTGACAGATGAAGAAGTGAATCGTATACAAGAAAAGATTTTAAAAGAGTTGGAAGAAAAACTTCACGCAGTATTGAGATAGTTTTATGTAAAATAAAAAAACAGTTCGAAAAGAACCGTTTGAAAAATACCCTCTTTACCGAAAGTACGGCAGAGAGGGTATTTTGATGTGTTGACCTATAGGTACAACGGAAAGTAAGTAGAAGTGTTTTTTGAAGAATAATCGTTTCTATCAAAAACTTCTTATAATGCAGACATAGTGTATGATACTGCAAAATAACATAATACAAAGTTGCAATTTCAAACAACAGTTTTGTTAAAGCGGCAATCTGGTGATTCGATGATTAAAACAGAAAAAAATAGATATATTTTTTTGAAATTACAGTTTCAATAATAAAACTGTTACTTTGGCAAAAAACTTTTGCCGAGATATTTTACAATCTCTTCTGTCGGAGAATCCGGTGTGATAAGAATTTCTTTTTCTGTTTCCTCGAAAAAAACAACAACAGAACAATCACGATTTCTAAAGACTTTTCGTACTGTTTCTTCTAAAATTTTTCTTATTTTCACCTTATTCTTTTTAGGTTTTTCATAGCTTTTGATAAAGTAATATCCTCTTAGGCCGATTACTTTTGTGTAGTTATTTTCTTCCATTGACAATACCTTTTCTTTCATCATAAAAATTTTATCGATTTGTAAGCTATCATAACGAGATTTTATGTTTCCGTCAAGGGAAAGAGAACAAAATATATAAAAAACTCAAAATTTGAATGTTTTAATATCAATTATTCCAAAAATCATTTATAATAGTGAGAGTAAAAGATTTGTTGCATAAAAATATTCCTATTATAGATTGAAATAGGGGATTTGTATAGACAAAGAGAGGTGTATCATTGTGGGAGAATTGATAGATTGGAAAAAACTACTATTACCCTATGAATGTGCAGTAGAAGAACTGAAGGTGAAATTTAAGAATATCCGGAAAGAATTGAGAGCGAACGGTCAATATAGCCCGATTGAGTTTGTTACGGGAAGAGTAAAAAAAGTAACTTCTATTTTAGAAAAAGTCAAGAGAATGGATATTGAAGTAGAAGAAATTGAAGATAAGATAGAAGATATTGCCGGAATTCGTATCATGTGTCAAATGGTGGAAGATATTTATCTTTTGGTAAAATATATCGAAGAAAGACAGGATATGCAGATTGTATATGTCAAAGACTATATCAAGTCACCGAAAGAAAGCGGTTATCGAAGTTATCACATTATTATTAAATATCCGATTCAAACTGTATATGGATACAAAGAAATTTTGGCAGAAATACAAATAAGAACTTTGGCAATGAATTTTTGGGCAACGGTAGAACATTCCTTGAATTACAAGTATGATAAATATGTTCCTGTGGAAATCAGACAACGATTGACCAAAGCAGCAGATGCCGCTGCTCGTTTGGATGAGGAAATGGCATTTATTCGGGAAGAAATTGTCAGTGCGCAAGTTGCTTTTGAACATAAGTCTTTGGTAGTAGCAGAAATTACATTGTGTATCCAAAAAATAGAACAGCTGGGATATACAGAAGAAGCGCTCTATTATCAAAAGAGATTGGATGTAACCAATGACGATAAAGAAACAGAAGGGTTGTTGAACCTAAAAACAGAAGTAAATTTATTTTTAATAAAATTGATGGAAGAAATCAAGTAGCATGAAGATAGAAGGGAGTAGAGATGTCAGTTTTTGCAATTGGAGACTTGCATATGTCTACTGTTCAAAAAAAGACCATGGATCAATTCGGATGGTTTCATCATGTAGATAGAATTTTAGAAGATTGGAACAATAAGATTACAGAAGACGATATTGTATTGCTGGTAGGAGATATCTCTTGGGCATTGCGATTGGAAGAAGTGGAACCTGACATCAAGATCTTGTCAAAATTACCCGGGCATAAATTTATGATACGAGGGAATCACGACTATTGGTGGAGCAGTGTGAGTAAGATGAGCAAAAAATTTCCTCAGATTCATTTTTTGCATAATAATCATTTTGTAATAGGAGATTATGTTATTTTTGGCACAAGAGGTTGGATTTGTCCGAATGATACTCAATTTACAGAAACAGATGAAAAGATATATGAAAGGGAATTGAAGCGATTAAAAAATTCTGTCAACAGTGCATCGGAAACAGTGATTCAAAATAAAAAGAAACTATTGATGTTGCATTACCCTCCTATGAATGATAAAAAAGAGCCGTCGGGATTTACTGCTATCATTGAGGAAGCGAAGATAGACGTTGTATGTTACGGACATCTACATGGAGAAGAATTTCACAAAATGGGATTTGAAGGTATCAAAAATTACACAGAATATCACTTGGTAAGTTGTGATTATTTGGATTTTAAAGTGAAGAAAATATTGGATGATTGACAAAACAAGAAGACACTTTTAATAGATTAGAAGTGCTTATATGAGTAGAATGATTTAAGAAAGAAGGATAACTTTGGATGTAGTAGAAAAGTATTTTTTATCTCCTACTGATGATTGGGAAATACACTATTACTGTGCATTTCCGCAAGAGAAAATAAAAGCGATTGTTGAAATTTCACATGGAATGTATGAAAATGTGGATGCATATCAATCGTTAATGGAGTTTTTGTGTAATAATGGGTATGCTGTTTATTTTTTGGAACATCGGGGACATGGAGATTCAGCATCACATGGATTGGGCAATTTGGGAGAATCAGATATTTATTTGAAGATGATTCGAGATATTCGAGCATTGAATGTCATAATAAGGAAGCAATTTCCATATAGCAAAATTTATCTTTTGGGAAATTCTTTGAGTGCTTTCTTGGTACAACGATATATTCAAATTTATCCTAACACAATATCAGGAATGATACAGTGTGCAGCGGGTGGGAAAGATCAGGTTCCTCATGTTAAATTAGGAAAAAACATCGCATATAGTTTGAAGAAAATGGGATTTTCACAGAAAAAAAGCCCACTGTTATTTGAACATCAACAATCATTTTTGGATTCGATGGAAAATAGTAAATGGCTGCTTTTTTCTGTCAAAAATGCTATTTCAAAGGAAAAGTTGTTAAGCATTTTTTCAAAAAAAGATGAGAAAGCATATACAGTAAATGCTTATTATTGGATTTATCGTGGAATTTGCGAAAATTTTAATCGCAAAGCGATGAAGCCCGTGAATAAAGAGTTGCCAATCTTACTATTGTCCGGAAATCGAGATCCTATCGGAAGTTTTGGAGAAGGGATTTTACATTTGGTGCGCTGGTATCAAAGTTTTGGTATGAACTCAGTACAGTGTAAGCTATATGAGGGGATAGGCCATAATATTTTACGTTCATCTAAGAGAGAAGAAGTGTATCAAGATATTGTAGATTGGTTAGAAACAGTATATTAGATCGTAATTTAAAAAATTAATCAGGTGAATATTGTAATATCACTCTTAAAATGTTAGTTTCTGGCGTAGCAATCTTCCATTGCTACGCTATTTTTATGTATATAAGAGTAACATAATCTTTTTGTTGTTATAATAATATTAACAATGATATAATCAATATAAGTAGAAAATATTTTTATACTAAGATTTGATAAAGTAAATGACAAATTGTCTATATTATCAACCGTATTTTAATTTACAATGTAAGGTTTGGATTTGTCAAAAATTTCAAATAGAGTTGTTATCTGCATTTTATCAATATTTTCTATCTGTTAAGAATTAAGAGTGACGGGAAAGTTCACAGGAATAAGAGATTAAGTGATTTCAAAACAAACATGTATAAATCTAAGAGGAGCTTAATATGAATAACGAAAGAAAAACATAACAAAACAAAAAAGAGAGAGGCAACAATTAAATAGAATAGAGATGAATTACAGTCAACCGATTACTCAAGTGGAATGGTTAGATTACAGGGAAAAAATAAAGAGTCTATCGTATCTGAGTTGTGGGAAATCATACATATAAAAATGAAAAGAGAGTATGATTTAACTAATTATATAGGAGGGGAATTATGAAGAATAAAATTGAATTTTCAGCAGATGGCAGAGATATATGTCGTTTTTTGACAGTAGTTTTTATTTTAACTCTGATTATAGGAATTGCAACAGCGTATGGATATTATATAGGTTCAAATATACGAATGGCAGGCTATGTTATGATGTTGATACCGGCTTTATCCGTTATTCTTACCGTTAAGTGGGACAAAACAAAAGTATACCCTAAAAAAATATTTGATTTTTATCAAGTAACAGCATTTTTAATTTTTCTGTATGTGGTAATATCGATTTTTATGGGAATTGATTTACCTTCTGATTTAGGTATTGTCGGGCGGCTTTTCAATGGAGAATCACTTGTTGGGAATATTTTGTCAATCATAGTAGGGTTAACAAATTTATTTTTGATTTTTTTCATATACGAAAACAATCAGATGGAAGAAAATAAAGAGTTAATGAAGTTATGGAAACTTTCCGATTTTAATTTCAAGAAAATAATACAATATACATGTTATTTCATTGTGCTTGAAAATATAATCATGATAGTTGTGGGAATTTTGTACGTAAATATAGACTTTGTGTTGTATATACTTGATTATAAATTTTGGTTGAAAGAAGTAATTGTGATACCGCTGGTTTTTTTTCATGTACCTGTCTACTTTGGTGAAGAGTACGGTTGGCGTTTTTTTCTTCAGCCTCGTTTGCAGAAAAAGTTTGGGAAAATAAAAGGTGTGATACTTCTTGGAGTGATATGGGGAATATGGCATTTACCGATGGTTTTATTTTATTGTTCCACTCCGGAAAATTTCTTTTATGCTGTTACACACCAAATTACAGGTTGTATTTTTCTAAGTATTGTTTTTGCATACTTTTACGAAAAATCAGGTAGTCTATGGTGTGTTGTATTACTTCATTTTATGAATAATGCAATTGTGGGTACTGTGGCTGCGAAGCAGGGTGGAATTCAAGAGTTGTATTCCGGAGATTGGATGGATTTAGGAGTATCTTTTGCGCTTTGGACATGTGTTTCTATATTTTTTTTGAAAACAGATGTATTTACTGAGAAGAAGTTAAATTAAAAAGGAAAGATGTTTAGTGAATAAAATACTTGTTATTGTTGTTATGTTGTATCATAACATTGATGTGAGGAAGAGATAAGTTGTTTTTCTATTTCATAAAATATAGTAACAGTTCAATCACAGATTCTGTATAAGAAAACAGCTCTTTGTTCATTGATGAATAAAGAGCTGTTTTATAAAATATAGAGTATCTTTTGAGCGATAACTAGAGATACTGACAGGGTTCTTAGTGAAAAAGTCAGGATTGTTGTCTTATATATATTGTTTATGCTATATTTTTGATTCTATGAACTTTTTGTCCTTTTGATAGGAATGACATAACTGCTCCCAGCAACAGATAGCAATAACAAGTGATTCCTCTTGTTAAGAGAAGCGCAGCTGCAAGTGTTTCTTTCGTGTAAATTCCTGAAAAAATACGCAAAAATCCCGTTTCAGCAACTCCGATACCTCCCGGAAGAGGAAGTGATTCGAAGGTCATGATAAATACACCTTGGTAGGCAATCATTTTGATAAGACTGATATTTTCAACTCCAAATGCTTTTCCTATCCAATATGAAATAGAATAAAAGAGTGTGATTTGAAGAAGTATGATTGGTATGATTTCAAGAAAGATTTTAGGATTTTTTGCAATCCAGTCTGCACTTGTTTGATAGGAAGCTAATGTTTTTTTGATATTTTTTTCCAGTTTATCAACTTTTTTGTACTCATAGGATTTTAAGATGAGTACGATTTTGTCCATAATGTTATAGACAATATTTGCTGCAAAAATAAGCAGAAAGAAGATAGTTGCTAACAGAAATTGTATCAGCATTCCTACTTTGAATAATGTGAGCAGGATACCGCTTTCTCCCAAAATATAATGAATATTTCCTAATGTGAAGATAAATATGACAGCAATAACAGCGATATGATATATGCTGTTATAGAGCAACATAATAAGAGAGCTTTCAGAAACTGCAATTCCGTCTTTTTTCATATAGTAGATTTCGGATGGTTGTCCACCTGATGATCCAGGAGTAATAGATGAAAAATAGTAGTCAATCAGGCTGTATCGGAAGCATTGAACGACTGTTGCTTTGTATCCGAAAGCGTGCAAAAGTCTTTTCGTTGTGATGCTTTGACATAAGAAAAATAAAAACATTGTAAAAATGGCAATTAAAATATATTGTTGTTGTACATTTCTTATGATTTTGGGAATTTCATATAGTTCTTTAATCCCAAAGGAGTGATGGAATGTCAGAAGCAAAACAAAAAAAATCAGGATAATATTTTTCAGATATTTTTTACATTTTGTGTCCATTTGTATCACCGCATTTCTTGAAATATTCGTTTAAGGCTGAAATAGTGTTTTCGGGTGCTTTGGAAGGGCTGTTCGGTTTGTGATTGGAATCGTGAAGGCATATGACTCCGCCTTTTTGTTTTTCTTTTTGCATAGCATCATAAATATCCTTCCAAGCTTTATTTTCGTTCCAATCTCCTACGATACAGGTCCATAGTTTCAAAGGTATATTCCATCTTTTGGAAATAAGTATCATGGATAGATTTACCCATCCGTGGGGTGGCCGATAGTAGGATGGTTTGATACCATGGTTTTCCAAGATTTGTTTGGATTTTTGCATATCTTTCTTTGTTTTCCATATTCCCCATAAAAACGGATGGGTATGATGGTAGCAATGAAGTCCGATATCATGCCCTTCCTGATGTATTTTTTTGAGGATATCAGGATATTTTTCAACTTTTTCAGCAATGACAAAGAAAATAGCCTTTGTATGGTGTTGTTTGAGAATATCTAAAATTTGTTCTGTATAAATAGGGTTAGGTCCATCATCAAAGGTCAGTTGCAACTCATTTTTTTGATAACGTTCTTTGTAGATGAACTTGTAATATACTGTTGGAAGGATGGAGTAACCACTCCATAAAAATGCCGGAATTAAGATTGTTTTTATTAACATTTTTGAACACTCTCTTCTAAAATGGTTTCTTCTAATACATTAGAATCAATACCGTTTTTTATCTTTCGGATATTGTATTTCATATCTTCTAAAAGATCGTCGTTCTCAACAATTTCCAAAATAAGATCAATATCTTTTTGACAGCGTTTCATTTTGGAAGGCAAAACATACCCGATTTCTTTATTGGAAATATATTCCGCATTGTGTACTTCTTGTTCAAGAAACGGTTTGA
>ERZ773008.188-NODE-188-length-43272-cov-19.543791_pt1 | contig 43272 bp, 74 predicted proteins | sample MGYA00580664_ERZ773008 | MGnify/ENA primary metagenome ERZ773008 (study PRJEB29015, sample SAMEA2738016) | human oral metagenome | biome: human oral; feature: human-associated habitat; material: dental | place: China | collected 2048 ...
TAACCCTTGGGGAGGGGGAGACCACTCCCCGCCGCCGACGGGGCCGCGAGGGTGTGTGGCCGTGATTTGTACCCCCTTACCGGTTGGAATTGGGGTGTGTGTGGGTGGGGGTTGCGTCGCATCGTATTGGGGTGTACTATTGGGGTATCGGAAGGGCGGTGGAGCCCGACCGAATCCCCCTGAAATATCCCCTGATTGGAGAGATTGAAATGAGCAAGCGTGTGGTTATGGCGATTGTGGTGGTGCTGGGCATCATGTGGGCCGGTGGTGCGTGTGGCAGTGGTGCGTCGAGCTCTGTGGGCGCGCCTGAGTCGGTCGCGTCGGTCTCGCCCGTCGTGGCGTCGTCGCCGTCTGACGTGGATATGGGTGTGGTGCCCGATGATGGTGTGGTGCTCACGCCGTGTGATGAGGAGGATGGCGGTGATCCTGTGCCGGGCGTGGATGGTTGTTTCTGGGATGCGAGTGCGCAGGGTAATGGGCGCGGTGCTGACGTGATTGTGTGGTGGTCGCGCTGAGTATGTGGTGGGCCGGGGTCATCGTGGTGGTGGCCCCGGTCTGTCGTGTGTGGTGGCGTGCGCACGTGGTGTGTTGCGCATCACGCACGGGAGTATTGTATCCGTCTGTACATCACGACGTATTGGGGTGTACACTAGAGTCATCACAAGGGGACAGAAAGTCCCCACCAATCCCCAAGGAGAACCACAATGAACACCAACGACGCGCTCACCACCACCGCCACCCAGGTCGAGACCATCCTCACCCACCACTCAGTCACCTACACCACCACGGACAACCGCGGCAAGGAGGAGGAGGACGACTACCGGATCACCGTCGGTGACGTCACCGCCTACCTCACTATGTCGGACGATGGCGACGTGTGGGCCACCACCGACGAGAACCCGGCCGACGCCTACGACGGGCCGGCCAACGCTGATGAGATCGCGCTCCACCTGATGAACTACGCGGCCGAGGTTCCCGCTGTTGTCGCCGTCATCGCCGCCGTTATGAACGAGACCGCGGGCGACGCCAACGTCTCCTACTGGGATGGCTACTGGGAGGTTGAGGACTCTCACACGACGGTCGAGGTCGACACGGACGGCGATTGGGACGTGACTCAGTCTGACGTCGACGGGATCGAATGGAGCGGCTACGCGGGCCGGGACGTTGCCGCCGTGTTCCGGGCCGGCGCGTTGGCCTACGGGCAGCCGCTCGACGCGATCACCACCGTCATCATGGGCGGGGACTACGAGATGACCGATTGGTGGTCAATCGTTGACGGGCTCACCGAGCTTCAGGCCACCGACGGCGACGCGGGCACGCGCGTCTACAACCACTGGGGTAGCGGTCACCCCGGCGTCCTGGTCACCGAGGAGCACGACGACACGGAATCGCGGTGGGTCATCACGGACCTTGACACGGTGACGACGTCGGTGGAGCACAGCGCTCAGGACGCCGCCGCGAACGTGATCTACACGCTGGCGTGAAGCCAGCCGCCCGGATGGTCGCAGGACCGGTCCGACTCCGGTCCCGGGCACGAACCCCAACCCAACCCCTGGAAGGACCACAACCATGAGCACCATTGCAGAGCGCGTCGCCGCCGCCCTTGCTGCCGAGACGGGCGAAGCGGTGACCAGCGCTGACGTCACCCGTTCCCCGTTCAGCGGGTACTGGACCGGGCAGGCAGGCGGGGTCACCGTGTTTGCGGAGCGCGGGCGTGCCCGTATTTTCCTTGGTGATAGTTTCTTCGTCTACGACGACATGACGATGTCCACTGGCGTCGAGGCCATCCGGGGCGCTATCCGGGCCGCACGGGAAGACCGCGCTGTAGCGGAGGAATTGTGCGGCTGGCTCGAGTACGCCGGCTGGAAGCGCGTGACCGCCACCAAGGATTGGGGACGGTGGCGTGTCACGGCAGTCTCAGGGCGAGATGACGGCTACGCGGTGCGCGCAACAGTCGTGGGCGGGCATGTCTTTCTTCCGCTGTTGGAGCACGACGCCACGGTTCGGGAGAGCACGCTCAACCTACTCGAGCGGAACGGCGTCCCCGTCTCCCGTTGACCAATCGCCCGGCGCTCCACCACGGTGCGCCGGGCACAACCATAGGAAGGAACCACCATGACAGATTTCGATGTGGACGAAGCGGCCGATGCGCTTGGAGCTTTCGAGAACGCGGATGAGGACGCGGCCCACGCGCTGGCTTCGGCGCGTGGGCGTATCCGGGCCCGGCACTGGCCGCCGGGGGAGGAGGAGGACTCACTGAGCGCGGCGACACGGTACGTTGCTGGCTGGCTTGACCTGGGTGAGGCGGCGGCGGCGGTGCGCGCGGGTGAGGCCGCACTGACGACGGCGCGGGCTGAGCTCCGTGGCGCGGCGGTCGCTGCCGTGACGTGCGGCGTGTCGAAGACTGAAGTGGCGCGGATGACGGGCGTGTCTCGGATGACGTTGGACGCGTGGCTGAAGCCCCGCAAAGTGTGACGCGCACCGCTTGCTTTGGTGTGTATCCAACCTTGCATCCCCAACGTACTGGGGTGTACACTTAAGACATCGGGAAGGCAAAGGAAGCCCACCCAATCCCCCAAGGAGAACCCAAATGAACACCTACAGCACCTACAACGAAGCCGTTGAAGCCGAGATCGTCGCCCCGATCGCCACGAGTGAGGACGTCCTGGGCAAGCCGGTAAGGGAGGCATTCGACGTCGACGCCATCGCCGATGCCACCATCGTCCAGCGCGTCCCTGAGAGAGGAGATGTTTTCTACTGTGTCAACCCTGACATTGATGCCGATGAATTCTGGGCGATCGTCATGAACAACGCCCGCTGAACCTCTCAATCAGCCCGGATGGTCGCAGGACCGGTCCGACTCCGGTCCCGGGCACGAACCCCAACCCAACCCCTGGAAGGACCACAACCATGAGCACTGCCACTGCCCCCTGTCTCACCGTCGCTGACTTCCTCGACGACGTCGCCCGCATCATGGTCGACGAGCACGGCCACGACTCTGTCACGGTATACGGCGACTACCTCACGTTTGAGGGGTACATCCTCGACGTCGAGTTCTGGGGTCACCCATCGGTGCCGACGCCTGCCCCCGTCATGTGGAGTGTCCGACTCGAGGACGACGACGAGCACGAACTCGAGTTCAAGGGTGAGCCCGGCGCTTCCCCGGATGACGCGGCTTCGATGCTGGAGCTCGCGCTTGCCACGCTGTACTAGACCAACCTCGACCGCTTCCCCCGCCGCCCTCCGGTATAATTGGGCGCCCCAGTAACCCGTGAATCCCCTACCCCTAAGGAAACCCCTATGAACACGTTCACTTTCACCCGTGAGAACACTCCTGACGGCCGGTCGGTGGCCGGGCGCATGTGCACCGCTATCCGTGAGGTGACCGGCAACGACACTGCCCCCATCACTCTGATCTCCACTTCCGACGGCTGGGAGTGGAGCGACGGCGACCTGACTCTCACTGTCTCCGGCGGTGAGACCTACTGCCGTGAGACCGTGCGTCACGGTCGCCTCACGATGATCGCTGGGCTGGGCGCCCGTGACCTCGACGGCGGCGTCAAGTCGACTTCCCGGCACGCGATCACGGAAGTGCTCTGCCACGTGCATGGGCAGGGGCGGGCGATGCGTCGCGTGCTGATCGCGCTGATGGACGCGGGTTTCCAGTTGGATGAGGACGCGGTTGCGCCGGGGCGCGTGCCCGTGACCTGGGATGGTGTGCCGGCGGCGACGGTGGACGTGCGTCGTGCGACGACGACGATTCGTGGTGGGCTGGCTGCCGAAGCTCGGGACGCGCTTGCCCGTGCTGGCTTGCTTGGTGGCAAGGTGGCGGCGTTGGTTCACCGGCTGCACGCCTAGACAGGGGAAGCGGGCAGTGGGCGTGAGCCCCTGCCCGCTTTCCCCGCTTTCCCCGCTTTCCCCGGAAACGACGAAAAAGCGCCCCTCCCACCCTTAGGTGAGAGGGGCGCTTCCCCTTAGTCGTCAGCGAGATCACCGATCGGTGACTCTCCCGGGCCACGCGGCAAATCCCCAAGCGGGGCACCACGATCCAAAGCAATTGCACGCGTGCGACGAGCCACGCACTCCCACTGCGCCGCTTCCCGCCGCGCTGCCTGCACCTCCGTCTCCCTGCCCTGCCGGGCATGCCACAACGTGCGCACAGCGGCAGCGATCTGAGAGACGAGGATAGACCCGAGACCACTGGTGATGATCGCGCCTATTAACTCGGCTTTCTGCATCCGTTGTCCTCCCTCTCATAAGCGCGAGCTGCGGCGTCGGCCTCGAGGGCTTTCGCTGCGGTCGCGCTGATCTCGGCCTGACGGAGCGGTGTGTCAGGCTCGCAGCCCGGCTGCCACGTGTGACCCCACACGCGGACCATCCGCTGACCGATCATGAGGAGGAGAGCGAGGATGATGAATAGCGGCCAGCCGGGCCAGTGATCGCTGGTGAGTGCGCGTGCGGCGTCCTCGACGGCGACCACGACGAGCCCGAGGGCGACGAGGGCCGCCGACGGGCCTTCCACGCCCCACCAGCCCCGCCAAGCCGACGGCGCGCCGATCGCGCACCCGGACAGGGTCATGAGGCATCCCACGGTCACGTCCCACGGCTGGATACGCGGGGCGCCCAGGATGAGGGCGACGGCCACGGCTATGAGCGTGTATGTCGCCGCCATCATCGCTGAGATGGCCCGCGGCTCGTGGAGCGTCGACCAGAGTCGGCGGCCCATGCCCATTAGGCTGCCTCGTGCCGGGGCTGGTAGTGGTCCCTGGTCTCACCGCCGGGGGTGATGATCCCAGCCCAGCCCAGGATGCTCACACCGCCGATCTTGACGTGCGAGAGCACCTGATAGCCAGCCCAGGCGAAGCCCAAGAACTTGCCGACCTGGGCGGCCAGCACCTCGACCTGGAGCGGGTAGGCACTGAGTGCCCAGGCGCCTACGGTGAGGATGATGGCGGCGGCGACAACGAGGGTGACGCGGCGTCCTCGTGTCCACCACGGCCGGTCCAGGGCCGCCTGGATGAGGGGCCACAGGGTGCCCAGGATGACGGTGGTGACGAACGGGTCACCAATCAATGCCTTCATGTGTGTTCCTTTCGGTCGGTGGTCACCAGAGGCGGCCGGAGTTCGCCTTGGAGTTGTTGAGTGCACGCTGGAGAGCGCCGATGGTGGCCGTTCCGGCCTCGCCGTCAACCCAGTCAGCGAAGTCCCAGCCTGCCGGCAGGTACTCGCGGTGCCAGGCCATGATGAGGAACTGGAGCGTCCTCCATGTGTCAGCCCCAAGGACGCCGTCGACGTCGAGCGCCGGCGAGTCGTTCAGGGCGGTCTGCTGGTCCGGCTTCACGGCCGCGTTCAGGAACGACTGAAGCCGCTCAACCGCCGGGGAGCCGTCCTCGTCAAGGACGCCATCAATAGCGGTGCCCATGACCTGCTGGAGACGGCCGATGGTCGCGATGCCGAAGACCCCGTTACACACGAGCTCCGACTGCCCGTCACTCCGGTTCTTCTTCCCGGTGTACGGGCTCGCCGACGGCGCGGGGGAGGCTGCCGGGGCGGTGGCGGCGACCTGGCCGCCGCCCTTCATCGTGTCCCACGCGCTGCGGTCACGCAGACGGTCCAGGTCGAGGTGGCTGTTGTAGCCGGGCAGGTACCCATCCTCGGTGTACTGGTGAATGAGGACGTTGCCCCCCCAGTAGGGGACGTTCGGGATGGGCGGGTCACTGTAAGCGCGGCCATAGTCGCTGTACTCGGGCCCACCGGCGTACCACAGCGGGAACCGGCCGGCGACGGCGGACCAGTCCCCGCTCCCCATCCCCGCCCCGTTCAGGTAGATGCCCGGCGTGGAGCCGGTCTCGGCGGCCATCTGGTTGAGGATCACGAGGGCGTCCGAGGGGGCCAGGTTGAGGGCGTCAGCCTCCCAGTCCAGCCAGAACGTCGCCCTTCCCGCGTATCCCTTGGCGCGGTCGAGGAAGAACCGGGCCTGCTCGGACGGGTCCTCGTCGTTGGCGAAGAGGTAGAGGCCCAATCTCTTCCCGGCAGCCAGCGTCGCCTCCGCCTGCTGCTGCCAGAACGGATTGATGTAGCCGGTGCCCTCCGTCACCTTGACGATGACGAAGTCCGCCCAGATGGCGGCGATATTGAGCCCGCCCTGGTGACTGGAGATGTCAATGCCGTGCGCGTGCGCCGGTGCCGAGGAGACAGCAGGGGCGGCGGGCTTGGAGGCCGGCTTCCCCTTCGCGAACTCGGGCCACTGCTGGAAGAACTTGCCCTCGCTGAAGCGGTGGCAGGACGTCCACGCGCCACGCTGAGTGTACGGGTGCTCGCTGTATCGGGCAGTGCGGGTCTCCTGGCCGGTCTGGTCGCCGGGGGCACCATAGATGTCGCCGGTCTCAGCGATCCACGCCTCCGACTCCAGCGGGTCATAACCGTCCTCGACGATGACGACGACGTGGCCGACGCCGCCCTCATTCGCCGCGGACAGGACGATGTCACCCACCCGGAAACCGCCATCCGGGGTCATGGCCTCATCAGACCAGTTGACCTCCTCGAAGCCGCGAGCTTCGAGCCCGGCGCGGAGGTTGCCGGTCCAGAAGTCGTTGATCTCCAACAGGGCCTTGTGCCCCCACGGCACCCCGTAGGTGTGGTGGAGACCGTAACTGACCGCACCGGCGGCCAAGGAGGAGCAGTCGGCGCTCTGGGGCGACGAGACTCGCCCATGGGCGTCCGCCGCGGCGTACCAGGTGCGGCGATCCTCCCCCTGGCTGTAGCCGACGTTCTGCTCATCGCAGATTCGCCGGGCGATCTCAGCGGTGACACTGCCGACGGTCATGCCACGCCTCCCTGCTGCTCCTCCCAGCCCGCGGCGAAATTGACCGGCCCGGCCTTGAAAGGATTGAGCCAGGCACGGGCGACATTCTTGTAGGTCTTGCCATCGACGATGATCCGCTCACCAGGGCCGACAATGGCGTTCGCCTGAAGGTCCTTGATGTTTTTCGCCTCGTGCGAGACGGATGCCTCGTAGGCGTCGATACGCCTATCGACCTCATTCTTGCAGTCGCGCAGGTACTCGCGGCGGCTGGCCTCATCAGAGACCCGGTTTGCCAGCGCAACGAAATCGTCATCTTTCATGAATCGGAGGCCGCGCTCCGACGTGTCTAGGAATCCTCCAGGCATTATGCCATGCTCCTCGGGTTAGCGATTGCGAAAAGGGTGGAATAGGCGGAGTCCCCGCTAATGGAGAATGTTCCGCCTGTTCCGTACGCTCCGGTGAAACCGCAGCGAATCTTGGGGTCCTGACCGGCCGGGACCACACGGACTCCGGTCACGGTCACGGACGCGCCAGTGGAATCATTGGGGAAGCGCGCCCGGTAAGGACGATCCAACAGGAAAACGGTGGCGTCGATATCGCCCGCGCTGACACGACCCCACACGGTGAAAGAGACCTGAACAATCCGGTCGTAGGGGCGCACCCCTAAATCGACCTGCGCCGCGCCCGAGTACTGGCCGTTGCTGAGCTTCAGTGTGTTTGCGACGACGACGCTGGCCTCTACGGCCTGGACCTCATTCACGGGGCGCAAAATCCAGCGGCCACCATTCTTGGAGCCGTCGGAGCGGTAGAGGATCCCGCCGACGTCCAGGTAGGCGGGGTGTGCCGCCGTCGGGGCGTGACCGATAGCCTCAGCGCGGCTCAGGGTCTCGCGGGCGGCCGCCACGGACTGTGCCGGGAAAACGATCCCCGCCGTGTCGAAGGCGTTGGTCCAGGCGGACAGCAGGTCATCCCCGGCCGCCGGGATCGTGACGCCCTTCCAATGGGTCTCAGGCATTTCCTGTCCTCACTTCGTGTAGGAGACTTCAATAGTCAAATCGTGCGACCAGTAGCCGTAAGACGCGCTTCCCTTGGTCTCAAAGGAAATGCCGCGGAAATAACCGCCCTTCCAGCTGTTCCACTGGTCTCGGGGAATCTGAATCCAACGGCCGTCACCACGGCCCCAGCCGCCGGACTCATACCACCTGTTGCCGCCACCGGAATACGAGCCGGGCGCGGACTGGAAACCATGTGAACCAATAGAAGCGACGCCGGTCTGCCCATACCAGTGCTTTGCGTAGGCGTACACGCGCATATTCGTGATGGTCGCACCAGCCAAGTCCCCGGTCATATTCGGGAAACCAATCAGGCTGTTATAGCTCCACCGTGAATACGAGCCCTGCGGCATATTGTCAGGCCAGGACGAATCGGGGCTACCGTTGGAATACGCCTTCCACCAATTCGACCTGTACGTCTTGACGTAGTTGCGCTTAGGCTGCGGCTGCTCCGACGGCTTCGGCGCACCCAGCGAAATCGACTTGTTCACCTGGAGCGTCGGCTCCACGGCCAGCCCCAGGTCACGAACCCACGCATGCGGCTGCGGCAGGCTCGAGTCCTCCACCGTGAGCACGACGCCCTCAGCCCCGTAGGCCGACGCGGCCAGGAACAGCAACCGGTACGTGCCCGACGTCGACGGCGTCCACGGCTGGAACGTCACGTGGCTGGTTTGCAGCTGGTTCCGGTTCTCGGACACGACACGGATACGCTGCTCAAACGTGTCTTGCGCGCCGGCGTTGACCGGCGAGCACTGAAGCCGGGCCTCGAGCATGGCGTTCGCCTTGTTCGCGTACCAGGTGACCAGCTCCTCCACCTGGTACGTGCGGCCCGCCTCGAGGTCGACGACGAGCTCATAGAGTGAATCGACGGAGCGGACTATGTGACGGTTGCTGCCACTCCACGGCCAGGCGGAGCCCCAGGCGATCACGCCGCGGGGGAGAGCGGCCAGGGTCTCGGCCAGGTCCGTGCCGCGCCAGACGAGGCGGTCGACGACAGAGAGGGACTGTGCGGTCACCTCGCCGTCGCCGGTGATCGTCGCCTTAGCGAGCCCGTCGGTGCCGGTGATGGACAGGAAGTCCTGCCCGGCCGTCCCTAGGGTCACGACCTCACTCGGCTGCCCGCCGACCGTCTTCACCACGTGCAGGCCCGTGGAGTCCATGATCGCCGCATCCCCCGACGGGTCACCGGCCACGATCCGCGTAGACAAGCGGATCGTGTCAGCCAGCAACTCACCCGTGATCCGCGCCTGCCCGGCCTGGAGCATCTGCGTCGTGACCTTCGCGAACACGCCGATCTTCGCCCACAGCTCCTCCGAGGCGACGACCTTGCTCGCGTTGACCGCGCCGTCGGCGATCTCCACGCTCCCGACGCTGCCGGGCACGAGAACGCGGCCGGCAACCAGCAGGTAGTCCTGCCACGCTTTCGCGGCGGCGGACCACACCTTGACGCCGGTGGCCTGGTGATTCTCCCCGGCCACGACCCACAGGTCACCGTCCGCCGGCGAGTCCGGTCCCTGGGGACCCACGGTCACCCGGTCACCTGCCCGCTTCAGGGCGTTGGCGGCCGCCTCGCTCGACGTCTTCGCGGCGTCCTTCGCGGCCTTGACCTCGTCGGACAGGCGCTTTTGCGCCGCGTCGATCTCGGCCTTGGCGGCGTCAAGCTCGGCCTTGGTGCCGGCCGCCTCCAGGGCGATCTGCCCCGTCACCCCGGTGGGCCGGGCCTGGCCGCCCTCAGGCAGGGAGGCCGGGCTCACCACCTGGTAGACGCGGCCGGTGCCGTCCTGTAGACAGACACACTCAGCACCGACCGCGGTCACGCCGCCGTCGGCCGGGGCCACGACCTCGCTCACGGGGTCATCGGCCGGCAGCTCGACGCGCACCATGCCGCCGTCCATGACGTCGAGGACGCGGCCAGTGGCCCACGTGCCCGCCTGGCTGCCGGAGCCGTAGGACGCCTGCTGCGACGCCGTCGACGTCCTGGGGGACGGCTTGCGGTCCAGCCAGAGATTCGGCTTCACCATGCGAGCTCCTCGACGTCGACTCTCATGTGCCCACCGGGCTTGTCCACCGGCAGGCTGTAGGCGATGACCTTGCCGACGATGACCTCACCGGCGTCCGTGTGGACGGCGATCACGTCGCCGGCCTCCAGGCGGGGGTCAGCGGCGATCGCCACCGACCGCTTGGAGGCGGCCTCCAGGGCGTGCCGCATGTAGGTGCCGGCCGCCTTCCTGACCGCGATCGCTGACGATGCGGCGTTGAATTCCCGCCGGTCCGTGACCCACCCGTAGACGGCGGGCTCGTAGGGCCAGGACGCTGATACGGCGGTGCCGGTCCATTTGATGACCGGTTTCCGCTGGTCCTCCTGCTGTGGGCTGCCGACGACGACCCACCGGTTCGGGCGGCGCTCCACGCTCTTGCGGGGCGCCTCGATGAGCAGGTCACGGCCCGTGTAGCGGGCTACCGGCTCGGAGCCGTCGGTCTGTGCCCACAGGTGCAGGCACCCGTCGGCCTTCACCGCGTAGTTGAGTCCCCGTGCCTGGCACAGGTCCCGGATGGCCTCGGACCGGGAGTGCCCCCACTGGGTGTTCGGGTGCACTCTCGGGTTTGGGGCGCCCGGGTCCAGCACGACCGGGAGGGTTCCGGCGAGCCGCTGTGCCTCAGACAGGGCTGTCGCGCCGCGGGGTGGGGACGAGGGCCATGGCATCGGGTCCTGCTCGAGGAGCTGCATCAGGTCCAGCGCCTCGACCTTGACCGACCCGTTGTCCTGCTCGTCCCAGGACTGGTGCTGCCACCATCCGAGGTCGACCTCGTCGCGGCCCTCCCTGGTCTCGAGCAGGGCGGTGACATGTGACCGCTGCCCGTAGTTGTTGAGGGCTGCCCCGGGTGACTCGGGCACCCACCCTGACGGGCAGGTGTAGGTCAGTTTGCCGGGGACGACGCGGTCGGACGCCCAGTCGATTTGCACGTCCTCGCAGGGGACGTCGACGGCGAGGACACGGCCGCCTAGGTGGACGTCGATCCTGGCTCCGACGGCGACGGGGCCGGCTAGGGCCTCAGTGGACGGGCCGGGTCTCATGGCATTCCCTGCACGCGCTTGGCGACCTCGAGGGCGGACCATGCCTGCCAGCCCGGAGTGTCCGGGTGTGCCTCGCCGTAGTCCGCCCATTCACCCCAGGTGGTGACGGGCACGGCACCCTGCGGCGTGTTCTCGGCGCGGGGCTCGTGCTCGATCCATTTGATGGTGACCTCGATGAGCTCGCCTGTGACCCGCTTCCGGGTGACGCCGTTGACGATGACGGTGCGTGGTGGGACGCCCGGGACCGGCATCGTCGGTATCAGCATGATCGGGGCGTGCGACTGGAGTACCCACCACAGGAACGGCTCGGTCGCCGGGGTGCAGGTGACGACGCCGGTGCCGGTCATGGGCTCGTCACGGATGGCCCACCGGGTGACCCCGGCGACGCGTGACGCCGTTGAGTCCCAGTCCAGCGGGTCACCGTTGTGCTCGTAGGCGAGGCCGGGGGCGGAGCGCCCGTCAGCCCCGGTCACCAGCACCCCATACCAGTCCCCGACAGGGCGGGTGAGCGACACAGTGTCGTCACCCGCCCGGTAGGTGACCTCGACGCCGGGCGCGGCCAGGCCGTCAGCCACAAGGTGCTGGCCCTGGCCGACGACGGCGAGCAGACGATCATCCGCAGTGACCTTGGCCGGCCCGTCCACCAGCAGTGACGGCAGGCCCGACGCGGCCCCGATCCAGCCCTTGAGCGCCATGGCAGCTCCTCTCAGTCGTCGCGGGACGCGTCAATGGCGACACGCTCCGCTTCCACCTTCATCCGGCCGATGAGCCGGTCATCGACGTCACGGATCACCAGGGTGTCCGGGGCGTGGTTCTCGCGGGCTAGGAGCTGGTCGATCTTGGACCACTGCCCGCCCGTGAAAATAGCCTCCGGCTGCCGGGTCTGGTTGGTGACCACCTGTGTGCCCGGCTGGAGCCAACCGCCGCTGTCGTACTTGAAGATGCCGGCGCTCGGGCTCCCGTAGATGGGAATCTCCCGAACCGGAACATTGAAGGTCGGGGCCTCGATCATCATGCCGTTGCCGGAAGCGACGGCGACGTGATGAGCACCTCCACCGCCGACGGAGCCACCCCAGAACAGCAGCGTGCCGGGCACGTTGGGGTTGCCCGGCGTCGAAGCCGCCTGGAACGTTGACGCCGTGTGACGGGGCACGTTGTGGCCGAGCGCGCGAAGCGCCCACACGATCAGGCCCGAGCAGTCGACGCCGCCGGGCACGTCGACGCCACCCCACACGTAGGGAGTGCCGATCGCCAGGCGGGCCTGTCCGACCAGGTCGGACGCCACCATGTGCTCCGTCTTGCCCTTCACGTAGTCCGCGACACCGTCGATGATCTTCTTGGGGATGGCCTTGCCAGCCTCCCAGAAAGCGCCACCGAAGTTGCCGCCGTCGATGAGCTTGTTCACCGGCACCCGGATGAGGTTCTCGACCGCGCCGAGCGGGTCAGCGATGATGTCGGCCGCCTTGGACGCCTTGTCAGAGACCCAGTCCCATGCGGACTTCGCGCCGGACTTGATGGAGCCCCAGATACCGCCGTCAGCGAAGGCGCTGATGCCAGCATCCCCGCCGGGGATGGGGCGGCCACGGCGGGCCGCCCAGTTCATCGCGGCGACCATGCGGGGCCCGCCGACGGCGCGCGTCCACTCGGGCCGCATGATGGCCTCACCGCCGGACAGGGCCAGGGAGCCGCCACCGTCGGGGGACACGAAGTGGTAGATGTCCTTGCCCGGGCTGTAGCCCGGCAGGACACCACCAGTCGCGTACCCGGCGATCGGGCTGACGGTCGGCATCCGCAGCTCAAGACCGAGCTTCTCCATGACCTTGTCAACAAGCCACTTAATACCGTTCGTGTAAACGGTATTGATGACAAAGTTGATGGGCTTAGCGGCCGCACCCTTCACCTTATCGAAGGCGTTGGAAATGCCGTCCTTCATGCCGTTGAAAGCATCCTTGATGCCATTAACGACAGTATTGATTGCCGGCTTCACCGTGTTGGTCAGGAAATCAGACCAGCCCTGAATCTTGTTGGTGATCCAGTTAATGACCGGACTGATTACGTTGTTCCACAGCCACATCCAGACCGCGCCCATGGCCCGCACTGACACGTTAATGACAGAGGCGACAACGTTAATCACCGGGACGAGGACACTGGACATGACGGAAATCCACGAGGAAATCCAGTTGATGACCGTGCCAATCAGGCGGGCGAGGACCGGGAGGACCGCCGCGATGATCGGCGTGATGACGCTGATGACCGTCCCGATTATGGACACCAGGGGCGGCAGAATCGCCGAGATCACGGACATCACCGCGGAGATGACCCGCTGGAGAGGCGGCATGATCGCAGCAATCACCTGCACGATCACCGGCATGACCGCGTTGACCAGGTTCATCAGAATCGGCATGAGCAGGTTCAGCGCCTGCACCAGGATGTTCGCGATCTGGTCAATCACCGGTGCGACGGCGGCGGCCACCATGGAGAACATCTGCCCCAGGAGGGGCAGGACCGTCGCCGCGATCTGTGTCAGCGGCGGCAGGAGAGCCGCCATGACACGGGTGAGAGCCCCAAAGATCGAGGTGACGATCGGCGTGGCCGCTGCGACCAGCTGCCCGAACACCTGCGCGAGAACCGGGACGATGACCTGCGCCATGTTCGCGAGCAGGGGTGCCACGACGTTCAGCGCCGAGCCGAGGGAGTCACCGAGGATGCCGGCGATGGTCCCGAGCTGGGAGCCGAGCGCCTGGAGAGCCCCTGAGATCGCCGGCGACTGGAACGCCTCTCCGAGGGTCTTGAAAGCCCCGGAGATGGCGTCGCGTAGCAGCTCGCTGTGCATCATCATCGACGTGAACAGGCCGATGACGATGCCGACGGGGCCGGTCAGGCCAGAGAACACGCCGCCGATGAGCGGGATCTGTGTCAGGAGTGGGCCGAGGGCGCCCACCAGGCCGCCGATGATCGGCGTCAGCCCGCCGAGGGTTTGCCCCAGTTGTGAGAAACCACCCGAGCTCTTGAGCTTGATGATCGCCTCACCGACGCGTTCACCGAAACCAACAATCCCTTCAGTCATGGTGTTGATCTTGCCGGCGATTACGTCGACGCCAATGGCCTTAATAATTGCGGACATGGCTTTCCTGATGCGGTTGCCCGCGTTCGTGAAAGCCGTCGCGATACCGAGGGTTGCGGTACGCGCCTGCGTGTCAAAAGACGCAACACCCTCCATCCCCTCCGAGTTAAGCTTCAACAACGCGTTGTTGAAGTCCTCGAAGGTGACGGTGCCATCCTTCATCGCGGCGTACAAAAGCGTCGAGTTGCTCTCCGCGCCGAGGATGGACTGAGCGATCTGGTTCATCTGACCAGGCATCGCGTTCGTCATGGAGCGCCAGGCCATCATGTCGACCTTGCCGACGGCCATCTGCTGCCGGTACTGCTCCATAGCGTTGGCGGCCAGCGTCGTCGACGCACCACCAGCGAGGAGGGCGTTGTTCATCGCCAGGGAGATGTCCGTGGCCTTCGTGAGGTCACCGGTCAGCGGGGCGATGCCCTGCACCATCCTGACGATGTCGTCGGTGGCTGTTGGCAGGCCGTCCAGGGAGTCGCTGATGCGGTTGATCTGCTTGTCCGCTTCCTCCGCCGAGTAGCCGATGTTGGCCATGACGCGGGGGAAGGTGAACAGCTGGTCGGCGCGCTGGACCGCGCCGCCGAGGTTCGCGCCGATGACGGATGCGAGCCCAGCAACAGCGACGCCGGCGGCCTTCGCGCCGGTGCTGATAGCGCCCTGGAGAGCGTTACCGACGGCGGAAGACAGGGAGGCGGCGGCGTTGATGGCGGCGGCCGCGCCGGAGGAGATCGCGGAGCCGATCTTGCCGCCCACGCTGGCGAACGCGGAGCCGATCTTCCCTGGGAGCGCCTGCACCGGGGCCGGCATCTTCGCCCAGGCAGACGACCACGTCGCCTGGATACCGGACAGGGCGTTGCCGATCACGCCGCTGGTAGCGCGCAGGTTCGCGCCGACGTAGGAGAAGGCGCTACTGATGGGGGCGGTGAACTTCTGGAAGACGCCACCGACGCGGGACGCGACACCAGAGAAGGCGTTGCCGACGCTGGATGCGGCTCCCCGCGCGGCGTTGACAGCGGACTGGAAGCCGCTGACGATGGGGGCGGTGGCACGCTGCCAGGCCGCGGAGATCGGGGCGGACACCGCGCTGAACGCGCGCGCCAGGTTGGCGGTCGCTGCCTGCCAGACAGCCCCGATACGGCCTGAAGCCGCCTGGAAGTGCGCCTGGATAGCGGCCAGAGCCTTCGCCGCGCCGGGCGCGAGGCGCGTGAACGTCCCCTGCCAGGCAGTGTTGATGAACCCGGCGGCCTCGCCGGCGATACGGCTGGACGCGGCGAACGCCTGACCCACAAGGCGGGCAGCGTCAGTGGCTGCGCTGAACCCCGCCGCCGACTTCGACGCCAGGGCCGACAGGGCCGCCGGAATCTGCCCGCCGCGCCGGATCGCCGTACCGATGCCGTCGACGATCCGGTCGCCGACCTTCTGGCCGGCCTTCTGCGCCGGGGCCCCTGAGAACGCCTGTGCGACGGCCTCAGGGGCGCCCCGCAGGGAGGGGACCAGCTGGACGTAGGCGGTTGCGAGCTCGATGGCTCCTCCGGCGACTCCGGCCATGCTGGCCCCCTATCCTCTATGCGGTTTTCTGTTGCCTCGCCTTGAACCGGCGGAGGCGCTCGGCCTCCCAGGCGGCATCGTCTTCCTGGGTCTTGCGCCACCCGACCGGGGGTGGTTCTGGTGGCGGCGGTGGTTTCGCCTTGTCGTCGCCGAGTAGAGCGACCAGGGCGGTGACGACGCTGTGACCGGCGCTGAGCGCGGCCGTGGTCTCGTCGGACCAGGCGAGCGAGCCCCCGGTGCGCCGGTAGAGGGTGGCGCCCGGGGGCAGCCCCTCAATGAGGGCCATGCACCGGCGCATCGTGAGTTTCCCGCGCCACAGGTCGAGCAGGTCAACGCCGTAGTAGCGTTGGAGGTCTGCCTCGATGGCCTGCCCCTCCTCCCTGAGGAGGATGGGCAGGCGGGTCAGTTTCCCATGCCGAGCGCCTCGAAAATCTCCATGGCGGCCTGCACGGCGAGGGTGAACCTCACGCGCCCGGTCTCGTCTGCGCAGCACTCACGCAGGAACCGTGCCCGCTCACGCTCATCGGGGAAGACGATCTCGAGGAACGGGCCGGGGACGCTCTGCGTGAGCTTGGACATGGCCTCGTAGTCGTCGAGGTCGTCAGAGGTGACCTCGATGTGGAAGCCCTTGTAGTCGGTGACCAGGGTGCCGCCGGTGGCTTCGGCCTGCTGTAGGCGGTCCTGGGGGACGGCCGCGCCGGCCTCAGCGGCGCGCTGTGCGGTCGCGCCTGGGGCGGTCTGACGGTACGGGCGGTTGCGGTTCTTCTTCTTGCTCATGGTCGGTCCTTCCTAGGTGTGGGGTCGGTCAGACGGGGGTGCCTCCTGGTGGGCGAGGACCGACCCAAGTCGCCCACCAGGAGGAGATTTGTCACGCGGCCTTGAACGCCTCGTCGTCCGTCAGCATCGTGATGTCGCCCGTGAAAGTCCCGGTGACCTTATAGGCGACGTCGTCGGTGTTCGCGAGCTTGAAGCCCTCACGCTCACCGATCTGGAAGTTCTCGCAGTGCCACAGGTACTTGTGGCCGTTGGCCTCGGCGTAGACGATGATCGCGACGTTCTCGACCTTCCGGGACGAGGACAGGATGTGCTTGATGACGCCGGAGTCCTCCGAGGACGCCTTCACGGTCCACTGGAGCTTGAGCGTGTCGATGTTGGACTGGAGGGCCGTGAACGTCAGACCGGAGTCGGACTCGGTCATCTGCACCTTGTAGACGCGGTTGCCCTGGTGGGCGCGCCGCTTGTCCACGGAGTCGTCAGCGGTGAACTCAATGCCGTCCTTGTCGATCCAACCGACCTCCTTGAAGGTGGCGGGGATGGCGAGGGTGGTGGGGGCCTTGGTGCCGGCCGGGGCGAGAGCAACGCAGTCATCATCTGAGCCAGCAGTGATGATCTGCATCGCGTTTAGCTTCTCGTAGGACACGGATTTTCCTTTCAGCGGGTGAGTTGGTGTCTGATTTCGACGGTCCAGCGGTATCGGTCCCACCCGCTGGTGGTCGGCGGCTCATGGCTGGGGCCACCGACCTCGGTTCGCCGTATGACACGAATGCCGCCCGGGAGGGGCGGCATCGGGTTGAAGATCGCGGCTCTGGCTTCGAGACAGAGCGCGTACGCGGATGACTTGGTGGGCGCCCACGCCTCGACCGTGATCCGTGGAGCGTCCACGGCCAGGCCACGGGTGCCTCCGACACGGTCGATGAGGACGAACCGGCCGGGCGGGTCCCTCGGCAGGAACCCGTAGACGGGGACGCCGGCGAGACGTTCAGCGAGGTAGCGGCGGAGGCCGTCGATGATGTCGGGCTGTTCCATGCCGCTCACCTGCCAGCGTCTAGGGCCTTCATGAGGACGTTGCTCTCGGCCTGTGCCTTGCGGCCCTCGTCGTCGGCGGTACGCACCTGGGAGGCGTACCGGTTGATGCGCTTGTCGCGTCGGCGCACGAAGAATCCGGGGCCGGCGGCCGCCCTGATGCGTTCGGCGCGGGCATCCAGGTCAGCGACGACGCCGGGCGCGTTCAGGAGCGCCCGCACCCCGGCGGGATTCATGACGACCTTGACCTTGCTCATTGGGCGGCCTCCCAGCGTTTCGTGATGACGGCGATGTGCGACAGGCGCCCGGTGGGCGACTGGTTGGGGATCGGCAGTCCGACGATCACCCAGTCGTGGCCGGGGTCGTCGGGGAACCGGAGCCGGCACTCCCCGCTGACGGGCGTGCCGGGGTTGAGGTAGACGGTGCGTTGCCCGGCGTCGACGTCGCCCGTGGCTACGCCGTGGACGGTGGCCTGGGTGGCCTCCCACACGCAGGTGACGTCCGTGGTGGTCGCCGATCCCCAGTCCGTGGTGACCTGCCCCCACTCCTCCCGCTGGCCAGGGGTGACGATGGTGACGCGCTGTCTCGCGAATGACGGAAGCACGGCGACCTCCTATGCCCAGTGCTGGAGCCGGTATGGGGCGAGCTCGCGGCGGTCCGTGTCGGACAGGGTCATGCCTGCCCGCGCCCAGGTCGCTGAGATGGATCCCGCCTGCTCGCGCGTGGCCCCCATGGGGGAGGCGCACGCGGACAGGACAGACCGGGTGATGACGGCCGCCAGGGACGGGGCCTGCGGCCAGCCGTGCGTGATGGTGACCTCCACGGCCCGGAACCGGTCAGGGAAGACCCCACGGCGGAGGCGGATCATGCCGGCCGTCGAGTAGTCCCAGGCGTCATCCGGGACCGGTACGCCGTCGACCTTCAGGCCGGTGGCGGCAACCAGCCGGCCCGTGGGCAGACGCAGCGACGCTGACCCCTCACTGTCGAGGGTCACGGTCTCCTCGATCACCGGGGCCACGTGCCACCCGCACCACAGGCGGATAGCGTCAGTGGCCCCGGCGATCAAGGTTGGGAGCCTGGGGTCCCCCTCGGGGACCTGCCCGCCCGACGCCTCGGCCACGGCCTGAGGGGTGACTAGGGCGTCAGGCATGGTCCTCACTCCTTCGCGGTGGGACGCGCCTTGGGCTGCGTCTCCTTGTTCTCCGGGGCAGGGGCGGCGGCCGTCTCCGGCCCCTCCTCGCCCTCAGTGGCCCCCTCCTCGGGGGCGACGTGACGTCCCTGCGGCTCAGGGTCGTAGAGACCCCAGGCGATGGCGTCATCCAGCCGGTACCGCACCCCGTTGAGGGTGACCATCCCGTCGTCGACACCCATCACGCGGCCTTCACCAGGACCAGGCGGTTCGGGCGCCAGATGACCAGGCCGGCACGGAGCTCGGCACGCACGTAGACGCGGTTACGAGCCGCGTAGTCCTTGTGCTGGTTGAAGGCGACAACGCTCAGGCCCTCACGGTCGAGGAGCTGGACCTGGTTGAAGTCACCCATGAGCGCCTGGCCCTTGGTGATCTTCGAGGACTCGACGACGGGGGCACCCCACAGGGTGCGTGGGCCGATACCCCACGGGCCGAGCCCGTAGAAGCGCTTGTCGGCGTCCTGCATGAGGTCGAGGGCCTCGACGTCCTCGGGGTGGAGGATCACGGCGGTGGCAACGCCACCAACGTTCGTGATCTTGGTGCGGCCCCCGCGCACGGCCTTCGCCAGGTCCATGGCATCGGTCCCGGCCGTGTAGGTCTTCTCCTGCACGCCGGTCGTCTTCAGGATGCCCTTGGGCTCCTCGGTGCCGGTGCCGTTGAGAACCTTGTCCTCGATGACCGTGTCCAGGTTGTAGCGGACCGCGGTGTTCATGTAGGCGGCGAACGCCGGGGCGTCGGAGAGCAGCTGGTTGGTGACCTCGTAACCGTCTGCGAAGGTGTAGGGCTTGCAGTCGGCAAGAACCGTCGTCATGTCTGACGTCGGCTTCAGCGGGTCGGTGTCCTGCGTGTTCTCCTTGACGATGGCGGCGTTATTCGACACGGCAGTGACCTGCACGTACTCGAAGGCGTTCGCCATCTGGCCGTGCCCGATGACGTCGAGGAGAGTCAGGGGCCGGCGGTCGACCATGTCAACCATCGGGTAGCGGGTCGGGGCGATGTGCGCGACCGGGGTAGCGAGCACCTGACCGTTGGCCTTACGGGAGATCAGGAGCTCCTCGAGGTCACCGATCTTCACGCCGGGAAGGGCCAGGTTGGAGCCCTCACCGAGGCCGGAGGGGTGGGCCTTGGCCCACTCGCTGTAGGTGGAGGAGCGCACGTAGCGCTCCCCGAAGGTGCCGGCCTTCATGCCGGACTCCTCTCCCGGCTCGTAGGTGTTGTCCTCCGGGATGCTGCCGAGGGACGCGATCATGTCGCGCGCCGACTTGGAGGCGGCGATACGCTCGTCGATCTCCTTGACCTCGTTGACGCGCTTCTCCACCTCCTTGCACATCTCGTAGGTGAGGTTGTCGCCTGCGGCGTTCATAGCGTTCTGGGCGTCCATGGCGGCCTTCAGGGCCACCGCGCGCGCCTCCATGAGCGTGCTCATGCAGCGCTCCTTTCTCCCTCAATGAAGAGGACTGCGATTTGGGTGTTGAGTCGCGCGGCGGCCTTCACCGGGTCTTCGTCTTGCCCCTCAGGGGCCTCGGCGTCGTCGTCGGTGTTGCTGCCGGCTTCCCCCTCCTCGGGGGCGGTCTGGGAGGCGAGGAGCGCCCGTATCTGGGTGATCTCCTCGCTGGTGAGGCCCCCGTCGGAGGGGGCTTTGACGGTCTCGATGGACGTGTCCTGATTCGCGCCGATCGGGACCACGCTCACCTCGTAGAGGCGGAGGTCCCGCAGTTCGCGGGCCTTGCGTCCGTCGTCGAGCTCGATGTCGCCGGAGTCGCGCACATCGAACGCGAAGGACATCTGTGCGACGGCCCCGCTCTTCAGGAGGCGGCGCACGTGCTCGGCGGTGGGGGAGTCGGCGTCGAGGTCGACGTCGACCTTCAGGCCGTGGTCGTCCTCCTTGGCCGTCTTGACCGCGCCGATGAAGTACTTCGGGTCATCGAGCCTGTGCCCCCATAGGACGGGGATGGGCAGGCCCTTCTCGCTCCATTCCTTGAGGGTGCGGGTGAACGCGCCCTTGGCGACGACGTCGCCGTAGGAGTCGGGGTCCCTCGTCCACGTGGACGCGTACCCGACGAACCCGGCATGGTCGCCGTCGCCGTCTGTCTTCCGGCTCAGGGTGCCGGTGGTCTTGAACTCCACGAGGAGCCCTCCTTAGTGCGTGATCTCTACGGAAACGGTGCAGTTGCAGCCGGCCGACTCATCCGGCCCCATGGCCGGGTCACCGGGCCAGGACAGGCCGTTGGAGAAGTCCGTCCACGCGGGCGTTGTCTCCCCGTTCATCGCCAGGTGCGTGGGCCGCGGGTTACGGCCCGTGATCCAGGTCTTGGTGCACCGGCCGGGGGCGGCCTGCTTGCTGGCCTCGACCGTCGCGAACGACCCCATGGCAGCGACGAACGCGCCGGCCCCGGCAGCGGCCCGCTGGGAGCGGGCACGGTCGAACACGGCGGGCACGCCCTCCGTGCCAGCCTCAGCCAGGACGGCCTCGATCTGCCGGCGAGTCGCCTCGTTCACCCACCGGGCGCGGGCCTTCGTGACAGCCTGGAGGTACGCCTGCGTGCGCGGCAGGCTCCAGTCCTCATCCGGGTCAAACCCGAGGCGGGTACACGCCTCACGGCCCATCTGGTCGACGCACGCGGAAGCGAGCCGGTACAGGTCCTCAGCGAGCTCCCGGTCCCACCGGGGCTGGTCCCACCAGCCGTCGGCCTTCGCGCCGAGAGCGGACATGACGGCCCGCTCCTGACGGCTGTAGTGGCGCTTGAGGGCGTCCTCAGCCCTGGTGGGCCAGTCGCCCTCGAGGTCCGCTGACTTCACCTGAACGCCGGCGGCCGCCTTAGGGGCGTCAGTGTCCGGCCCCTCGTTCTGGGTGCCGGAGTCCGTCGGGGACGCCTGACCACCCACCAGAACGTTCAGCGGGGTGATGAGCTCGTCCCCGCCGTCAACGGCCGGCAGGTTCAGGCGAGCGCGGGCCTCGTTGCGAGTCATCCACGGGGCACCCGTCGACGTCTGCAACACGGCCGCGGCCTCCTCGAAGGAGCCCCTCAGTTTCGCGTCGAGGTGCGCCTCGACGTAGAGAGCCCGCCCGTCACTGAGCCGGTCAGCCAGCGGGGCGCACATCTCCTCCCACGCCCGGATGTAGGGGCCGAGGTTGTCCCGGTACAAGGACTCCCTCATCGACTCCATGTTGGAATAATTGCCCTGACGGTCACCGAGCAGTTCGGGGGCGATGTGGTAGGCGCCCGCCACCTCGATGTTGGTCAGGGTGCGTGCGTCCAGGTCGTCGATGTCGGTGGGCTTGTAGGAGCGGTCGTGCCACTCCATGCCCTCATCGAGGAGGAGGTCGCCGCCTTCGCGGCCACCGCCGGAGCGGAACGCCCGCATCGACTCGAGGAAGTTGTTCCGGGCGTCCCGGTTCGGCCACTCAGTTGCGCGGCTGATCCAGCCCGTGTGCCGGGCGCTGTTGCGCATGACGGCGCGCCGGTACTCGACGGCCTCGGCGGCCTCGCGCAGCAGGGCCGCCAGCGTCGTGATCGGGGACAGGCCCTTACCGTTTGACTGGGAGTAGCCGACGTCGAGGAGGAACCCGGCGGGGTCCATGTCCTTGACCTGCCCGTCACCGGTGGTGATGCGCACGGCCTTGACCCGGTCCAGGCCGTCCGACACGATGCGGAACCGGCGGGGTGGGATGCGCACGAGCTCGGTGCGGTCGCCGTCGTCGACGATCATCACGGCGCGGCGGTCGTAGAGGAGCCCGTCGAGGATGACGCGCTCCCAGAACCGGTATGCGCCCATCGCGGGGCTGGGCGCCCCGATCACCTGCGCCAGGGCGCCCGTGGTGACGCGCTGACGGTCAGAGTCGGAGACACGCTCGTAGACGTGCAGCGGGATGGAGGCGACGTTGGCGGCGATGAACGAGGTGACCTTGCGGATGGCCGGCTGTGTGCGCCAGGCGGCGGCAACGGAGGCGGCGTCCCGGTCCGAGGCGTCGTAGTCGATGAGGGGGATACCTGGGTCGACGACGTCGAGGACCGTGTTCCCGGCGTGGTTGGCGGCCAGGGCGTCGAGGGTCTGGAAACGCGTCATCGGATCACCTGCACCCAGGGCAGGGGCAGGGCGACCATGAGGTCACCCTCGATGGTGGTGCCGTCGCCGGCCTGACAGTCGGTGAGGGTCACCCAGGCGGGGGCCACCGCGGCGAGGGTGCCGCGTACGGTCTCCCCGTCGACGGGGACGAGGACCTTAGCGCCGGTTAGGCGGGTGAGCGTCTTGTCTCGGCGCACGAGCATTCATCCCCTTCAGGTGAGTGGTAGCGGGCCCGCCTCATAGATCGACGAGGCGGGCTCCTCGGGAGCGTTGGTGATCTGGTCCCACAGGGCCTCGGTCGCAGCGATCAGGGGCGCGGCGTCCTGAGGGGAGTTCTTGCGGTCCCAGTACCAGCCATCGCCGTAGAAGCGTTGGGCGGCCGTGTGGGCCGCTAGGTTCAGGGCCTCCTGGCCCCGGTGTGCGAGGGGCTTCAGGCTGGACGTGGAGTCCGGGGCGGCGGCCGCGACCTGGTCGTAGATGAGGCCGCAGCCGATCCCCAGGTCACCGCCCACCCAGGGCACGACGGTCAGCCCCTCGACCTCAGCGAGCGTGTCGACGAGGATCGCGGCGGGGCAGGCTTTGCCTTGGACGACGACGCGGGCGGGGTTGTCGGCGTCCACGAACCCCCGGAACCACTCGGGTAGCCACTCGGCCCACCCCTGGCCGGGGCGCGCGGCCACGATCTCCACCTGGAGCCGGCCACTGGCCTGGGGGCCACAGGCGGCCACGTAGGCCGCGCCACGGTCCCACGAGACGTCCACGGCGTAGGAGATCGGGGCGTCGTCGGGGATGATGCCCCGCGGGTCGGTGCACGCCTCCCAAGCGCCCTCAGGGAACGGGCCAACGGCCATGACGTCGACCCACTGGCACATGCACTCGGTGCGGAAGACGGGCTCCGGGTCGGTGGCCTCAGCGGCCTCCAGGGATGCTTCCTCGACCGTGTACCCGAGCGACGGATTCGACTCAGCCCACCCGTCACGGTCCGTGGTGGCCCGCCCCGGGGCGGCCGAGTACTCGATCAGGCACAGGGAGTCACCGCCGGAAGCGGTCAGGTCCGTGTCGTCAGCGTTGATGCCGTCGGGGTCACCGAGCGCCAGGTGCGCCTTCTTCCGAAGGCTCATCAGCACCACGGACGCGTCATCACCCGCGTTGGACAGGCACCAGGTCTGCGCCTTGGGGCGCGCCATCATGGTCTTCGTGACCGCGCCCCACGAGTCCCAGTTCGTGTGCTCACGCAGCTCGTCGAGAACAATCAGGTCAGCGGACAGGCCACGCCCGGCCTTACGGTTGCTGGCCTTGACCTTGTACCGTTCACCGGTCTGAAGGTCGAGGGATTTCTTGCCGTTGACCTTGTTGACGTTCTTGATGGTCGCGGCCAGCTCGGGCACGGACTCTGCGATGTCGACGCAGCCGCTCCACAGCTCCTCGGCGATGTCGAGGTCCTGGGCGGTGCCCAGCGTCATCTTCACGCCCAGGACGTACATGGCCCACAGGCAGAGGGCCTGCGCGAGCGTGGACTTGCCGTTCTGGCGTGCGACGAGGAGGACCACGGTCCTGAACCTGAAGCGTGTCCCGGCCCGGTTGAGCTCGAGCGCCCGGATGAGGGTCTCCTGCTGCCACGGGAGCAGCGGGATGCCGAGCACGTCGTGTGAGAACTCGATGCACGAGTACCCGGCGGACGTGTCGGGGGTCAGGTCCCGCAGCGGCGGCGTGTGGATGCGGGGCGTGCTGTGCCCGTAGCGGGGCGCGTCGGGGTCACGGAGCGGGCAATCCCGTTCCGCGTCGGCCATCCACCGGTCGAAGAACTCGCCGGCGTCAGACGGCCCGTAGGCCGGCCGTGCCCTTCCTGAGCGTTTCGAGCCTGCCACCATCGACCTTCTTCTCCTTCTTCGCCCAGGCGGCCCTCATCTCAGGGGTGAGGCCGAGGGCGGCGGCGGTCTTGAGAAACAACGACTCTGAGACGTTGTCGAAGCGGCCTTCGATGGTGGGGAAGTCGGGGTCGTCGAGCCGGTTGGCGAGACGACGCAGGAGCTCGACGGTGGGCTGGTCGGCAGGGGTGATCCAGTCGGCGGCGCGCAGCGCGTCATCGACGGTCTCGAGGATGGAGGTATCGGCGGGGTGAGCCACGGTTGCTCCTCAGGTGCGTGGGCGGCCCCATTGGCGGGATTGGTTGCCGATGCTGGGGAGCGCTTGGGGACGGGCGCCCTTAGCGCGGTTGCAGGCTTGGTGGACGGTGGCGAGGTTCGTGGGGTCGAGCCTCAGGTCGGGGTGGTCTCGCCAGGACCGGATGTGGTCGACGCTGGGGGCGTCGTCAGCGTTGGGGTCGTGCGCGTCCCATTTGATGGGCTGACCGCAGATGCGGCAGGGGGTGCCGGCGGCCTTGTCGCGGGCGCGGACCTGCGCTGCGAGGGTGCGCCAGACGCGGCTGTCTCGGCGGAGTCCACTGGACATGCGGTGCACCCCCTATACAGGAAAAGGGCCCCCACCAGCAATCTGGTGGGGGCCCTTCAATCCCCTAGAATCCCCATAACCTCTGGGCTTACACCCTGTTAGGAGAGTGGCGGCATCCTACCCTGCGTCGGGTAGGGGTGTCCCACTGGCCCTAAGTGTGCCACTGGTGTCCAGTGCTTGTCCACTGGTGGTGGGGAGTGTCGCGAGGACGTCGCTGAGCCGGTAGAGGGTGCGGCCTCTTCGGTCTCGGCCGGCGGGCTTGAGTGCCCCGGCGGCGACCCTGCGGTGCAGGGTGCGCTTGGAGACCCCGGCGGCGAGGATCGCGGCCTGCGTGTCCACCAGCGGCTCAGCGCCGTCAGTCACGGGTGACACCCCGCCGGGCCGATGGTGATGATCGTACGGTTGCGCTCACGGTCGTCGGAGAGGGTGATCTCGTAGCCGCCCTTGCAGTAGGACAGAGCGGAGAGCGCGAGCGACTCCTCCACGAAGAACTTCTCCATGATGGTTCGAAGCAGGCCCGTATCGTTGGGCTCCTCGACGAAGTCGGAGCGGATGACCTTGCCGAGGGGCTTGCCGTCGACGTAGGCGACGCCGATCTCGTAGGGGTTGGCAGTACGGTCAGCGGTACTCACGGACGGCTCCCCTCGCTGGCGGGATATTCTCCAGGGAGACGGGCTGGTCGGTGGAGATGCGGACTGTCCCGCTGGTCGTCAGCAGGAGCTCGTTGGGCACATCTACGCGAACCATGCCGCCCCCATTCGGGCGTGACGTGATGGGCTCGATCCTGACTGTGTCCGTTGGCTCGACGGTGGCAACGCCCGAGACCGTGTATCGCTGGATGACCCCGCCGGGGCCGGGGACGTCGATGGTGACGTTCTCCAGGGCTGTCTTGGTGATTTCGAGGAGGGTGCGCAGGTCTTTGACCAGGGCGCGTTCCGCGTCGAAGTCGTATTCGCCGCGGTAGCCTCCCCCCTCCTCCCAGTCGACGATAGCGGACTCGGTGTCCTCGATGAGCTGCTTCGTGGTCAGTTCGTCACTCATTGGTGTTCTCCTCGGGGGTGTAGACGATGGTGTAGGGGGCGAATCCGGGCCTGAGCACCGGAGTGTTCTCGCTGCTCTCGCCAGCGAGGCTCCAGCCATCGACCCAATCGCGCTGCCAGGCGTCCCCATCACAGTCGATGACGACAGACCCGAATGGCAGGTCGCTGCCGTCGCCCTCCACCGTGAGCGGGACGGCGGCTTCCTTGAGATCGTCGATTTCCTCTTCGAGGTCGGCGGCGTGGTGGATGAGCGCGTAGATGTCTTCGACCGCCCCAGGGTAGTGGCCTGTCTTCTCGTATTCCTCGAGCTTGTCGAGGATAGCGGTCTTGTCACTCATTGGCGTTCTCCTCCTGCATGCGGGCGATTGCGGCTTTCAGGCTAGCCACCTGTTTTTCAAGGAAGTGAATGTGATTGATCATCGCGTAGACATCTCTGATCGCCCCCGCAAAGTAGTCGGCCTCAAGGTATTCCTTCAGTCTCGCGGCGATCACATCGGCGTCGGCGGGGCGCTGCTGAATCGGATCGGTCATGACTCCTCCTCAGGGGTGTAGATGATGGTGTAGGGGCCATATTCAGGCTCTAGGTGGTCGTCGGTCGTGACTTGGTTGAATTCGGCGGGGCTCCAACAGCCACCATCGTCGCGCTGCCAGGCGACGCCGGCATTGTCGATGACGACGGTCCCGGCAGGCAGGTCGCTGTCGTCACCATCGACCGTGCGCGGGACGTGCGCCTCGAAGAAAGCCGCGCGCTTCTCCGCAGCCCTGAGGTATGCCTCAGTGAGGGTTAGGCGCATGACGACTGCCCGGCAACTCTTGCAGAGATCGTCGACACGGGTCGGCCAGTCCTCACCGTTCTCGGCGCGAACCACGACGCTCTGAATGGAGTCGATGGAGCAGCGGACGTCAAACGGGTCATACAGGTCAGTCATTGGCGTTCTCCTTAGGCTCCCAGACGATGGTGTAGGGGCCGAACTTCTCCTGTAGCTCCTCCTCTGGTTCCTCCAGGTCGTAGGAGTACAACTGCGACCAGCCGTCTCGCTCCCGCCCCCAGGCGTCACCGTGCTGGCTCACAACCATTACTCCCTTGGGCAGATCGCGGGAGTCTTCTCCGCCGTTGATGGTGCGCGGTCTGGCGGGCTCCCGTTTCAGGGCCGCGAGCAGCACGCGCTGTCTCTCGTTCTCCGCCATGAGCTGGGCGTTGCGGCTGGATAGCCGAGCGATCTCCTTGAGAAGGTTCTCGGTGGTTTGGAACAGGTGCCAATAGGTGACGGTGACGGAGGCTTTCGCTTCGTCGAGCTCACGCTGAAGGATGGAATCGCTCATCGCTCCCCTCCGTCCTGGTAGCGCACGAGCCAGGCGAGGGCGAGGGCCCCGACCTGGGTGACTTCGGCGATGGTGTCGGCCCCGTGGCCGGTGCTGTTGGCGTTGTCGTAGGTGAGGGAGGCGGCGACCTCCCCCACCTCCTCAGCGAGGGCGTAGAAGCGCAACTCGTCGGTGGGACCGTCACAGTCCAACGTCATGCCAGGGTGCTTGACCGCCGCCCGCTCCCATTCGGCGACGAACGCGGACGCCGGATCCTCGACGCCCAGGTCGCGAAGGAAGCACGTCGCGTTAGTGGCTACCGCGACGAGGTGACGCCTGATCCGCCGGGCAACGACAAGCCGGCGATCGTCATCCTCACCGATCTCGCCCAGCCGGACGATAGCGTCGCTTATCGCACTGAGGTCATTGCTCCACAGCCCGATGGTGGTGAGTGGGGAGACAGGCTCCCAGTCGGCACTGCGCTCCATGTAGAGCGCCGCCTCAGCGGTGAATGGGCAGTTGGTCATGACATGGCTCCTACGATCTTGACCCAGATCGCCACGATTCCCCACACGATCAGGGAGAACACGGCGAACCCGGTAGCGGCGATGATGACGTAAGCGATAGCGGAACTGAACCGCTGGCCGAACGAACGATCAGGATTCACGGTCAGCCCTCCTTACCGCTGGTCTTGACGTCAATGTCCGGGACCAGCGTCTCAGGCCGGTACACCACCTTGTAGTGGTAGGGGTCGGTCTTGGACGCCTCGGTCTGCTCCACCACGTAGGTCACGTTGTCGGACAGGCCCAGGAAGTGCTTCTTGTAGGTGCTGTCACCGACCTTGCAGGTGACCTCGAGCTGCCCCTTGGAGTTGTCCTCCTTGGAGTCCTTGATGGAGCACAGGCCCTCGATGGTCAACAGGTACTTGTCGGTGATGCCGTTGACGAACGTCACGCGACGGGTCACCTTGAAGTTGTCAGAGTCCTGGCTGATGTTCCAGGATGCCGTGTCGGCGGCCGAGCAGCCGGCCAGGGTGAGGGCCGCGGCAGCGACAACGGCGACGGCGAGGTTACGGAGTTTCATGGTCTTCCTTCCGGTTTTGGTAGGGGGTTGGTGGGGAGGCCCCAGGGTTGGGGCCTCCCCGTGGTGTGGTTAGAACGGGGGCTCGTCCTTGAACTGGCCCCCGGTGGCCCACGGGTCGTCGGCGCTACCGCCGGCCGGGGCGTTGTAGCCGGACCGCTGGGCGTAGTCGAACGCTCCGCCCTGCTGCGCCTGGCCGTTGTTGCGTGGGGTCTTCGGGCACAAGCCCCACACGTCAGCGGAGAGCCCCAGGGATGCCCGGGGGGTCCCGTCCCGGCCGGTGAACACGGACAGGCGGGGCCGGCCGGTCACCGTCAGGAGCGTCCCCTTGAAGACGTTCTCGGCGAACGCCTCGGCCTCGTCGCCCCACACGGACACCTGCACCCACAGGGTGTCTCCGGCGTCCTCCCACTGGTTGGTGTTCCGGTTGAAGCGGCGCGGGGTCCAGGGCACGTCGACGTTGGCGACGGCCGTGCCTGAGGGCGTGAACCGCAGCTCGGGGTCACGGGAGGCGTACCCGGTGACCGTGAGGCTGGCGTCGGGCCTGGTCATGGCCTGTCTCCTTTCCGTCGGCGGCCGATGATGAATGCGAGGGCGGTGAGGATGATGGTGCTCACGCGGCCTCCAGGGCGGGTGGGGTGTCGGGGACGATTCGGCACAGGGGCGGGCACAGCAGCTTCGGGATGGACCCGACCATGCCGTCGTTGGTGGTGTAGGTGGCCTCGACGATGGATCGTAGGACCGTGTTCACGCCGACGGCGGCGATGGTGACTGGGGCGCCCTGGTAGAGGACGCGGTCACCGGGGCGGAGGTCGTCGAAGGTGATGACCTCAACGAGGTAGGTGGCGCTCACTCCTCGTCCTCCTTGTCCTTGCCGGTGGCTGCGGAGGAGATGAGCCGCATGAAGGTGCAGAACGGGCAGGTCCCGTCGCAGTCGTCCTCGTCCTCGTCCTCGGTCTCCTCGCCGTCGACGTCGTCGGTGTCGTTCTCGGGCTCATCGTCCTCCGTGGGGGTGTCGAGGCCGGCGAGGATGGCGGACTTGGCGACGGGCACGACCTCCTCCCACTCGTAGATCGCGTCACCGTCGTAGGAGGGGAGCACGCAGGAACCGGCCTTGGGACCATCGAGGAGGCTGAAGCGATACAGGCTGTTGATCCTGAACGCTAGGGAGCCGTCGATGCGGTCGCCGTCCTCCGTGCCGCGGATGATGCGGATGAAGTCGGCGTCAGGCCACACCGGCTCCTCCTCAGCGGGCTCCTCCTGCTGCTCGGGCACGACACGAAAGACATCGCGGGACGCGTAGAAGGGGAGCGGTCCCCCGTCCTCATCCCGGAAACTCACGTGATTGGTGCCTCGTATGAGGATCTCACTCACCGTTACGGTGTCGCCACCATCACGCAGGAGGATGTCGCCCTCCTCAAGCTGTGTCGCGGGGATGATCTCGACAGTGATCTTGTTGCTCATTTGGTGGCCTCCTCAGGCTCTCCGGTGGTGATGTATGCGGCAATGGCGGACCCTGCGGCCAGGGCCTCGAGGTTCGCGGTCTGCCCCTCCGACAGGCGCACCTGCACCGTCGGGGAACCGACACGCTCGGTGATCGCGACGCCGTCGGGCATCTCACCGCTGTGGGCGATGAGGGCAGTCAGGTTCGCGGTAGCGGAGAACCACGGGGCGACCGCCTCGACCATGGCGTCAGGGTGGTTGGCCTTGACCCAGGCGGTGAACGCCTTCTCGTCGGCGATCTCCAGGACCTCACGGGGCTTCGGGTCGGTCACCGACACGGTGCCGACGTCGAGGTCACCGATGCGGGCGTGAAGCTTGTCTCCGGGACCCATGTGCCCCAGGATCGACGCCTTGGCGTCGGTCATGGCCGTCTTGGACTCCTTGCCGAGCCACTGGGCGACAGCGGCCCGTGCGAGGGCCTCCTTCTGCCCGTACTTGGGGGTGTCAGTCATTGGTGTTCTCCTCTTCGATGATCTCGCCCTCGACGACCTCGTCGTCGACGGGCTCCTGCGGTTGGGGTTGGGGTTGTGGGATGCGGGCGGTCAGCCACGCGGTGAGTGCCGGCGGGTTAGCGGTGCCACCCTGATCCATCCACTCCTGGGCGATCTGCTCGGGGTCTCCCCCGAACTTCCTGACGAACCGGTGCACCAGGTCCTCGCACTCCTGCCTAAGCCGGGCGACCGTGTCGTCAGGCCCCAGGTAGTCCTCCACGCCGGGGCCGTGCTCCTCCGTGGTCATCTCCTCGGGGGCGTAGATGACCCCGTACAGGCAATCACTGGCTCCCTGCCGGCACACCTCCGTGATCGCCCTGGACCGGAGCATCTGCTCGGGGTACAGGGACCAGGGGCCGCGCTGGCCCCACAACTGGGCTCGGCGCGCCCGCGCCTCGTCCCACACGACCTCATAGGTGAACTCCGGGTCGTCGGCGCGGACCAGCTGGGCGTGGACACTCATGCCCTCCTGCCTGATGCGGAGCTTGTGACCGGCTTTTCTGACCACGGACGCCATCAGGTCAGCGCTCATGGTGGGCTTGCCCTTGATGACGTTGATGCCGTTCAGGGCCGCGATCGGCTTGATGCCCAGGGCCTGCCCGTACTCGATGGCTAGCAGGACGTTGGCCGGCCGCTCCCGGTAGGCGTCGGGCAGGAGGCTCGACGCGGCGAGGCTCTTGGCGTAGGCGATGCGGGCCTGCACGGCGGCCGGGGCCATCGAGTCCTCCCTGACGACCAGGGCGTTCTGCGTTGGCTCGCTCATAGCGGGTAGCTCCTCACTCGGGATGGCATGGGGGCTGGTTCGATGCAGGGGTGGCCGGCGGCCGCCAGTTCACGGACGGTCGGGGACCGGCGAGGGCCTGAGGTCTGCATCCGCTTCGCGCACATCTCGCACGCCCCGTCCGACCACAGTGCGACAGTCCCAGGGGCGTCAGCGCTGCGGACGCGTCGGTTCCGCATGGGACGCAGGCACACCCGGCAGTGCTGGGGCTTGGACCAGTCGATGCGCTGTTTCACGCCTGGTCACCCTCTCCGAGGGGGCGGTTCACGAAGTAGGCCGTGCGGAGGAGACCGACGTTCATCTTCCCCGCGTACTCCCACCCCTCCTTGAGGAGGCGGCGCATGCGGAGCCAGGCGATGGGGCCCCATCCGGGCACCAGGTGGAACTCGTAGACGTCGATCGGGTTGCCGTCGTCGTCGTAGGACCGGTAGTGGCCGCTCATCAGTCGCTCTCCTTCGAGCCGGGCACCCAGGCGAGAGTGACGGTCGCGCCCATGTCGTCGAGGTCGATGCTGTCGACTGTCTCGTCCTTGGTGGGGGTGAGCCATATGGAACGGCCGCTGACGTAGTCGATGCCGATGCGGGTCCAGGCCAGGCCCTTCACACGGACCACCGTGCCGACGGGGAGTGCGTCGAGGTGGTCGCGGTGCAAGGGCGCGTGCCAGTCATCGTTCGTGAGGTCCGCGATGATGTCGCACAGGGCGTCCGTGCGCAGCGACTCCTGGTGGAGGGTGTCGTCGATGTTGTTGGCTCGGTCGCAAGCGCCAAGCAGCTGCATACGCAGGCGCTCGTTCTCGGCCTGGAGCTGACGGGTGACCTCGGCGTCGGGCACGTAGGAGAAGTTGCTGGTCTCGACCGTCCGGCGTGGGAGGATGCTAGGGATTCTCATTGGTTCTCCTTGGTAGGGGTGTTGTGGTTCGGGCAGGTGACGGGACTGTTCCAGTCGTCGTCCTCGACGGTCCAGCCGAGGACGCCCGCGGTTGAGTGGAACTCCTGGATGTCGGCAGCGTCCCGGTCCAGGTCTGGGGGCCTCTCGGGGAGGCGGATGGTGTTGCTGCATCCTGGGTGGTCGCAGGTCATGGACGCCTGCACGCGGGTGGTGATGACGCGGATCATGCGGCCGCCTGGGCGTTGATCATGCGGGCCATGGCGCGCTCACGCTCCTGCATGGGGGCGATCACCTGGCAGGCGGGCTCACCTTCCGCGAACAGGGTGAGAAGGCGCCTGGCCTGCTTGGCGGTGTCCTCCTCGAGCGCCTTGTGCGCCGGGGTGCCCTCGTCGGTGGCGCACGCCGCGCTGGCACGGTCGCTGGTGTCCCACTCCTCCAGGGCCTCCTGGCCCTCGTTGTCGAGGAGGTCACGCAGCATGTACAAGCCGGCTGAGACCACGACGATGCGGTCACCGTGCTGGACGGCGAGCCGGTCACCGACCTTGAGGCCGGCCTGGCCGACGGGCCACGCGGACGCGCCTGGGTGAGCCGTGGACTGGACGTAGACGATGCGGCTCATCGCTGGGCCGCCTCTCGCCAGCACAGCATCCATCCTCCGTGCTGGACGACCTTCCACTCCTGGGGCCACTGGTCCTGCACCTTCTCGGCGAGGTCTTCCCCGCCGATGACACGGGCCGCGCCCATGAGGTCCTGCTGGGACCGGAACGCCAGGTAGCCGGGGTGTACACGGTCGTGCCGGTACTCGGTGTCCAGGGGGATGATGTCGCGGGCGATGATGTCGCCGACGGTGGCGTAGTAGTCACGGAAGGACAGCTTCATGCTCATCGGTGGCCCTCTTTCTCGGCGAGGGCGGTGCAGATGACGAGGACGACGGCGGCGAAGCCGGCCCAGATGAGCATGTGCTGGCCGATCCAGGTGGTGGAGATGGCGGCGATGATGCCGATGGCTCCGGCGACCCAGGCGGCGATGTCGTAGCGGTTCATGCGCACTTCAGGTCACCCCATTCGGGGTCCTCGACCTGGGAGGCGTCGACGATGGCGGCGATGAGGTCGCGCAGGCCGTTGCGGGTGAGGGGCGTGTCGGGTGTGGTGGCCTCGACGGCGAAGGTGGTGTCCTTGCCGGGCTCGGCCAGTGGGGTGATGGTGACGCCGTGGGCGGCGTGTGGGCGGCCGACGGCGACGTGCTGGTCAGCGTCGACCGTGGCCCATGCGCTAGACTTGGGCATGATCTTCCTTCTTGGTAGGGGGTTGGTCACTGGCCCGGCGGGACGGCACTCCTGCCGGGCCTTCTTGTTTGGTAGGGGGTGGGTGGCCTAGTTGGTCTCGGCCTGGGCGATGAGGGCTGTGGGGGTTGTGCCGAGGTGGGTGGCGACTCGCTCGACTTCATCGACGGTGAGTCCGCGCCCGTGGTTAGTGAGCCTGCGGCGGAGGGTTACGTGGGGGATACCGGTCTTTTCTGCTACTGAGAAAACCGAGAGGTTATTTCCCTGGATTTGTCGGTTAATGACCCCTACCAGGCGGGAGGTCAGCGGTTCGGTTTCCATATGGAAACCATATGTTGCGCTCGCATACCTGGCAAGACACTGGGAACTTCGTTACCGAGGTGAGACTTTAGGTTGCGTATGGCAACATAAGTGTCATGTCCACCATTGACAGGAACCCGTCAGAGGGCCTAAACGCCGCCGTCGCAGCCGAGCTGCGGCGCGAGCGCGCCGCCCAGCAGGTCACCATCGACACCCTAGTGGCACGTACCGGCCTCAGCCGAAGCACCGTCCTGAACACCCTCAACGCGAAACGCCTCCTCGGCGTCGAGGCCGTCGCCGCCATCGCCCAGGCCCTAGAGGTCAGCGTCACCACGATCTTCGCCCGCGCCGAGGGCCGCATATCCGCCGCCACCCCAGACGCCGCCTTCGCCTAGCCGCACCCCAGAACACGAGGGAGGCCCCCACCATGATGGTGGGGGCCTCACCTGTACCCGGCGGTCACGCCTGCTTGGTCAGGACGTAGTCAACGAAGCCGGGGCTGAACGACAGCAGGCCCCGCTTGTGCTCGGAGACGATCACCCAGCCGTCAGCCAGGAGCCTGCCCAGTTTCCGGGCGTGGCTCTTGCTGCGGGGGTTGAGGGTGACGCGCTTGGTCTTCGTTCTCATGATGGTTCCTCCTCGGGATGGTAGGGGTGTTATGTGAATGTTACGCCGCTGTGAGTAGCGGCACCAGCGGCAGCCACCGCTCACGGCAGCGCAGGCACGTCGCGTGCACGCCGTCGAACAGGGCCACACCGTGGGAGCACGCCGGGCACGCCGTGCCCCCGTCCAGGCCCCGGATGACCCTGACCGGCTCAGCCAGGCCCTCGACCTGGTCGCAGCGGGCCAGCAGGCGGGTGACAGCCCGCCCCGTGTCCCACAGGGTCTCGAAGTCGGCCGCCTCAACGGCCGCCGCCGTCGCCGCCAGGAAGTCGCAGCCCTCGGCCAGGCCAAGGCGGGGCAGGCCCGCCTTGAGCGCCCCACGGTGCAGGGCCTCCCGCTCACGGACCGTGCGGCGCGCGTCCTGCTGGAGCGCGATCACCGCGTCCCGTGCCGGGGAAGCGGCCCCGAACCCCGTGTGCACGCTTCCACCGCCGCGGCGCACGGGGGAGGCGTCCAGGGCGTTGACGCGGCGCGCGAGCTCGGGCGCACCCCACCTCAGCCAGTCGACCCATTCGCTCATGCTGCGCTCCTCTCAGAACCCGGATTGCGTGGGAGCCGATTTGCGGGCCTTTCAGAACCCTCCCGATGTCGGCGTAGCGTCGGCCGGTTCTGTCCCGTTCCTGGGGCTGTGGCGGCCTCTCCCGCGGGTGTTTTGAGCCTCCGCAGCACCTCGCGTGCACGATCCGGGCCAGTCAGGCCGTCCAGCACGTCCCGGCCGCGGGTGACAGCCGGTGGGCGACGACCGATCGTGCGCCACGCCAACGCCTCAGCCTCAGCCCGCGAAGCGCCACGCCCAACGGCCGCGATAGCCGCCTTGCGCCACGCCAGTTCCGCCTTCGCGTCGGCACCGAGCCTGTCGGGGATCAACGCGCCCCGTGCGGACTCCTCGGCGCGCACCCGCTCCGAGCGTGCCCGGCGCACCGCGGCAGCGAACCGCTCGACGTCGATGCGCCACGCCCTCCCGTCGGTCGCCCACGCCCTGACCGCGTCCCGGCACGCCGGCCGGAGCTCGGCGGCGTCCAGGCCGGGCACCGTGTGCGTCAGGTAGTCGTGCCAGACGACGACCTGACCGTCCGTCGCGGTGATCGCCTGCGCGGCGAGCAGGTAGGCCAGGACCCCAGCGACGTCCTGCTGCGTCACTCCCATGGCTGGCCCCCTTCGAGGAACCCGGCCAACGCGTCAGGCGCGGACAAGGCGCGCTGGTCGTTGGCGATGGCGGCGGCAGCGTTGTCGCGCATGATCTGCGCCTGGCTGCGCCGGCCACGGGTGCGGTCGTCGTCGGCGCGGCGCATCCAGTTCCGCCAGGTCGCGACCCAGTCGAGCTTCGTGCCGCGCTGGCCGGACACGCCCGCCCAGTAGTCGCGGAACCGGTCGGTCTCGGAGGCGGTGTCGACGAGGGGGACGTTCTGGGCGGCCCACGCGGCCATCTCGCTGGTGACAGCGAAGTCGTCGGGGATGCGTGTGCCCCGCCGCTTCGGCTTCGCCTCGTCCGTCGTCGTCGGGCGCGCTTCAGCGCGCTGTCGCACCGACGAAAGGTGACCACCTACGGAAGGTGACTCTATAGGGTTACTAGTTGGGGGTTCTATTGAGGGATTGGGTGCACGGCGGTGCACCGGGGTGGTGCACGGCGGTGCACCCCTAAACCCCTCTCCAGGGGTGCACGCTGGTGCACCCGGTGCATGGCGGTGCACCCCAGGATCGGCCGCCTCGATCATGGCCTCAGCGACCTCGTACTGCCACACGTAGAGGTTGGGTCGGCGGCGGTCGTCCCAGTCGGCCAGGCCACCCCGGTTGATGGCGGTCGTGATGACGCCGAGCTGCTCCAGGGCGCGCAGGGCGTACTGGGCGGCACGGGTCTTCACGCCGGCGTAGGCGGCGATCCGTTCCACGCCCATGAAGGAGTGACCGGTCTCCGACGACGCGGAATCGGCGAGGACGAACAGCACTAGCCGTGTTGTCCCGTTGATGGTTGGTGGCATGCGGAATGCCTGGGAGAGGGCCCGGTTGCTCATGGCCTCCCCCTTTGTGGTGTCTCCGGCACGAGACTCATCCTCCTAGTTGGTAGGGGTAAATGCGGGGCTGGTTTGCATGCGCCAGGTGAAGGCCGCCCATGCTTCGTCGTCCCACGCTCGCGCGGGGTTCGCGTCGGCTTCGGCGGCCTTCGTGGCCTCGTCGGAGAGGGCTCGCAAGCGCCACTCCCAGCCGTCAGGTGCCCCGTCGTCGCAGAACAGGCCGTAGGGGGTGTAGTAGCAGCCGCCCATGGCCTCGTGCGCCCACTCGTGGAAGTCGTCGGGGTAGTAGTCGTCGCTGTAGGGACCCTTCCATCTCATGACGTGGCTGACCGCGTCCTCGCATGGCTGGCACTCGCGCCAGTCCCAGATCATGCTGCCGTCGACGACTGTCGACCGGCTGTACCGCTCGCCCTTGGGGATGCGGTGGCCACAGTCATCGCACCGGACGCGCCCCCGTGACCGGGGGGACCGCTCGTGAATCACCTCGGTCATGATGCTTCCTCCTGGATTGCCAGTTCCTCGGCCGCTATCCGCTCGGCGTCGGCGTAGATTGTCACTGCACCAGCCTCATCGACGGTAGAGATGGTGATGATCGCGCCCACCATGGTGGGGACGCAGGCGTACTGCTTCGACGAGTGCCACTCCACGATCCGGGAGTCATCGCGGAGGACACCGGGCCGCTTGTATGGGGCGAGGGCGTCACCGATAGCGCGGGCCAGCTTGTCCAGATCGGGTTTCACGTGCGGCCGTATCCGGGTCTTGGGGGCGCTCTTGGGGCGGGGCAGGAGGAAAGTCGCTGTAACGGCGACGGGGCCGTCATGTCGGGGCTCCCAGCCCTCCTTGCGCGCGGCGGCCTCAGCGGCCTTAGCAACCTTGAGCCGCCACTGGTCGAGTTCGGGGCCGCGGTCGTGGGTGACGACCACCCGCTGACCCGAGGTGAACGCCTTGGTGGAGCCCTCGGTGACCGGCTCACCGGGGACGAAGAAAGAGAATGAATCCATTGGTGTTCCTTGGTTTCGTAGGGAAGTTAGGCTGCTAGGAGAGTGAGCAGGTCGCCCTGCTCGGGCACCGGCGCGGCGTCAGCGTGGCCGGTGAGGTAGCAGGTGCAGCGGGGGTCATGGGTAGCGCGGGCGTCCCACGCCTGCCAGGAGTCGACGCCGTCGAGGATCGGGACGCGTCCCTGGGTGTCGGTGACCCAGCAGAGGGGCGCGTCGGCCGGCCAGCGGTCCATCCGGTGAGTGCAGGCGGCGTGGTCACCCGCCTGGCAGTCACCGCAGGCCCCGCCACGAGCGAGGAAGCGGCGGCAGGGGCACCGGTCGTAGAGGAACGGCCACTGGGCGTAGGCGCGCCGCATGGGAGGCAGCCAGGCGTGCTCTCGCACCCAGGCCGCCTCCTCAACGGTCATCACGGGGCTAGTCATAGGTCGAAGAGGGGGATGGTCCCCATGGTCTCGTCGACGTCGTCGGCGGGCTGGTGGACAGCGAGGCAGGCGGGGCAGACGAGCGGGTCGGTGAGGTCCACGCTCTCGATGAACTCGCAGTGTTGCTCGATGAACGGGCTCCCTGCGCGCTTGGTGCCCCCGTCACAGAGGCGGGTGAGTGGGTACCATGTGGCCCCTTGGAACGGCCCTGGTGCGCCGACGTCGGCGATATGCCGGACCAGCCGCCCCGGCAGAAGAACACGGGTCATGACCGCCTCCCAGAGTCGTAGACGTACCGAACCACGGTCTCCACATGCTCGGCCGGATCAATACCAAGCTCATCCAGCAGGGCGCGAATGCGGTAGTGGTACCAGCCGAGGGGCGGCGTCGGGCCGGGAGCATCGACCTCGGTGCTGTTCCCCTCGTCGTAGAACGTCACCCACTCGGCGTCGTCACTGTCGCGGCGCTGCAACTCCAGGCTTGTGGTCTCGCAGGGGCCGACGTAGTCGCTGTAATGCTCGGCCATCAGGACATAAGCGCGGATCATGCTGCCTCACCTCCCCACAGGTCCAGTACCGGCTCCGACAACCGGGCCGCGATGGTCTCGCAGTAGCGCTCCTCCAGCTCGACGCCGATGGAGCGCCGCCCCAGGTTCCGGGCAGCGAGGAGTGTGGCCCCCGAACCCGCAAACGGGTCCGCCACGACGCCGGCCGGGCACCGCTCGATGAGCCTCTCCATGAGCCCCACCGGCTTCGGTGTGGGGTGCCCGGTCTTGTTCTCGGCGTCTACACCCCCCCCTCGCCCCTGGGTGGTGGTGATGACCGCGCCGACGCGGGGAAGCCCGGTGGCCTCCCGGTCCCACCCCCGGCCGAGGAGGTGAATGTCCTCGAAGTTCGGCCCCCACGGCAGGGTGAGGTCGCCCATGCCGGGCGTGGACGCCTTGTGCCAGATGAGGCGCTGGCGTTCGCCGGCGGGGGCGGGCACGGACCAGCGGCCGAACATGAGCGCCGGCCGGTCGGTGCCCCACAGGGCGGCGACGGTGTCGCGCACAGCCGTGTCCTCATCGCCCGTGATCTTGGCGAACGTCTCGCGGCGACTGCCGGACTGGAAGTTCATCCCGTAGGGCGGGTCGGTGACGAGGACGTCGGCCTCGAGCCATTCGGTGACCTCGCGGCAGTCACCGTGGTAGAGGGTGACCTGGTCATCCTCGTAGTAGGGGGTGGTCATGCTTCCTCCTCCTGCCAGAGGCCGCGCTCGGCAGCCAGGGCCGCACAGATGGCCTCGAAGAGGAGGCCGAACAGGGTGGTGAACTGCTGCTCGTACGTGTCGGGGCCGAACGGGGACGGGCGGTCATCTGCGACAGGCCAGACCGCAGCCAGGTCACCAAGGGCTCTGATGAGTGACTGCACTCGTAGGCACGGGTCAACTCCGAGATCAAGCGCCTCATCCGGATCCGCGGCAAAAATGTCCGCCGCGTCGTCGACTATCACCTTGAGGAGGTCGTCTAGGGGGACGCCGCAGGCTTCCTCTTCATTCGCGGCGATCATCTGGAGGCAGCGTGCGGCGACGATTCGTGCGCGCGCCTGCGCCTGGTCGCTGGGCTTGTGGGTGCGCGCCCGGTGCGCGGACTCGGCCCAGGCGGCGCACAGTTCTGAGACGTCCCGTGCGATGAGTGCGAGAGGACCACCAGTCTCAGCGAGCGCCGTCCGACACGGGGGCATCGTGGCTCGGGCCAGGTCGGCCCGCCTGAGCATGGCCTCGAAATCGTGGCGGCGCTGTTCCATGGTCAGGGCGGTCATGACGCCACCCCCTTGCGTGTCACGGTGATGTTGAAGCCGCTCCCGTAGTAGCCGTTACCGTCGTTCCCCTCGAACTCAGCGAGGGGCAGGCGCTCATCGTCGACGATCACGAACAGGGTGTAGCGGGTGTCGTCGTAATCGCTATCACCGAGCTGGGTCGTCTCGACCTCAGCGGACATGATGCGCGCGGTTGGGGTGCCTCGCTGGAACAGTTCTGTGAGCCCGTAGTTGCCTGAGCAGCACCAGCCGCACCCTTCGTTGCCCTCGAACGCGAGCACGGTTCCGTCGTCGAGGGTGAGGGTGTCTCCGTCAACCTTGGTGACGTACCGGCCGGCCAGGACCGGGGACAGGTCGTCGCTGTCGTAGTAGACCTTGCTCATGCTGCGGCCTCCTCGACCTCGCGGGCGGCGTCCAGCATCGCCTGCACCATGCCCTGGGCTCGACGGATGACCGCCCAGTCGACATCCGGGATCAGATAGGAACGCTCACCGAGGAGCGGCCTGCCATCCCGGTCCTTTTCGCTCAGCCAGACAGAGGAAGGCTTGACCGCGTCACTACCGTCCTTCTTGACTCCAGGACCACGCAAGATGGTGTGGATGCTGATACCGCTTAATGTCGCGCTGGTTCTGACCTCCACGTAGGTGGCTCGCATCCTGGTCAGGTGCCCGAAACGGGATGGCAGTTCCACCGGCTCCGGAAGGGGCAGGGACACTGTTGCGTTGACAGTCATGCGGCGGCCCTCCCCGTGTCGGTGAGGGCGAGGAGGCGGGCGCGGCGGCCGGAAGCCGTGATCGCGTACTTGCCGGTCTCCACTATGAGGCCCTTGTCCTGGAGCTCACGCACGGCGGTGCGTGCGCGTGAGGGGGAGAGGACGCCGCTCGTGAATCGCTCGACGTCGGCGAGCGTGAATGCCTCGGGGGCGCTAGCGGAGCGAAGTGCCCACAGGGTGATGGCCTGGCTGGGGTAGGTGTCGACGATGCTGTCGGCTGCCCACTGGGACGTGACGGGGTCGTCGGCGCGCACGGAACCGCGCTCCTTGGGGTGAATAGTGCTGGCAGTAGTCATGCTGCGATCTCTTTCTCTCGGTAGGGGATACGCCCACCATCAGCGGTGAGCAGGAAACGGCCACCCGGGTAGGTGACAGGCACCAGTCCCGGATCATCGGCCTGGGTGACGGCCCACCCGGCACGGCGGGCCTCCTCCCTGTGCGACTCCACGTGCCCGTGGCAGCCGGTCGTCCCGGACCCGCACAGGAGAATCAGATTCTCGGGACCGTTGACGTCCACCTTCCTCGTGCCCCCCATGCCCCGCGCACGGCGGTGCTGGAGGTTCCCAGACCCGTCCGAGAGGTCACGCCCACACCGGACGCACCTCCAACGGTCACGGTCAGCCACGAGAAGCCTGGTCGCCATATCAGGACCCGTGCGTCTCACGCTGCGACCGGAGCCTTGAGCCGGTCGACGTCGGCGCGCGCCACGAGGGCAGCACGCCCCAGCAGCGGCCGGTACCCGTCCAGGCGCCCATCACGGATGGCAGCGCGAATCTGCCGGCCGTCCCGGTACCCGAGCTCGGCGGCAGCCTCGGACACGGTCATGAGGTCAGCCCGACTCATCTCGGGCGGCCACTCCTTGAGGTGCATGGGATGTCCTTTCGTTGGGGAGTGTCCAGCGCTCCACTGGACACCACCAAGGCTAGAGCCGTTCGTCCACTGCTGTCCAGCGCACACACGTAACGAAAACGTGAACGTCCAACGCATATTGGTTGCACACTCAGCGTCCAATGAGGCACCATTGAACGCATGACCGACCCCACCCCAACCCTGGGACAACTCATCCTCACCAGCGGCCGCTCATACCGGCACCTAGCCGAAGCCAGCCACCTCTCCAAATCACGCATCGGGCAGATGGCCGCCGACCAAATCAGGCAACTCCCCGGACCAGACACCATCACCAATCTCGCCAACGCCCTCGGCATCCCCGCCGACGACGTCGAAGCCGCCGCACTACAGACCATCAGCCGCGAGCACGGCCCACTCCTCACCACCGCACGCCGCCTAGCCCAGCTCGACCCACGCGGCCGCCGCGTCATCAACGCCGTCCTACGCGCCCTCGAGGAAGAGCAGTAACCGTGGGCCGGCCACCACTACCCGTCGGCACCTGGGGCGACATCAACGTCCAGACCACCGCCAGCGGACGCTACGAGGCCCGCACCCGCTACCGCGACTACGACGGCGTCACCCGCTACGTCCGCCGCGCCGGAGACACCCCCCGCAAGGCCAAGACCGCACTCACCGCCGCCCTCGCAGACCGAGCACGCACCGTCGGCGAGGAGATCACCGCCGAGTCCCGCCTCACCGACCTAGCCACCATGTGGGCCGAAACCCTCAACGACCGCTCCGACTCCACCCGCCACGCCTACCGCCAGTCCCTCGACCACCACCTGCTCCCCGCCCTCGGGCAAAGACGCCTACGCGAGATCACCACCCAGACCGTCGAGCGCACCCTCAACACCATCACCGACCGCCACGGGCCAGCCACCGCACGCCGAGCCCGCACCGTCCTGTCCCAGATCATGGGCCTCGCCCTCAGGATGGACGCCCTAGACCGCAACCCCGTCACCGACTCCAAGCAGATCGCCACCAAGAAACCCGAGCCGCGGGCACTGACCGCCGTCGAGCTCGCCCAGGTACGCGACGCCGTCGCCGCCCACGAGGCCAAGGGCCGCTCCAAGGCCGACCTGGCCGACGTCATCGAGACCCAGGTCGCCACCGGCGCACGCATCGGGGAAGTCCTCGCCCTACGGTGGGAGGACGTCGACCTCGACGCCGGCACCGTCACCATCGCCGGGACCGTCGCACTCACCGCAGAACCACCACGGAGACCGTTCCGCCAGGACCACCCCAAGACCTCGACGTCGAGGCGCGTGCTGCGGCTCCCAGACTTCGGTGTGGCCGTTCTACTACGACGCAGCGTCGAAGGGCCCCAGTCCGACCTCGTGTTCCCCTCCTCGAGGGACACGGTCAGGGACACGGGCAGCGTGAGAAAGTCACTCCGCCTCGCCCTGAAGGGGACCGGCCTGGAATGGGTCAGCACCCACACCTTCCGACGCACCGTCGCCACCGCCCTCCAGGACCCAGAGGTCGCCGCCGCCGTCCTCGGCAACGGCCCAGAGGTCGCCCGCCGGCACTACGTCGAGCGCGCCGCCATGGCACCAGACGTCCGAAACGTCCTCGACCAGCTCGCTCCGCAAAGCGGGGCATAAGCGGGGCGAAGCATCACTCTGGACACAACCAAGGGGCGGTGAACAGCGGGGGACTCGCTTGGAATCACGGGGTTTCAGGTACCCCCACTGGGATTCGAACCCAGGACCTTGTGCATAGCCTCCAAGGCGTCTCTCAGTGGACAGCCAGCGACAGCCAAGGTCTCGCAATACGCACCACAGCGCGGGGAACGTCAGGGAGCGTACAACGAAGCGCACTGGACGTCCAGCGCAGATTCGACCCCGATTCGATGGGAAAGCGGGGCGTAAGCGGGGCGAACACGGGCACTGGACACTGTATATACGCGCGACCCCCGGTAACCCTCGGGGAGGGGGAGACCAC
>ERZ773008.191-NODE-191-length-43050-cov-8.398953_pt1 | contig 43050 bp, 28 predicted proteins | sample MGYA00580664_ERZ773008 | MGnify/ENA primary metagenome ERZ773008 (study PRJEB29015, sample SAMEA2738016) | human oral metagenome | biome: human oral; feature: human-associated habitat; material: dental | place: China | collected 2048 ...
ACTTTGACGTCCACAGCACCATGTGCCCGTCTATGAAAGTGAGTAAAAATCGCGTCTTTTCACCGAAAGGCCGCGCGGCAATGGTGCGCGAATGGTTGCGTTTAATGGCGAACGAGCAAGTTACCCCGGCGCAATTGGATTTCAAACAATCCACAGTGAAGCTCACAGATTTGGTACAAAAATTAAAAAACAGCTACCAAAAACGCCGTGGCGAATACGATTTTTCTCATGAAGTGAAAGCGGCAATGGACACTTGTCTGGCGTGTAAAGCTTGCGCCAGCCAATGCCCGATTAAAATCGACGTACCGAGCTTCCGCGCCAAATTCTTCCATTTTTACCACCAGCGTTATCTGCGCCCAATCAAAGATTATGTGCTATCCAATGTGGAATACGTTGCACCGCTGATGGCAAAACAAGCGAAGCTCTTCAATTATTTTACGGCGCCCCAATTCAGTCAAAAAGTGGCAGAAAAATGTTTGGGCATGACGGATTTGCCGTTGCTCTCTAATCCAAATCTGCAACAACAACTCATTCAACTCGGTCATAAAAACGAGTCCTTGGAGAAATTGGAAAGCCTAAGTGCGGTGGAAAAACAAAATGTTTTGCTTATCGTACAAGATCCGTTCACCTCTTATTATGACGCCAAAGTCGTCGCCGATTTTGTGGCCTTAACCCAAAAGCTCGGCTTTAACCCTGTGGTTCTGCCATTTAAACCGAATGGAAAAGTACAGCATATTAAAGGTTTCTTAGGACGTTTTGCCAAAACGGCGAAAAATCAGGCGGATTTTTTAAACCGTATGGCGAAATTAGGCTTGCCTTTGGTGGGCGTAGATCCGGCCATTGTGTTGTCTTATCGGGACGAATATAAAGAAATCTTAGGTGCCGAACGGGGTGAATTCCATGTTGTCACTGCCCACGAATGGTTGAAACAACAGCTTGATGGCGAAATCTTGCAAAACGCGTTGAAAAACGCACAGAAAAATGACCGCACTTTTACGCCACAACAATGGTATTTATTCCCGCATTGTACGGAAATTACCGCCATGCCGAACAGTGGCAAAGAATGGCAACACATTTTTGCTACCTTCAGCCAACAGTTACAGGTGGAAAGCGTGGGCTGTTGTGGCATGGCCGGCGTCTTCGGCCATGAAACCCAACACATTGCCATGTCGAAAGAAATTTATGCCTCCTCATGGCAGAAAAAATTACAGGGCAAAGATCCTAACTTCTGCTTAGTCACCGGTTATTCCTGCCGTAGCCAAGTAAAACGTATGGCACATTGGCAGCCGAAACATCCGGTGCAAGCGTTATTAACGTTATTTGAATAATGGACGTTCATTATGACGATATGGAAAAAAAATTTAACGCTAAAACAGCTCAATGACTTCTGTAAAAACTGTGCGGTAGCACATTTAGGCATTGAATTCACCGCACAGGGTGATGACTGGTTGGAAGCCCGAATGCCGGTGGATCAACGTACTACACAACCTATAGGCTTATTGCACGGCGGCATTTCCGCCGCACTCGCTGAAACTGTTGCTTCTACTGCCGGTTTTTGCTGCGTGTCGGAAAATCAGGCGGTGGTTGGTGTAGAAATCAACGCCAATCACCTACGCGCCGTGCGACAAGGTAATGTATATGCCAAAGCCACTCCCATTCGCTTAGGTAAAACACTACAAGTTTGGCAAATTGACATTCGGGACGAGCAAGATAAACTATGCTGCGTTTCACGTTTAACACTTTCTGTAATTGCTCATGACTAATTTAAAAATCGGCGTCATTTTGGCTAACTTAGGCACGCCAAACTCACCAAATCCTAAGGACATTTCCCGCTATTTATGGCAATTTTTAACGGATCCGCGCGTTGTGGATTTACCACGTTATAAATGGTATCCCTTATTAAAAGCCATTATTTTGCCTTTGCGTTCAAAACGTATTGCCAAAAATTATCGTTCAATTTGGACGGAACAAGGCTCGCCTCTACTTGCCATCAGCCAACAACAAAAACAAGCGCTGACTACCTTTTTACAACAGCAACAACTTAAAGTCGAAATTGAAATCGGTATGACTTACGGCAACCCGTCCATGCAAAGTGCGGTACAAAAATTACTGGAAAAACAAGTAGAACACATTATCGTGCTACCGCTCTACCCGCAATACAGTAGTACCACCACAGGCGCGGTGTTCGATGCTTTTGCCGGTGCATTAAAACAGCAACGTGGCATCGTGCCGTTTGATTTTATTCATTCATACCAATTGAATAAAGATTATATCGCCGCCTTAATCGAATCCTGTAAAGTGCGGTTAAAATCCGATGAGTTTTTGCTGTTTTCCTTCCATGGAATTCCGTTGCGTTACGAAAATACCGGCGATTATTACCGAACCCACTGCCAACAAACCGCCGCCGCGGTAGCACAAGGTTTAGGTTTAAACGAAAAACAATGGGGTATTACCTTCCAATCGCGTTTTGGCAAAGAAGTATGGTTGCAACCTTATACCGATGAATTTATTTCTAATGCGACGCAACAAGGCATCAAAAAAATGGCAGTGATCTGCCCGGGCTTTGCGGCAGACTGTTTGGAAACCTTGGAAGAAATTTCGGAAGAAAACAAAACGTTGTTCTTAACCCAGGGCGGAGAAAGTTTTCAATACATTCCCGCTCTCAATGCAGAACCGGCACACATTGAAATGTTAGGCAAATTGGTGATGAACCAAATAGCGAAAATGAAATGTAATAACTGCAATTCGCCGAATATTGACGTGATTCCAACTATTTCTGTACCAACCACAAGCAATTTAAGCAGCCGTTGTCATTAATCTTGACAACCTTTTTACTTCATATTTAAGGAGAACATTATGAGTAACGTCACTCTAGCAGGCAATCCAATCGATGTTGCAGGCCGCTTCCCACAAATTGGCGACCAGCTCATTGAACTCACATTAGTGAATAATGAATTGGGCGATGTAAATCTAAATACCTTTGCTGGCCAACGCAAAGTACTAAACATTTTCCCAAGTATCGACACCGGTGTTTGCGCCACTTCCGTGCGTAAATTCAACGAAAAAGCCGCAACATTGGCTAACACCGTTGTACTTTGCATTTCCGCTGACTTGCCTTTCGCGCAAATCCGTTTCTGTGGCACAGAAGGCATCGACAAGGTACAAACCCTTTCCACGTTCCGCCACCACGAGTTACACAAAACCCTCGGCGTTGACATTACATCTGGCCCTCTCGCCGGCCTAACTGCTCGCGCCGTTATTGTATTAGATGAACATAACGACGTGTTACACAGCGAATTGGTGTCTGAAATTAAAAACGAGCCAGATTACGACGCTGCACTTGCCGTGTTAGCCTAATCACGAATAAAGCAAAGTGCGGTGGATTTTCTCGGTGTGTTAAAAACACTTGGAAAAACCACCGCACTTTTGTTTTCAGGATTTTTGATGGCGCATGCTTCATAGCGTGTGCCGATAGCCTTTTGATATTTATGGCACGCGTTAGGAAATGCGCGCTATCTGAGAAGAAAATAGTGAACTTGGCGAATATCGAAGTCACACAGAGCGTTTGTTAAACGCTGTCCTACCAATTAGACAACAAGCTCATACTAATCTAAAAGGTGCGTTTACACACACCCCACTCTTATCAATTTACCTTCCATTCTCCGTTCACTACTGTGCCGATCACCTTGTAATCATTGGTGAATACCGCGAGGTTGGCGATTTTGCCTGCTTCGACGGAACCTAAACGGTCATCCACACCAATAGCACGGGCAGGATAGAGATTACTCATACGAACGGCTTCGGCAAGAGGAATTTCTACATATTCCACGGCGTTTTTAATGGATTCCATCATAGTGATAGACGCACCGGCAATAGTGCCGTTGCCGTCATAGCAACGGCCGTCTTTCACATAAATGGTTTTACCCACGAAGGTGAAGCTTTCCAATTCAGGGCCTGCACCTGCTGCCGCTAATGAGTCGGTGACGATACAAAGTTTGTCACCTTTGATTTTTTTGTCCACTCGCACATTGCCGAAATTCACATGCACGCCGTCCACGATAATGCCGGTGTAAACGTCGGAATCCAACACCGCGCCCACCACGCCCATTGCACGACCGGAACTGATTGGCGACATAGCGTTATGTAAGTGGGTGGCGAAAGTGGCGCCTTTGTGGAAAGCGGCTTTTGCTACTTCATAACTGGCGTTGGAATGGCCGACAGACACCACAATGCCGCTTTTCACGAAATCAGGGGTGTAATTGATTGTCGGGTTTTCGGCTGCGATAGTGAGTTTGGTGATCACATCAGCGTTGTCGCAAAGAAAATCTTTCATTTCAGGTGAAATTTCACGAATGTATTCAGGGCGATGAACGCCTTTTTTCTCTACGCTTAAATAAGGTCCTTCAATATGCAATCCAAGGGCTTGGTTTTTATGTTTGGTTAAATATTCACGCATGATTTTAACCGCACTTTTAATCCCTTCATCGGGTGCCGTAATAAAGGTCGGTAGGAAGCTGGTACAACCCGATTTCAAATTGGTGGCTTGCATAATTTCTAAGGTTTCTACACTGGTTTGATCGTTAAACATGACTCCACCACAGCCGTTTAATTGCAGGTCAATAAAACCGGCCGTAAGATTATGCCCTTGTAAATCAATGGTCTTAATGTCGCTTTCCAATTCGCTTTGCGGAATCACTGCCTCAATGTTTTCACCGTTAATCACCACGGCATAATCCCGCAGGATCTCATATTTGGTGTAAATGACAGAGTTAATCAATGCATATTTCATAATGCTACCTTCTAAAAAATAATCTAAAAATCCACCGCACTTTTAGCTAAAAAGCTACAACACACTATGAATCGCGTGATTTTCCAATTCGGTGAAATATTTCACGGTTTTCACTTTGAGTTCTTGTAGCGCAGGTTCATCACACACCAACACAAAGTGGCGATGCAATTGAAGCGCACTGACCGTCCAAAGATGATTCACCGACCCTTCTACGGCGGCTTGCACAGCGAGTGCCTTGGAATGTCCTGTTGCCAAAATCATCACTTCCTCTGCGTCTAACAAGGTGCCGACACCAATGGTTAAAGAATATTTTGGCACTTGGTTCACATCATTATTAAAGAAACGGGAATTGGCAATAATCGTATCCGGTGTAAGGGTTTTAATACGGGTACGGGAGCTTAAAGAAGACGCCGGTTCGTTAAAGGCAATATGCCCATCCACGCCTACGCCGCCCATGAATAAATGGATTTTGCCGTAAGATTTGATTTTTTCTTCATAACGGCGACATTCTTCATCATGATCATCCGTGTTGCCGTTTAAGATATTGATATTTTGCGGCTGAATATCAATGTGGTTGAAGAAGTTGTTATACATAAAGCTATGATAACTTTCAGGATGCTCTGCCGGCAAACCGACATATTCATCCATATTAAATGTCACCACATGCTTAAAACTCACTTGACCGGCTTGGTTAAGTTTGATTAGTTCTTGATAGGTTTTCAATGGCGTCCCGCCGGTCGGCAACCCCAAAACAAAAGGACGTTCTGCCGTCGGGTTAAAATGATTAATTCTATCGACAATATGACGAGCCGCCCAACGGCTGACTTGTTGTTCGTTATGTAATGGGATGAGGCGCATGATAAACTTCCTTTATTGTGCCGCGCTTTTTATCCCGGTTCCACCTAGGGTAATAAATTACCCTAAGTTACGCATAATCGTTTTCCCTTCAGAAACCAAGAGAGGAGGCTAAAGGCCCAAAGGATCCGAATTATGCGTAACCGTGGGTAATTTTTATTTATAGCGATACCGTAAAAGTGCGGTCATTTTTTCCATTAAATTATAAATATTTCGCCTTTAATTCTTTTGCTCTTGCTAACTGAGCGTCAGTCGCTTTTGCCGTCATCGGTTCACGGCAGTAGCCGGCTTCCACACCTTCCAATTTCAACAACTCTTTGATGGTTAAATATAAACCATTCGCCAAAATGCCTTCGATTAAGTCATTGGTGACATGTTGAATGGCAAGGGCTTCGGCAAGTTTGCCTTGTTTGGTTAAGTCAAAAATTTGTCTTGCACGTACGCCGTTAACGTTAAAGGTACTACCGATAGCACCATCCACTCCTAACGCAGCAGCCGGTAACATCATTTCGTCAAAACCGGCCCAGATTAAGTGATTTGGATAGGCTTTTTTCAAGCGTTCCAACAAGTAGAAATCGCCTGCAGTGAATTTCACACCAAGCACTTTCGGGTTTTTATAAAGCTCGCCGAATTGCTCAATACCCATATTTACACCGGTTAAGAACGGAATGGAGTACACGATCATGTTATTGCCGGTTTCAGCGATGATGGTGTCGTAGTAATGTTTGATTTCAGGGAAGCTGAATTTATAGTAGAACGGGGTTACGGCAGAAAGGCTGTCATAACCTAATTCGGTGGCGTATTTACCCAATTCCACGGCTTCGTGTAAATTCACGCTACCTACTTGAGCGATTAATGCCACTTGGTCTTTGGCTTCATCTTTAGCGATACGGAAAATTTGTTTTTTCTCTTCGGTGGAAAGCATAAAGTTTTCACCGGTTGAACCGCCCACATATAATCCGTCCACTTTCATTTTATCAATGTTGTGGCGGATAATTTGACGCAAGCCTTTCTCATTAATAGAGCCATCTTCGTTAAATGACACTAATAACGCACTGAAAATACCTTTTAAATCACGCATTTTTTTCTCCTTGATTTATCATTTAATACGTTGTTCTAAAATCACATCTAATGTTTTTTGCTTGGTTTTCACCGCTCTTTCTTGTTCGGCTTGCACCAGCAAAGCATAAATTAAATCCAATACAAATAATTGAGCAATTTTGGTGCCGATGGAATCCCCTTGTAACTTGCCTTGCTTATTACCATTCACCAAAACGAAATCTGCATGTTCGGTGATAGGAGAACGCAAACTGTGGGTCAACGCCACAGTAACTGCACCATTCTGTTTTGCTATTTTTAAGGTATGGGCAGTTTCTTGGGAATAACCGGAATGACTGATACCAATGGCTACGTCGTTTTTCTTCAATAACGCTGCCTGCATATACATAAAATGGTTATTACCACTGGCATCTACTTGCATACCGATACGCATAAATTTATTCTTTGCTTCTTCTGCGGTTACACCGGAAGAACCTACGCCGAATAAAAAGACTTTATTGGCGCGTTGAATCGCCTCTACCACGTTTTCCAACTGGCTAAAATCCAGTAAATTGATGGTTTCTTCCATGACGTTGTGAAGGGTAGCTTGTAATTTATGGGCAATTATTAAGGAATCATCATCCGGCATAATTTCCGTATCTAATACGGTGTCATCCCGCCCTTCTCTATTAGTGGCCAATTCAATGGAAAATTCCAGTTTGAAATCACTGAACCCCTTAAAACCCAAGGTACGGCAAAAACGCACAAAGGTAGCTTCACCCACATTTAAACGCTCGGCAAGTTCTGCCAAAGAATATTGCACAATCACATCAGGCGATTGGGTAATGACATCAGCAATTTTCTTTTCTGTTTTAGTTAAACTTTGATACAACGAACTGATGGTATTCAATACATTTCCACTTTTTGCCATAAATTCACTCCAAGTCGGTTAATTGTGTCTGAGCCCAAGCAGCAGCACCGATAAGACCTGCATCTTGCCCTAATTGTGCTGCATCCAACGGACAACGATAAATTTCCGGCATTTCTGACAAATATTTATTCACCAAAGGTAAATAACCTTCCGCCAATCCAACGCTACCACCTAGCACCACTTTTTGTACATCCATACCAATAACCAAATCAGCGACCAGATTAGCAATGGCTTTTGCCGAACGGGACACAAGTGCGGTGGCTTTTTCATCCATTTTTCTGAAACGGGCGAACACTTCTTTCGGATCGCAAGGATCGCACCATTGTTTGGAAACGGCTTCAATGGCACGTCCCGATGCGATAGCTTCCACACAACCTACCCGACCGCAACCACACACAGGACCGTTCGGATCGGCAACGGTATGTCCAATATGGCCGGCAATACCATTTGGCTCGGTGAGTAATTGGTGGTTTAAAATTAATCCACCACCTACGCCGGTAGAGACGGTAATAAACGCAAAATTTTGAATATTATTTTTATCTTGCAGTTGATATTCGGCATAAGTCGCCGCCTGTGCGTCATTTAATAATAACACCGGCTTGGACGTATGCTTGGAAATGCTTTGTTTTAAAGGGAAATAGGCCAACCCGCCTAAGTTTTTAGGATTAAGTGCGGTTAATATACCGTTATTAATAATGCCTGTTGAGGCCACCGCCACATAATCAAATTGACCTGCATAATCTGCCAATAATTGTGCCAACGTTTGATGCATTGCTTCCACCACATTTTCCTGCGGTGTACTAATTTGTTTCCGCTGTGTCACTTGGTTCTCTGACACAATGGCGGTAGCAATTTTGGTTCCGCCGATATCTAACGCTAAACAACGCATCGTTTTTTCCCTCTTAATTATTTATTCGCAGATTTGACCGCACTTGAGAACCAGCTCACGATATGTTCTAAACGGGTTAAGGCGGAGCCTACAGTGACGAAATCGGCACCGATTTCAATAGCGATTTTAGCCAGTTCCGGGGTGTTATAACGCCCTTCCGCCATCACTTTGCAACCTGCCGCTTTCAAGTCTTTAACTAATTGATAGTCCGGCTCGTCCGGTACGGCACCGCCTGTGTAACCTGACATGGTGCTGCCCACAATATCAAAACCTAATTTTTGACAGTACAACCCTTCTTCTAAATTGGAGCAATCCGCCATGGCAAGACAATCCATTTCATGGATTTTTTTGACCGCACTTTCAATGTCAACCGGGCGTGGACGATTGGTGCCATCCACCGCAATAATATCTGCTCCGGCGTTAGCCAAATCTTCAATATCCTGCAAAAACGGAGTGATACGCACCGGGGTGTCCGGAAGATCCCGTTTAACGATCCCAATGATCGGCACATTCACGGTTGGGCGAACGGCTTTTAGGTTATCTACGCCTTCAATGCGCAACCCTGCTGCTCCCCCCATAACGGACGCTTGTGCCATGGCAGCGACGATTTCCGGTTTATCCATCGGACCGTCATCTACCGGCTGGCAAGAAGCAATTAAACCATGTTGAATTTGAGCGAAAACCGCTTGGTGAGATAATTTTTTATCGAATAACTGTGACATAGAAACTCCTCTTTTTTGCGTTCTTTGCGGCTGCGTTTGGCAGTCTTTCTAGTCAGCGCCACTCATTATATGAAAATAAAACGTCATTTAAAAATATTTTTTGAAGTGATATTTCAAACATGTGATCTACCTCTCATTTTTGAAATAAAACTTCATTATCTATTTGAAAATGATTTTTTTACTTTAAAATGCAAGTCGAGTTGTAATCAATCCTCTTTATATACATTAATTCATTTTAACTACAGGAGTGTAGCCATGAAACTAGCCAAACTTTTTCTCGCCACTGCAATTGCACTAGGCGTAACCTCTGTCGCTAACGCTGCGGATTACGATTTAAAATTCGGTATGAACGCAGGCACATCATCTAATGAATACAAAGCGGCTGAAATGTTTGCCAAAGAAGTCAAAGAAAAATCCAACGGCAAAATTGAAATTTCCCTTTATCCAAGTTCACAATTGGGTGACGACCGTGCCATGTTAAAACAACTAAAAGACGGCGCTTTGGATTTCACCTTTGCAGAATCCGCTCGTTTTCAATTGTTCTATCCTGAAGCGGCAGTATTTGCTTTGCCTTATGTGATCACCGACTACAATGTGGCACAAAAAGCCCTATTCGATACCGCATTCGGTAAAGATTTAATTCAAAAAATGAATAAAGATTTAGGTTTAACTTTATTATCCCAAGCCTATAACGGTACACGCCAAACCACATCCAACCGTGCAATCAAAAGCATTGCCGACATGAAAGGTTTAAAACTACGCGTACCAAACGCCGCAACCAACTTGGCGTATGCAAAATATGTAGGCGCATCCCCAACACCGATGGCTTTCTCCGAAGTGTATTTAGCGCTCCAAACCAACTCCGTTGACGGTCAAGAAAACCCGTTGGCTACCGTACAAGCACAAAAATTCTATGAAGTACAAAAATACTTGGCAATGACCAACCATATTTTGAACGACCAACTTTATTTGGTGAGTAACGAAACTTTTGCCGATTTGCCGGAAGATTTGCAAAAAGTGGTTAAAGATGCAGCACAAAAAGCCGCGGAATATCACAGCAAATTATTCTTTGACGGTGAAAAAGAATTAATTGCCTTCTTTGAAAAACAAGGCGTAACCGTTACCCATCCTGATCTTGTACCGTTTAAAGATGCAATGAAACCTTACTATGCCGAATTCGTACAACAAACCGGCGCTAAAGGTGAAGATGCGTTAAAACAAATTCAGGCTATCGCTAAGTAATTAAGTAATGTGTCGCGGAAAATTCCGCGGCACATTACCCCCATCCTCTTTCCTTTTTCGGAGTTGAGTATGAAAGTTTTCAATAAATTAGAGGAGTGGATCGGCGGTTCGCTGTTCCTTGTCATCTTCCTCATTTTAGTTGCTCAAATTTTCTTCAGACAAGTGGTACATAGCCCGCTGATTTGGAGTGAAGAGTTAGCTAAATTGCTCTTTGTTTATGTCGGCATGCTCGGTATTAGCGTAGCGATTCGTAAACAAGAACATGTTTACATCGATTTCCTAACCAATTTAATGCCACCGGCCATCAAAAAAATAGCCAATACTTTTGTGCAATTGGTGATTTTCCTTGGTGTTATTTTCTTTATTCACTTTGGTATCAAAACCTTCACAGGAGCCAATTTCCCTATTGACGCCTTAGGTGGCATTTCAGAAAAATGGATTTATGCTTCACTGCCAATTATTTCCGTGTTGATGTTGATTCGTTTCTTCCAAGCTCAGGCGAATAATTTCAAAGAAGATAAAAGCTATTTACCGGCTATTTTCTTTATTGTAAGTGCGGTCATTTTATTGGGCATTTTATTCACATTCCCTGAATGGTATAAAGCCTTACGCATTACAGAATATGTGAAATTTGGTCCAAACGCAGTGTACGTGGCGTTGCTCTTCTGGTTAGTCATCATGTTCTTGGGCGTACCGGTAGGTTGGTCATTATTTATCACTACCCTGCTTTATTTCTCCATGACCCGTTGGAACGTAGTGAATGCGGCCTCTGAAAAACTCACCATGAGTTTAAACAGTTTTCCATTACTTGCCGTACCGTTCTATATCCTCACCGGGATTTTAATGAACACCGGCGGTATCACCGAACGTATCTTTAACTTTGCCAAAGCCTTATTAGGCCACTACACCGGCGGTATGGGACACGTTAATATCGGTGCAAGTCTCTTGTTCTCAGGAATGTCAGGTTCTGCACTTGCGGATGCAGGCGGTTTAGGACAATTAGAAATCAAAGCCATGCGTGATGCGGGCTATGATGATGACATCTGCGGCGGTATTACCGCAGCCTCCTGTATCATCGGCCCATTGGTTCCACCAAGTATCGCCATGATCATTTACGGTGTTATCGCGAACGAATCCATTGCAAAATTGTTTATCGCCGGTTTCGTACCGGGCGTGTTGGTAACCATTGCATTAATGGCAATGAACTACTATATCTCTAAAAAACGTGGCTACCCAAGAACACCAAAAGCAACCCGTGAACAACTTTGCACGTCATTCAAAAAAGCATTCTGGGCAATTTTAACCCCATTATTGATTATCGGCGGGATCTTCTCCGGCTTATTCAGCCCAACTGAATCTGCGGTGGTTGCAGCAGCCTACTCCGTCATTATCGGTAAATTCGTTTATAAAGAATTAACCTTGAAAATGTTGTTCAACAGCTGCGTGGAAGCCATGTCCATTACTGGTGTAGTTGCCTTGATGATTATGACCGTAACTTTCTTCGGCGACATGATCGCCCGTGAACAAGTAGCGATGCACATTGCTGACGTGTTTGTTGCTGTAGCAGATTCCCCGTTAATGGTGTTGGTGATGATCAATGCCTTGCTATTGTTCCTCGGTATGTTTATTGATGCCTTGGCATTGCAATTCTTGGTATTGCCGATGTTAATTCCAATCGCTATGCAGTTTGGTATCGATCTTGTGTTCTTCGGTGTAATGACCACTTTGAACATGATGATTGGTATCTTAACACCACCGATGGGTATGGCATTATTCGTGGTCGCACGCGTGGGTAACATGTCTGTGTCCACCGTAACGAAAGGGGTGTTGCCGTTCTTAATTCCAATTTTCGTTACATTAATTTTAATTACTATTTTCCCAAGTATCATCACATTCATTCCGAATCTGTTAATACCTTAAGGAGCCAAAAAGTGCGGTTGAAAAATGCTGTAAATTTTCACCGCACTTTTCTTCAACATAAATACTCTTTCCTTCCTCCGTAAAAGGAGGGAGCAAAGAGTGACAATAAGCCTATTCATGCCGTTTACGAATAGCAAACAATAACTCAAAACGAGGTTGATTATGACATTTCAAAAAACAACATTAGCTGCTTTATTCTTTGCTGCAACTGCTTTTGCTGCGACGGCACAAGCTGCCGCTTATCCTGATTTACCGGTAGGCATTAAAAGTGGTGCCGGTGCGTTAATCGGTGACACCGTTTATGTGGGCTTAGGCACTGGCGGTGATAAATTCTATGCCTTGGATTTAAAAACCCCGAACGCCCAATGGAAAGAAATTGCAACCTTCCCAGGTGGCGAACGTAACCAACCGGTTGCGGCTGCTGTGGACGGCAAATTGTATGTATTCGGCGGATTACAAAAAAATGAAAAAGGCGAATTGCAATTAGTCAATGACGCTTATAGTTACAACCCTGCCGACAACACTTGGAGCAAATTACCGACCCGTTCACCGCGTGGTTTAGTCGGTTCAAGCGGTGCTTCTCACGGCGATAAAGTGTATATCGTGGGCGGTTCTAACTTGTCTATTTTCAACGGTTTCTTCCAAGATACCGTCGCTGCAGGTGAAGACAAAGCGAAAAAAGATGAAATCACCAAAGCCTATTTTGAACAACGTCCTGAAGATTACTTCTTCACCACAGAATTATTAAGCTATGAACCTTCTACCAATAAATGGCGTAACGAAGGTCGTGTACCATTCTCCGGTCGTGCCGGTGCGGCGTTTACCATTCAAGGCAATGATTTAGTTGTCGTGAACGGTGAAATCAAACCGGGTTTACGCACAGCGGAAACCCATTCCGGTAAATTCACTGATAAAGGCGTGCAATGGAAAAACTTGCCTGACTTACCGGCACCAAAAGGTCAAAGCCAAGATGGTTTAGCCGGTGCCATGGCAGGTTATAGCCACGGTCATTATTTAGTCACCGGTGGTGCAAACTTCCCTGGTTCCGTAAAACAATTTAAAGAAGGAAAACTTCACGCTCACCAAGGCTTAAGCAAAGCATGGCATAAAGACATTTATACGTTAAACAACGGTAAATGGAACATCATTGGTGAATTACCTGCGGGCATCGGTTATGGTGTTGCCGTGTCTTATGACAATAAAGTGTTGCTCATCGGCGGTGAAACAGACGGCGGCAAAGCCTTAACTTCCGTACAAAGCATGAGCTACGACGGCAAACAACTAAAAGTAGAATAACCTTCTTTTTAACCTTAAGCTAACGGATTAAGTTACGCTTAATCCGTTATTTTTTTATTTGCCAGCATAAAATCCAATGGATTCGTGATAGTTCTCACAAATACAAAAGTTTTCATTTGAAAAGAGAAATCCTATCGCGCTATGCTACACAGGCCTAGAACAATTATTTTATGGAATCAAAAAAATTAAAGGAGTTCTTATGAGCGTTCTTAGTTATGCCCAAAAAATCGGGCAAGCCTTAATGGTACCCGTTGCCGTATTGCCGGCAGCTGCCGTATTAATGGGGATCGGTTACTGGCTGGATCCGGATGGCTGGGGGGCGAATAGCCAACTTGCCGCATTGCTCATCAAATCCGGTGCCGCCATCATCGACAACATGGGACTATTATTCGCCGTGGGCGTGGCCTTCGGTTTATCCAAAGACAAACACGGTTCAGCCGCCCTTTCCGGTTTAGTGGGTTACTATGTCGTGACTACCCTACTCGCACCGGGCGGCGTCGCACAATTACAACATCTTGATCCAAGCCAAGTGCCTGCGGCCTTCGGTAAAATCAATAACCAATTTATCGGGATCTTAATCGGTGTACTTTCTGCTGAACTTTACAACCGTTTCTATCAAGTAGAGTTGCCAAAAGCGCTGTCCTTCTTCAGCGGAAAACGTTTAGTGCCGATTGTGGTCTCTTTCGCCATGATTGCGCTTTCTTTCATTCTGCTTTATGTATGGCCTTATATCTTCAACGCATTAGTTTCTTTCGGTGAATCCATCAAAGATTTAGGCGCTGTAGGTGCCGGTATTTACGGTTTCTTCAACCGTCTATTAATTCCGGTGGGCTTACACCACGCGTTAAACTCTGTATTCTGGTTTGATGTCGCCGGCATTAACGATATTCCAAATTTCTTAGGTGGCGCTAAATCTATTGCTGAAGGCACCGCAACTGTGGGCGTTACCGGTATGTATCAAGCCGGTTTCTTCCCGGTCATGATGTTCGGTTTACCGGGTGCGGCATTGGCAATTTATCAATGTGCAAAACCAAGCCAAAAAGTGAAAGTGGCTTCCATCATGTTAGCAGGTGCATTTGCTTCCTTCTTCACCGGTATCACCGAACCGCTTGAATTCTCTTTCATGTTCGTCGCACCGATTCTTTATGTGTTACACGCGCTATTAACCGGTATTTCCGTGTTTATCGCGGCCAGTATGCACTGGATTGCGGGCTTCGGCTTCAGCGCCGGATTAGTGGATATGGTGCTATCTTCACGTAACCCATTAGCCGTTGATTGGTATATGTTATTAGTACAAGGTTTGGTATTCTTCACCATTTACTACTTGGTGTTCCGCTTTGCTATCCAAGCCTTCAACTTAAAAACCATTGGTCGTACGGAAGAGGCTGAAGAGTCTGTAGCTGCACAACCGGTAACCAACCAATCACGCGAAGAAAGAGCGGTCAAATTTATTGACGCTTTAGGGGGAGCCGATAACTTCAAAACTATCGATGCTTGTATTACCCGTTTACGCTTGACCTTAGTTGATCGTGAAAAAGTCAATGAAGAGCAATTAAAAGCTCTCGGTTCTAAAGGCAACGTAAAACTCGGCAACGATGGTTTACAAGTGATTCTTGGCCCAGAAGCCGAACTTGTCGCAGAAGCGATTAAGGCGAAAGTGAAATAGATTTTATTTAATATGCTTTAACAAGAAAGGCTTGAAGACAATTCAAGCCTTTTATTTTTTAATAATTCCTCTAAAAAATAGTTTTTATCAGAAAACACTATACTTTCATTTTTTGATATGTTAAATAACTAAAGCAACAAGTCTAAAAATAAAAAAATCACTTCTCTCAAAAATTACACTGAAATATAGAATAACCCTTTGTAGTTAATAATTTTTTATTTTTTCGGTAAAACTATTCCATACCTCCGAAAGTAAGAAAATAACAAAAAATAAAAATATCAATAACAAGATATAACAAATTAACAACAATTAAGCACAACATCAGAAAGGGTATCCTATGAAAATAACCCCGATTAGCGAATTGGCTGTGGTTTGCACCTTATCTCCCCCGGCCTCGCTTGAACAACAACGTCAATTATGGGCTTTTGCCAGTCGACTACAATCCGACAAAAACATTGTCGAGGTCATCGTAGGCATGAATAATCTTACGGTGTTCACTGATTTCATTACTGATTTTGCCTCTCTCATTCAACGCTTAGAACAATGCTGGCAAACATTAGAGGTGAATCAATTCCAAGGGCATCATATTGACATTCCGGTGATGTATGGCGGCGAATTTGGACAGGATTTGTATGATGTGGCCAAATACCATCAAACCACTGCGCAACATATCGTTGAAATGCACAGCGCGCCTATTTACACCGTCTATATGATCGGTTTCCAACCGGGCTTTCCTTATTTAGGCGGACTACCTGAATCCTTGCATACGCCAAGACGAGCAACGCCACGCACAGAAGTACCTGCAGGATCGGTGGGGATTGGCGGTGCACAAACGGGCATTTATCCTTTTTCTTCACCGGGCGGCTGGCAACTTATCGGTCACACCAAACAAGCATTATTTGACAAAAACCAAGAACAACCAACCTTGTTGCAAGCAGGTGATACGGTGAGATTTGTGGTAGAAGGAATTGAATTATGATCGAAGTATTAGACGTGCAATCTCGTGCCACTATTCAAGATCTCGGGCGTTTCGGTTTGCGGAAATTCGGTATTAGTCATTGTGGCGCAATGGATAAACTGGCATTGCAAGCAGGCAACTTATTACTTGGTAACGCTCCTGATTTGCCCGCGATTGAAGTGCCATTAGGCGGCATCACCCTGCAATTTAAACATGACACCAATTTTTGTGTCACCGGCGCATTTTATGACATGGAATTGGATGGCATCCCCGTTTATGCCTACTGGCGTTATCCCGTACGCACCGGTCAAATACTTAAAATGCACCGTGCCAAAATCGGTATGTACGGTTATTTATGTGTTTCGGGCGGAATTGATGTCACGCCGGAACTTCATTCTTGTAGCACCGACATTCGGGCGAAAATCGGCGGTATTGAGGGGCGTTATTTAAAGACAGGCGATCAATTAAAAACCGCCTCAAACGGTGTATTATTAAGCCCACTTGGTATTGCACCGATTCCATTAAAAAGTACTATTTATGCGCTTCCTTCTTCCGAATATCACGCCTTTAAGCGCAAATCGCAATATTACTGGTGGCGTAGAAAATGGACGCTACAAAGCAACAGCGATCGCATGGGTTATCGTTTTCAAGGAGAAGTATTGGAATTAAAAAAACCGTTGGAAATGCTTTCCCACGCAATTCAATTTGGTACCGTTCAAGTGCCGCCAAGCGGCCAACCGATTATTTTAATGGCTGATGCACAAACCACCGGCGGTTATCCCAAAATAGCCAATATCATTGACGCAGATTTAGGTAGTCTGGCGCAAGTGCGGTTAGGTTCAACGATACATTTTGAAGCCGTCACACTCGAACAGGCGGCTAAATTACGGCGCAAAAACGAGGTTTACCTCAATCAAATTAGGAGGATTGTCAATGAAACAAATTGATTTAAATGCCGATATCGCCGAAGGTTTCTCTTATGACGAAGCCTTATTAAAACTTCTCTCCTCCGCCAATATCGCCTGCGGTTTACATGCCGGCGGCGCAAAAGAAATGCAAAGTGCGGTTAAATTTGCGAAAGAAAATCATGTACGAATTGGCGCCCATCCCGGTTTTCCTGATCGAGAAAATTTCGGTCGTACGACGATGCAGTTGACACCGAAAGAATTAGTCGCTTATTTACGTTATCAATTAGGGGCCTTAAAGGCCATTTGCGATGGCGAAGGCGTGACTATTGATTATGTTAAACCGCATGGTGCGCTTTATAACCAAGCGGCAAAAGATGAAAACCTGGCAGCTTTAATCGCACAAACCCTTCGTCAGTTTGATCCACATTTAAAACTGATGGGCTTGGCGGGAAGCTTAATGTTACAGGCAGCAGAAGCAGAGGGATTGCAAACTATTTCCGAGGTTTTCGCTGATCGTCACTATATGCCGGATGGGTCATTAGTGCCGCGTACCCGTTCAGATGCTATGGTGGAATCCGATGATGAGGCCATTGCGCAAGTGATACAAATGGTTACCCAAGGCACCGTGAAGGCCATTGACGGTAGCCTGGTGAAAGTCAACGCCGAAAGCATTTGCCTGCACGGTGACAACCAACATGCTTTGCAATTTGCCGAACAAATTGTGGCGGAGCTCACAAAACAACAAATAAAAATTCATGCATAACACTAATTAATACACAACATCCACTTAAACAATAAAAAGGAGGTGCTTTATGGCATCAATCACTCACCGCCGTAATGCAGTGCTTGGCGCGGCATTCCTAATGGCAACCTCGGCTATCGGTCCGGGCTTCTTAACCCAAACCGCCACATTCACCAATACCTTATTGGCCAGTTTTGGCTTTGTGATCTTACTTTCCATTTTGTTGGACATTGGTGCGCAACTAAATATTTGGCGTATCATTGTGGTCTCCGGCAAACGCGCGCAAGATATTTCCAATGCTGTCTTTCCCGGTGCGGGTTATTTTTTAGCCTCTTTAATTGTCATGGGAGGCTTGGCCTTTAATATCGGCAACGTAGGTGGCGCTGGCTTAGGCTTAAACTCCATTTTTGGTATTCAACCCGAAATTGGTGCCATCATCAGCGGCGTATTTGCGATTTTAATTTTTTTACGCAAAGAAGCCGGCCTGTTAATGGATCGTTTTGCCCAGTTAATGGGCTTCGTCATGATCGCTTTAACCGTATATGTAGCCTTTAAAACCGAGCCGCCTGTGGTAGAAGCCATTCACCACACATTCTTACCGGAAAAAATTGACCCTATTGCTATCGTCACCCTCGTTGGCGGTACCGTTGGTGGCTATATCACCTTCGCCGGCGCACACCGTTTATTAGATGCGGGCATTCAAGGCGAAAAAGCCCTCTCTGAAGTCAGTCGCAGTTCCGTTTCCGCCATTTTAATCGCCTCGGCCATGCGCGTTGTATTATTCCTTGCCGTACTTGGCATTGTGGCAAAAGGCGTGGCATTAAATCCGAAAAACCCGGCAGAAACGCCTTTTGAATATGTTGCCGGCAATTTTGGGGTCGTGTTATTTGGTATTGTGATTTGGGCTGCATCTATCACTTCTGTGATCGGAGCCGCTTACACTTCCGTCTCATTTTTAACCAGCTTATGTCCGAATGTCCAAAAATACCGTAACCGTTGGATCATTGCCTTTATCGTCATTTCCACTGTGATTTTAGCCACCATCGGCAGACCTGCAGCCGTATTGGTTTTCGTCGGCACATTAAATGGTTTAATCTTACCGATCGCTCTTGCTCTCATTTTGTTCGCTGCCTATAAACACAACATTGTCGGCAACTACAAACACCCGTTATGGATGGCAATTATCGGCTGGATCGTGGTTATCGCCATGGGCGTATTAAGCGGAAAAACGATCTATTCTTACGTTTCGGGTTTCTTCGGCTGATTCGCAGGAAAAGTGCGGTCAGTTTTTGACGTAAATTTTAATACCGGCAAAACAAAAGCCACTTTGAATCCAAAGTGGCTTTTTTATTTGTTTCAATCAAGCATCAACGCAAATGCTTATTCTCTTCCGTTTCCGGTTCTAAATCGAGTTTTTCCATCAACAAACGGTCGCCATCTTCTTCCGGGTTGCCGGTAACAAGAAGTTTATCGCCGTAGAAAATGGAGTTAGCCCCCGCCATAAAGCACATTGCCTGCATTTCTTCGCTCATACCTTGGCGACCGGCGGATAAGCGGACGTAACTGTTTGGCATAGTGATACGCGCCACGGCGATAGTGCGCACGAATTCTGTCCAGTCCAAATCTTCTGCATCGGCAAGCGGTGTGCCTTCGATTTTCACTAATTGGTTGATAGGAACGGACTCCGGTTGCGGATCCAAATTCGCCAGGCTGGCAATGAGTCCTGCACGTTCTTTGCGGGTTTCGTTCATGCCTACAATCCCGCCGCAGCATACTTTCAAGCCGGCTTTACGCACTTTGCCTAAGGTACTGATACGGTCGTCAAAACGGCGCGTGCCAATCACTTCGCTGTAATGTTCCGGTGCGGTGTCTAGGTTGTGGTTGTAGTAATCCAAGCCCGCGTCTTTTAATTCTTCCGCCATGCCATCTTGCAATAAACCGAAGGTACCGCAAGTTTCCATACCGAGGGATTTCACCGCCTTGATGATTTCCGTCACTTTGGCGATATCTTTTGGTTTCGGGCCGCGCCACGCGGCACCCATGCAAAAACGCCCTGCGCCACGGGCTTTGGCGATTTTGGCTTTCGCAACGATTTCTTCTACATCTAATAATTGTTGATTTTGCACGCCTGTTTGATAACGCGCCGATTGCGGACAATAACCACAATCCTCGGGGCAACCGCCGGTTTTAATCGACATTAAGGTAGAAAGCTGAATAGCGCGTGGGTTAAAGTTTTTGCGATGAACTTGCGCCGCACGATAGACCAAATCCAAAAACGGTGTTTCAAACAACGCTTCCACTTTGCACACAGACCAATATTCCACGCTTGGGTGGGGGGTGATAGAGTAAATTTGTAGAGTACTGCTTAACATAGTTTTCCTTTAAGTAGAAAGCACTTTTTAAAAGTGCGGTACATTTTATGCGTATTTTTATTCTTGGGTTATCCGACCATTTTCCACACGAATCATCCGATCAACATTGCCCTCCAACTCGGAAGGTTGATGGGTGACAAGCAATAAGGTCAGATTTTTGCTCTGGCAAAGTTGGTCGATTAACTCCAACATTTCGCTCCGCAAAGCCGGATCGAGCGCGGAGAACGGCTCGTCCAACAATAAAATCGGTTTATCGCGCAACAAACAACGGGCCAAGGCGACACGCTGTTTTTGTCCGCCGGAAAGGCTGTTTGGTTGACGGTTCAAAAAATCCGTTAAGCCCACCGCGGCAGCGACTTGTTCAAGCTGTTGTTGCTCAAGTGCGGTTAATTTTAACGATGTTTTTAAGCCTAACGCCAAATTTTGCCAAACGGTTAAGTGCGGGAACACATTGTTCTCTTGAAACAAAATAGACACAGGGCGTTCATAAGGCGCGCTTTGCGTATGATTTTCACCGTTGAGCCAAACCTCGCCACGGGTGGGCAAAACAAAGCCGGCAATCAAATTAAGCAAGGTACTTTTGCCTGCACCACTTGGCCCGATAATGGCAATACGTTCCCCTGCCGCTACGTGCAAATCAAACGTCATGGGCATGATGTTATCGGCTAAAAATACCTTATCTAAACGAATCATACTGTTCCTTTTGTTGTTCGTCTTTTTGTTGCTCAAGCAAGGCAAATATTATGCCGCACAATAACAGCAAAATGCCTGCGGTAACTGCCGCTTCTGCGTTGCGATAGCTACCTAATTGTTGATACAACAAATGTGGTAACGAGGTAAAATCTTGATTACCGAACAATGCAATGGCGGTGAAATCCCCTAACGATAGCGCGAATGCCAAGGCAAGTGCGTATTTTATCGGTGTGCGCAGATCGTGCCATTCAATTAAACGAAATCGCTGCCAGCCTACAATGCCAAGAGAATTACACAGGCGTTCGTAATACTGCATATTATTGTTAAACGGCACACTTAAAATTCGTAGCACAAAGGGCATGGCACTTAACGCGTTACAAACCACCACAATGGCAAATAAATAAGCGTTGTTAAAGTCGATTTCACGCAACAATAAAAACAACCCCATGGCGAGAACTAAAATGGGAATCGCCAAAATCACCATGCCTGCATTAATAATAAAGTGCGCGGTTTTCACATAGTACAACCATTGCAAACGACGGGATAATAACAATAACGCCACCGCCATAAGCAATGCCAACAAGGCGGAAGCCGGCGCGATAGTTAAGGAATAGCCTAAAGCCTTCCAAAGTTGCGGCTTTTGCCACGCGGCGAGCCATTTTTCCGATGTTAGCGCGCCGATAATAATATTCAATAACGGCGCCAACATAAATAACACAAACAGGGCAAGCAAAAAAATGTGGAAAATTTTCACCGCACTTTGCGGCCGGGTAAACCAACGATAGCGACTGCTCAAACCGGTTTGCGTTGTACGGCTAAACCAACTGCTCACACTAAACAGTAACAGACAAAAAATAAATTGTAACAATGCAAACAACGCCGCCTTCGGCAAATCAAACTCAAATAAAATCGCCTGATAAATGGCAGTTTCCAGCGTGGTATATTGCGGCCCGCCACCGAGTGTTAACACGACAGTGAAACTGGTAAAACACAACATGAAAATCAGGCTGAACGTAGGCAGAATTTGTTGGCGTAAATAATACCATTCCACTAAGCGCACAAAGCGCCATCCACGTATATTTAGCTGTGCCGCCAGTTGGTGTTGTTGATAAGGAATCGCTTCCAAACTTTGCAGAAAGAGTTTGGTCGCAAGCGGAATGTTAAAAAAGACATGAGCAATTAAAATGCCCGACAAGCCATAAATGCTCCCCGCCCAAGTGCGGTCAAAAAAATGCAAGATTTGTGCAATCCAACCCGACGCGCCATACACGCCAATTAACCCGAAAATGGCGAGCAACACCGGCAATACAAAGGTGAGCGACATGATTTTCAGCAAAAAACCTTTGCCGATAAAATCCACATAATAAAATGCACGCGCCAACAGCATACCGAAAAACAAAGACAACAATGCCGAAAGCAAGGCCTGCCCTAAACTAAAGGCAATAACGTGGTGCAAATAAGCATCATGAAAAATCAGTCGCCAGTCATAGCTGCCTTCCGCCAACACGGCACGCAACGCACCCGTATAAAACAGCGTGATAAATAAAATAACAAACATTCCGCCCAGATAATGACGTGGGCGGAATTGTGGGTTGGAAAACAACGCAAACATTAATGGATTACTTTGTTAATGTGGTTTGCCATTGGCTGATCCATCTTTTTAACGCGTCCGATGTTGCCGCCGAAGTGTCCAAAAAGGTTTCTTGTAGTTTTTGCGCTTTTAAGGCATCAAAGTGCGGTTCCACCGCTTCTTGAATCACCGGAAACATCACATTGGCGCTGACGATGTGTTTTTGTGCTTCAGGTGTGATCAAATACGCCATAAATTGATCGGCGCATTGGTTCTTATGCTCCACCACCCGTGCAGCCAATTCTACTTGCATCACATTGCCTTCGGCAAACTGTGTGGCTGCGTAATTTTCTTTATTTTCAAATAATTGGTGATATAACGGTGATGTGCTGTAGCTTAACACCACATCCGCCTCACCTTTCAAAAAGGCACCATAAGTATCAGACCAGCCTTTGCCTACAGTCACCGTGTGTTTGGCCAATTGTTGCCACGCCTGTGCCACTTGTTCTGCTGGGTAAACGGTATTCATCCACACCAACAAACCACGACCAACACTGCTAGTGCGTGGGTCTTGATAGATGACACGCAAATCTTCACGCTCGACCAATTCTTTTAAACTTTTCGGCGGATTCTTAACTTTATCTTTGTCATACACAAACGCATAGGTACCGAAATCATAAGGTAGGAAGGTGTTATCTTGCCATTGGGTCGGCAAACTGAGTTTGCTTAAATCCACGTGATTGATATCAAACAGTTTGCTTTTTTTGGCCTCTTCCAACACAAAATTATCCAAACCTAACACAATGTCCGCCTTGGTTTTATGCCCTTCCAAACGCACCCGATTAAACAGCGTACCACCACTTTCAAAAGGCATATAATTCACTTTGCACAGCGGGTATTTCTGCTCAAACCCTTGTTTTATTTTCGGCCCGGCACCCCAGTCGGAGGTGAAGGAATCGTAGGTATAAATATTCACGTTTTGCGCCTGTTGGCCTAAAACTGCAGTGGAAAGTGAAAGTGCGGTGAAAAATAAAATTGTTTTTTTCATAACAAGTCCTTAGTGTGATTAAATTGACGTTAAATTAAACCTTATTCTTGATATGCCCAGTGATTGGTCGGCCCATGTCCGTGGCCAATATTTAACGGGTGGCTAATGGCGGCACCGATATATGCCTTGGCAGTTTGCACGGCGGATCGAATATCCGCCCCTTTGGCTAATTCTGCAGTGAGGCAGGCGGAAAACGTGCAACCTGTGCCGTGAGTGTGTGGCGTCGGATAGCGTGGTGATTGCAAAACAAAATGTTCGTTAGGGGTAAAAATCCAATCGCGACACTCCGCGCTTTGCGAATTGCCGCTATGTCCACCTTTAATCACCACCGTTTTTACGCCCTGCGCCTGCAACATTTGCGCGGCTCGTTGGGCGCTTTGCTCATCCACAATGTCTATGCCGGTTAATGCCATCGCCTCCGGTAAATTCGGAGTAATCACCTCCGCCTGCGGCAATAAAAATTTAACCAAAGAATCCACCGCTCTTTGTTGCAGCAACGGCGCACCGCCTTTGGCAATCATCACAGGATCTAACACCAACGGTCCAAAATCATATTGCGTTAATGCCTCAGCGACACACTCGATTATTTCTGCCGTGCCTAACATACCGATTTTAAAGGCGCTAATCGTGAAATCATCGGAGATAGCTTTCAGCTGGCTTTGAATGGTTTGCAGGGGAATGGGGTGAATATCAAACACGCCCAACGTGTTTTGCGCAGTAATTGCCGTAATCACCGATGTGCCGAACACACCACGCATTTGAAAAGTTTTTAGATCGGCTTGAATGCCGGCGCCACCACCACTGTCTGAGCCGGCAATGGTTAAAGCTTGAACGATGTTACTCATAATATCCTCCGCGATTTAACGAAGAGGAAACACATAAACCATATTGCATAATTGTTCCTTTATTTAAGGAAAAGAGTGAATTGGCAATAATGACGAATGAAGATGAGAGAAAAGAAAGGAAATTTGATTCTCCGATTAGTTTCCTACGTCAGTATTAACTGTATCAGGTTCACGGGTATTATCTCAGCACGAAGCACCCCGACTAATAACGGGTTTTAGTCTATCGATTTTACCTATGCGTGACAAGAGGACAACGGAATTTTCATGGAAAAATGCAATTGAAGAGAATAAGTTAAAAAAAAAGTGCGGTCAGAAACATATTTATTTCTGACCGCACTTTTTATTGATTGGTGTAGATAAGTCTGATTACTTACCGACTTGGCTACCGATTAAGCCGCCTAATGCCGCACCACCTAGGGTTGCGCCGGTTGAGCCACCGATTACATTACCGGCCACACCACCAACCGCAGCACCAATCGCAGTATTTTTCTGCGTTCTGCTTAAATTGTGGCAACCGGTTAACGCGACAGCTAAGGTAACAATACCGAGAATTTGAACAATCTTTTTCATTTTAAAACCTCATTAGTTGCTTAAATGATATGAGTAATGTTCTTGTTTATACTCAGCACGTTAGACTGAGCTTTTGCTAAAAAGTTTTATTTTTTACGCAATGACACTTCCCCTGCATTAAAGTACCGAACGCCATCTTGCGTCATTAAACACAAATGGCCACTGCTATTGATACCTTGGTCAATGCCGGAAATCACGCTCTTTTCAGTAATCACATTCACTTCCGTACCGAAATACGCATCATGTTCCAACCATTGTTGTTGTATTTCCGCGTCAATACCGTGCTGCTCAAAATGAGACAAATAACGATAAATGGTTTTCACCATTTGGATGATGATCTGTTCACGATCGATGTTGGGAAAAAACTCACTTAATTCCGCCCACGGCTGATCGATATGCTTTTCCTGCCCAAGTGAAACATTCATGCCAATGCCTATGACCAAATTTAATTTACCGTTTGGGCGATTGATAATTTCCACCAAAATGCCCGCCAGTTTTCGATCGTTAACCAAAATATCATTCGGCCATTTCACTTGAAAGCCGTACATATCCAATTCTACCAACGACTGTACTATGGCGAGCCCAATCACCGAACTCAAGCCATCTAAAGGTTTGCTCGGATCTAACTGCCAATAAAAGCTCAAAATAATCTGCCCGGCAAACGGGGAAATCCATTGCCGTCCGCGACGTCCACGCCCTGCGCTTTGGTATTCCGCCAGGCAAAGATCACCTTTTTGCAGCGTTTCGATATTATCCAATAAATACTGATTGGTTGAGGAAATCATCGGCTTTAACGTGACATGATAAGGCTGCAAGGCTTGAGCTAAGCGCTGTTCGTTAAGCAGCGGTAACTCGGGAATCAAATAAAGATGATCGTCTTCCAGTTCAAAACATAACCCTTGCTGTTCCAGTTGTGCGATCTCGTTTAACAATTCCGCTTGGTTACAGCCTAAAAGTGCGGTCAAATTTTCCAATGAATTTTCTACGCCGCCGATAAGAAGTTCGATTAATTTTGCCATGTGTATTCCTATAACTGGGGTTGGCTAATGCATTTTGTCGGCGAGTATCATACGATAAAAATCCCGTTTTTTTACAATTTTTTCTTCCCAAAAGCAGGGCAAATCTGTATAATCCGCCCGCAATATTTTTTCATCATTAATCATAAGAGAGATATTGCAATGGCATTACGCATCCTAAAAGAAGCACTCACATTTGACGACGTTCTTCTCGTTCCCGCTCACTCTACCGTGTTACCTAACACAGCGAACCTTTCAACCCAATTAACATCTACCATTCGCTTAAACATTCCTATGTTATCTGCAGCAATGGACACCGTAACCGAAGCAAAATTAGCGATTTCTCTCGCACAAGAAGGTGGCATTGGTTTCATTCATAAAAATATGACGATTGAACGCCAAGTAAATCGCGTCCGCAAAGTGAAAAAGTTTGAAAGCGGCGTGGTTTCCGATCCCATCACAGTTCCACCAAATTTAACTATCAGTGAGCTTAAAGCCATTGCGCAGAAAAACGGTTTTGCAGGTTACCCTGTGGTAGATGCCGACAAAAATTTAGTAGGTATTATCACCGGCCGTGACACGCGTTTTGTATCCGATACAACTAAAACCGTAGCCGATTTAATGACGCCAAAAGATCGCTTGGTGACTGTAAAAGAAAACGCCCAACGGGAAGAAATTTTCCAATTAATGCACGAACACCGCGTAGAGAAGGTATTAGTGGTGGACGATAATTTCAAATTGAAAGGCATGATCACCTTAAAAGACTATCAAAAAGCCGAACAAAAACCGAACGCTTGTAAAGATGAATTTGGCCGTTTACGCGTTGGCGCAGCAGTTGGTGCGGGCGCCGGTAATGAAGAACGCATTGATGCCTTGGTGAAAGCCGGTGTGGACGTATTGCTTATCGACTCCTCTCACGGCCATTCTGAAGGCGTGTTACAACGTGTACGCGAAACCCGCGCGAAATACCCGAATCTACCGATTATTGCAGGCAATGTTGCCACCGCTGAAGGCGCTATTGCGCTAGCTGACGCCGGCGCTAGTGCTGTGAAAGTGGGGATTGGCCCGGGTTCCATTTGTACCACCCGTATCGTCACCGGCGTGGGTGTGCCACAAATTACTGCGATATCCGATGCGGCGGAAGCCTTAAAAGATCGCGGTATTCCGGTGATTGCCGATGGCGGTATTCGTTATTCCGGCGACATCGCCAAAGCCATTGCGGCCGGCGCAAGTTGCGTGATGGTGGGTTCAATGTTCGCTGGGACAGAAGAAGCACCGGGCGAAATCGAGTTATATCAAGGTCGTGCCTTCAAATCTTATCGTGGTATGGGTTCACTTGGTGCTATGGCGAAAGGATCCAGTGATCGTTATTTCCAATCCGATAACGCCGCGGATAAATTAGTACCGGAAGGCATTGAGGGGCGCATTCCTTATAAAGGCCTGCTCAAAGAAATCATCCATCAACAAATGGGCGGTTTACGTTCCTGTATGGGCTTAACCGGCTGCGCCACTATCGATGAATTACGCACCAAAGCCCAATTCGTACGCATCAGCGGTGCCGGCATTAAAGAAAGCCATGTGCATGATGTCACCATCACCAAAGAAGCGCCAAATTATCGCATGAGCTAATTCTGCATATAAAAAGTGCGGTCGGTTTTAAAAACGTTTTTTAAATCGGCCGCACTTTTTTATTCCTCAAATAAACGCTTCAATTCTTTCTCGTAACAATAAATATTCACCGGATTGGTTGGTGATTGCGATTCCAGATATTCATTGGCTCGCTTCACATAATCCGCATGATGTTTATCGTGATTATCGATCACATCCAACAGCACCCGTGCGCCTTCAAACGCATCAAATTGGTCGTAATAATAACCGACGCCTTTCGGCAATAATTTAGAATTGTGGATAAACGGATAACCGCCATAAAGCGCATCATTGTAGGCATAATTCAGCCCATTCTCCCATTGATGGCTGACCACAATATCCGTGTAACGGGCAAGAAAATCCGGCATTTGATAGCGCCCTTCTACGGTCATCACGTTATCTTTCACCAATTCTGTGCGGCCGATAAAATTAAAGAAAGTCGGATTGTCTTTTTTATCGTAAGTATTGCACATATAAACATGCCCGATTTTTTCCGGCGCCATACGATACGCCTGCTCACAAATCAAAATTGGCGTAAAACAGGTTTTAAACACATTAATGTTTGCTTCAAAAGAAGCCATTCGACGAGATTTTTTCTCTTGATTCGGTTTATAACCAAAGTCGATATTATGTTCGTTTTTAATACGACGAATCACTTTGTCACAGAAGGTCGGCGCCCAAATGGCCGGTACTTGATAAGAATTGCAACGATGCATAATGGCAAAATAAGAAGCGCACATATTCATATTTTGCGGAATGATCCAGTTGCTATCATATACAGTGCCATTAAATGTGCGCCCGCCTTTTTTATCAAACAGAAAATATTCCACATCCATAACATAATCGTTGCCCATTTTATAGCATACGATTTTGCCGCCATGATCGTGCATACGGTGCATATATTGCGGTTCAATCACTAAAGTACCTTCAATTAACACATCCAGCTCATCAATGACATCTTCCACATAAGCACAGTTTAAGGCTTCATCATCCATCATAAACCCGCTTGGCGGCGTAGATTTTTTCTCTGGCCCCCAAGATACTAAAACCACATCCTCCACAATAGAAGATGCTTCAAATAACCGATAAAGAAAAACGACATTTTGATTCACGCCATTCGCCCAAATATCAGGCACATTGGATTCAAAATTGCAGGTGATACCGATTTTATATTTACGCGACATACACATCTCCGAAAACCATAAAATTCTTTGATAAAAAAATCTCACCTACAAAGGCAGGTGAGATCATAATTAAGATTTGGACATTATTTCCATTGATAACCAATACCGGCACCGACGTTATATTCCCCTTGGGTTGATGCACCGGCATTCAATTTCAAAATAACTTTATTGTTATCGCTAGCTTTTGAATACCCAACCGCTACCGCACTTTGTCCATGGTGATTGCCTACACCAACGGCTACCATGTGAGCTCCCGGTTGGGTGACTTGCGGGATACTGGCAATGGCTGTTGCACCGGCAATTCCCGCGCGTAACTTGCGATTAGATCTATCAATCTTGTTATTCAAACGAGACTCAGACGCAGAAACCATATCCTTGACTTGGCCAAAATTGGTTGCATCGGTATCTTTCACCGCACGTCCCACATTGGTAATCACGCGTTCATTGCCTTCACTTCCGACAGAAACACTATTCGGGCGTTCCGCCACGGAATTATTACCTAATGCTACGGAATTTTCTGCTGACGCAGTCGCATTTTGCCCTAATGCGGTGGCATTTTTCGCCGTTGCCTTAGCATCTTTACCTACAGCGGTCGTATTTTCTTTCGTGGCTTTCGCATTATTACCGAAAGCAGAAGAGTTCTTACCATCCGCCGCAGAATTTTTACCATATTGAGTGGCGTTTTCACCTTTGGCTTGATTCAAAATACCAGAATTATTTAATAAATTCTCAGTTTTAGTGGCAGAACTTTGTGCAGAAGATGCCGAAGACGCTGCAGAGACTGCAGAACGATCCGCTGCAGAAGCTGATGTACTTGCATTCGTTGCAGAACTTGCTGCCGATGTAGCTGATTTCGCCGATTCGGTGGCTGAACTATCTGCCGAAGATGCAGATGAGCTTGCTTCTGTCGCAGAACTTGCTGCTGATGTAGCAGATTTGTCCGCCTCAACAGCAGAACTGGCTGAAGAATCAGCAGATTTCGCCGACTCAGTTGCAGAAGACGCTGATTTATCCGCAGATGTACTTGCCGCTGTCGCTGAGCTATCTGCCTTAGTTGCTGAACTATCTGCTGCTGAAGCAGAGGTTGAAGCAGCCGTTGCCGAAGATCCTGCTGCGGTCGCAGAACTAGACGCTTGTGTTGCTGAGCTTGCGGATGAATCCGCTGACTTCGCTGATTCAACCGCAGAAGACGCTGACTTATCCGCGGACGTACTTGCTACTGTAGCCGAGCTATCTGCTGCTGTCGCTGAACTGGATGCGGCGCTTGCAGAAGAGGCTGAGGAGACTGCAGAAGTGCTTGCCGCACTCGCAGAACTGTCCGCTTTCGTTGCGGAGCTATCTGCCGCTGAAGCTGAACTGGATGCAGCGCTTGCAGAAGAAGCTGAGGAGACTGCAGAAGTACTCGCTGCACTTGCAGATGAATCTGCTTTGCTGGCTGAAGTACCTGCCTCTGTAGCTGAAGACGCCGCCTTACTTTCCGACGTTGAAGCTGCATTTGCCGAACTTAAAGCATTGGATGCCGCTGTACTTGCCACTGTAGCGGATGACCCTGCTGCAGTGGCTGAACTTGCTGCTGAAGTCGCTGAGTCTTGTGCCTTGGTTGCTGAGCTCGCTGATGAATTCGCTGACTTCGCTGATTCAGTTGCAGAGGACGCTGATTTATCCGCTGAGCTTGACGCGTTAGTCGCCGCCGTACTTGCTGCTGTCGCTGATGAGTCAGCCTGGCTGGCTGAAGTGCTTGCCGCACTTGCAGATGAATTCGCCTGACTTGCCGAAGTACTTGCCGCACTCGCAGATGAATTCGCTTTGCTGGCTGAAGTACCCGCTTCTGTAGCTGAAGACGCCGACTTATCCGCGGACGTACTTGCTGCAAGGGCAGATCCGTTTGCAGAACTCGCCGCACTTACAGCACTACTTGCAGCCGTTTCAATTTTGCCCAAATTCTCGGTAACGGTTGACGCAGCGGATGAAGCGGCAGAAATGGATTGTTTTGCTGTAGAAGATAAGCCATAAGTAATCGTTCCCTTACCGTCAGTTTTAACTTCCAAATCAGAAGTTGCAGCAAAAACCAGTGAATCGTCTTTATCTAATTTCCATGTATCTGCCATAGAGTCCGCCTCTCCCTCATTTTTGGTTTTAAAGGTATAAGTGCGGTTAGAATCTGCTTTCGTTTGCGCCATGGCTAAAGCCGTGCTGGCAGTAGTATTAGCTACTGTTGCTGTTGATTGTGCTGTGCTGGCTGATGTGGAAGCCGAATTTGCCGTATTCTTAGCATCATTAGCAGCTGTTGATGCTGCCGTTGCTGTATTCTTGGCTTCACTGGCTGCAGTTGACGCAACATTAGCTGTAGAATTGGCTTTATCGGCAGTAGACACTGCAGCGCTTGCAGCTGAACTTGCTTGATTAGCCGTGCTAACCGCACTACTTGCGGCGGTAGAGGCGGTATTAGCTGTTGTTTGTGCCGCCGTAGCCTTTGCATTGGCTGTATTAGCTGTGGCGTTAGCGGTCGATGCCATAGACTGTGCGGAACTTGCTGCAGTTGATGCCGTATTTGCTGTCGTTTCTGCTCGTCTTGCGGCAGTAGAAGCTGCTGTTGCTGTAGTGCTTGCTTGGTTTGCGGTGAGAACCGCATTACTCGCAGCTGTTGAGGCAGCTGTTGCATTTAAGTTAGCATTGTGTGCAGCAGTCGATGCTGAAGTGGCAATATTTTTTGCTTCAGAGGCAAAAGTTTTCGCATCTGTCGCGATCGTTCTCGCATCATTTGCGACAGTTTGTGCAGAGTTTGCCGTTGCATTCGCTTTATCCGCTGTATTATTGGCTGTGGTTGCAATGTTTTTTGCAGCTATTGCCGTCGCATTGGCAGCAGTCGCTGTATTGTTTGCGGCATTTGCAATATTGCGGGCATCTATCGCTGTTGATTGCGCAGTGCTGGCAGCAGTAATACCCTCTTGTGCCATTTGTTGAACTGCATATAATTGACTACCGTTTACCGCATCAGTTGAAGTTGCTGTAAGTTGTCCGGCAGAAACATATTTAATTTGGCGGGTTTTTGAAGCATTACCAACGGAAACCACACCGGTGGAGCTTGGACCGGCAAAGCGAACGACTTGAGTACTACCCTGGGCATTCGTATAACTTAAACTTGCTATTTCGGTTGCAGATGTTGTCGTTGCCCCATTGCCTAATGCCACAGAATTGGCGTGAGAAGCATTAGCCTGATGACCTAACGCCAATGAACTTGCAGCGTTAGCATGTGCATCATTACCTAGGGCTGTTGCACTTTGCGCAAGTGCTTTAGAACCGGAACCGATAGAAACAGCATTTTCCTTAGAGGCATTCGCATCATTACCAATCGCTACAGTATATCTCTCCAACGCATTCGTTAAGCTCCCTAATGCGATGGCATTATAGTCCATAGCATTAGCACTATTCCCCATAGCAAAAGAATAGTTCCCTTTTGCATTTGCCTTGTAGCCTGTGGCAATACCTTGGTATCCTTCAGCCTTAGCACTATCACCAAGGGCAACAGAACTTTGACCTGAAGCATTACTTTTATGACCAATTGCTGTTGCACTTGTAGCTAATGCATTTGTATTAAAACCTACTGCAGTAGCAGCATTTGCTGTGGCATTAGAACCAGAACCAACGACAGTTGCTCCGTCAGCAGTTGCTCTGGATGCTGATCCAAGGACAGAAGATAACTTACCGGTAGAAGGGGATTGGGCGCCGATTGAAATAGAGCCAAAGTTAGTTGCCGTTGTTTTAGGATAAGCCCCTACATTTGGTGGAGTGAATCCCAGTGTATCTCCAATACCGGTTAAATCATCGCCACCAATAGCTACCGCCCCACGCCCAGAAGCAGTAACATCATTTCCAATAGCCACAGATTGAGACCCACTTGCATTTGTATTTGGACCGATAGCAACGGATTGCCCTCCTTCAGCATACGCCCGTGTGGAAGCATTCGTACTGGCAGCACCAATAGCAACACTTGTTCGAGCACCGTCCTCACTCCCATGGACCTGATAGGCATTCACTTCACTGGTCACAAACGATGTTACCATCCCAATAGTCACCATTGCCGAGCCATAGGCACTTAAATTAATCAAACCTCTTGAAACGGATAATTTGACACGTTTATCAGAGGACGAAGAAGCTTTTCCCTTTGATTTAGTTAATTCCGAAACAACAATTAAACGATTTAGCGTTGAATTCCAAATAACTTTAAATACTTTATTCATATGTAAAACCCTAAGAGGAACTTAAATTCTAGATTTTAGAGAAGATAAATTTAGGTGATAAAAATGGGTTGTTTCTGTCCAAAACCAATTAATATTGATTAAACAATAATCAAACAACCTTTTAAAAAGATGCGCAAATATAACAGAAAACAGATTAAGATTTAAGCACCTTTACAAACCTTTAATCTTGCCAATCAAGCAATATCAAGATTCAGCTGTCATCCCTTATAAAACAATAGGTTTTATGTTATTGATAACTCTCAACCAACATCAAATACTTCATGAAGGATTAATGACTGACTAAAAGTGCGGTCAGTTTTTTGCGTATTTTAAAAACACCTTAAAAATCCACCGCACTTTACTCTGTAAAATAGAATCAGTTTGCATTAGCCGTACTCAAACTAGTGAAAAAACAACATATTGTCTGATTTATGTAAAAGTATGTAATTTAGTAGGGTTATAATTGAACTCCCCTATAAAAAGTCTATAATGCCCAGGTTAAATTAATTTCACTGTTTAATTTTTACTCAACTCATTACCCGAATTAAGGATAATTATGAATAAAGTATTTAAAGTTATTTGGAATCACGCCACTCAGTCATTTGTCGTTGTTTCAGAATTAACCAAATCCCGTAAAAAGCTTAAATCTTCCACCGGGGGACATAGCACCATTTCTAAGTCAGTAAAACAATTCGTTCTGATCGCAACTGGTGCTTTAGCCGCATTTTCAGCTCAATCAGCATCCGATACAAACACATCATTAGTTAAAGTAAAAGTAGAAACATATAATCAAGATGCCGTTGCAACAGGTAAAGGTTCTATTGCTATCGGGGATGGCGCAACCGCAGGAAATAAAGAGAGAAATATCGCCATCGGTTCAGGCGCAAATATTGCCAATACAGCATTTGAATCAATCGCCATTGGTGGCGCTTCCAGCACAAACAGATGGACAAAACCGACTAGTGTATATGGAACCCAGTCTATTGCTATTGGTGGAAACACGATAGCTCAAGGGAATTCATCTATTGCCATTGGTAACGATGATTTGGATGAAGCCAATAAATTCACTTATAAAGGCAATGATGAATTTATTGATTACACTTATGACCCAGCAACCGGCCAAGTCACAGGTAAAACCCCGTGGAAACTAAAAGACCAATCGTTACAAAGCATTTTTACAAAAATGACCGGTAAATCCATTCAATGGCATGCCTCAACAACATCGGGCGGAGAAGCTTCTGTAGCAATAGGTGTTCAAGCCGTATCAGATGGACATTTTGGCACAGCATTAGGTAGTGCGAGCAAAGCAGCCGGATTTGGCTCCGTAGCATTCGGTGCCGGTGCAGAGGCAACTTTACTAAATTCTGTTGCATTAGGTGCGGCATCAAAAACAGATAAAGCAGGACAACCACAACCGGGCAAAAATATCTTTGGAACAAATTATGCATGGCAAGGAGGAAGTTCTATAGACAAAGGTGATGTTGTATCCATCGGAACAGCAGGATTTGAACGTCAGCTTATAAACTTAGCTCCGGGTGAAGTATCAGCAACGAGTACAGACGCTGTAAACGGTTCTCAACTTTATAGTGTACTAAACACATTAGAAAAAATGAGATACTTTTCTGTGAAATCCACTTTGCCGAATAACCGCAACAATGATGGTGCTACTGGTGAGAATAGTATTGCGATTGGCCCTGATGCGTCAGTTACGCAAAAAGATGGCATTGCAGTTGGTACTTCATCAAGAGCATCTGATAGAAGTGTAGCCGTAGGGACAAACTCTACCGTAACCGGCTCTGCAGGGGTTGCAATAGGACAAGATGCTAAAGCTGTTCCAAATTATGGTATTGCTATTGGTGCCAATAGTACTACGGCAGGTATAGGTCAAAGTATCGCTATTGGTGGTGCGGGTGCTGCAGGAAATGGTGCAAGTGCATTAGGCGATCAATCTATTGCCATTGGTGGAAACACAAAAGCGTTAGGTCACTCTTCCATCGCTATCGGTGGTGATGACGTTAACCAAGCTGCAAGCCAAAGTACTAAATATACTAATCTTGCAGGAACTGAAGTTTCAGGTACAGTAAGTCAGGCATTTACCGCCTTAACTAACAAAAATCTTCTCCAGCCAGTATATGTAAACACTACCTCTGGACAAGCCTCCGTTGCCTTAGGGATGAAAGCTACAGCAGGTGATATTGCTTTAGCAATGGGTACATTAGCAACTGCATCCAAGACTAACTCTATAGCTATCGGTACTGGCGCAACAGCAAATCGTGATAATGCCGTAGCTATTGGTGGTGGTGCAACCACAGATAGTGCAGGGACAAAACAAACACAAAAATCTTATACTGTAAACGGGGGCACCTATAAATTCGCTTGGGCAGGTGGTGAAAACACCTTGCCAGGGGATATTGTCTCCTTCGGTTCCCAAGGATATGAACGCCAATTAAAACACATTGCTCCTGGTGAAATAAGCGCTACCTCAACTGATGCGGTGAATGGTTCACAATTAAATGCGGTTGCTGAAAAAGTGGCCGAAGGTTGGAAGATTACAGCTAATCACACCGATGGTGGATGTGTAACAGGAACATCACAACAAAACATTGGTCCAGGCGATAAAGTGACCTTAACGGCTGGCAAAAATATAAACCTCACTCAAAACGGACCAAATTTTGAATTTTCCTTAACTAACCGTTTGCACAAAATTGACTCCATTGAAGGTCAAGGCACGACGGTAAGCTTCAACACAAGTGGCATTAGTCTAGGGAATAAAAAAATCCATGATGTTGCAAATGGGACAGCCGCCGGTGATGCTGTGAATAAATCTCAATTAGATGCAATGCGGAATTTACCACTAACTATTTCAAGTAATTCAGGTCAAGCCAGCGTCACTTTAGGTAATATCATTACTGTTAGAGGTGATGGTCAGGATATTACTGGTAAAGCTACCGGTACCAATAATGTAAACGGTAACGTAACATTATCCTTAAACAAATCCACTGTTGTAACCGATGGTGATACTAGAGCGGTGACTAGTGGTGCTGTTTACAATGCTATTAACGCTATTAAAGCAAACCAAGTGCACTACTTCTCTGTAAACTCTGCAAAAGCAGGCAATAAAGACAACACTGGCGCAACTGGCAATGATGCTGTTGCTATAGGTCCAGAATCCACTGCGGGAGATTACGCTGTTGCTCTAGGTAATAAGGCTATTGCAAGTAATGCTGGTTCTATTGCCGTTGGTTCTGAAAATAAAGCAGAAGCAAGAGACGGTATCACAATCGGGCGTTTTGCCTCTACAAATGGTGCAGGCAACTCACAAAGCATTGCTATTGGTGGCGGAAACTACAATGGCGCGGGTGCAAATGCAAGCGGCGATCAATCTATTGCCATTGGTGGAAATACTTATGCCAAAGGTAACTCCTCTGTTGCTATTGGTGGTGACGATGTAGATAAAAGCGCAGAAACACAAACCCAATATACTGATCCAACAAGCGGAACAGAAACGCAAGGCACAATTGAACAAGCCTTTACCAGTATTACCGGTAAAGCATTCAAAATGAGTACAAACAGCAATGGCCAAACAGAGCAGTATCGCAATACCACAACCGGTGAATCCTCAGTTGCTTTAGGTAGCAAGGCCGTTGCCGGTGATATTGCCTTAGCGCTGGGTACTAGTGCGGAAGCTGCTAAAACAAACAGCATTGCGATCGGTACAGGCGCGATTGCAAATCGCGATAACGCTGTAGCAATCGGTGGTGGTTCGACGACAGATAAAGAAGGTACAAAAGAGTTAAGCACTACAATCAACGGTACCGCTCTAACTTGGGCAGGTGGAGACAAAACTCTTAGTGGTGATATTGTATCCTTTGGTTCTGAAGGTTATGAACGCCAATTGAAAAACGTTGCTGCGGGTAATGTCAGCGCAACATCAACCGACGCTATCAATGGTTCCCAACTTTATACTGTCGCTGAAATCGCTACTGCCGGTTGGAATATTACCTCTGAAGCAGATGGTGGTGTAGCTAACAGCTCAACTGAGGAAAATGTCAAACCAAAAGAACAGGTGAAATTGAAAGCAGGGAAAAACATGGTGATTGATCAATCAACCAAAGATTTCAAATTCTCCGTTTCCCCTACCCTAACTGACATGACCAGCATTGCCGGTTCCGGAACTACAATGACTTTTGGCACAGACGGAATTGCTTTAAACAATAAGAAAATTACCGGCGTGGCAAACGGTACGGCGGATAGCGATGCCGTAAATAAAAGTCAGCTAGACGCTCTTGGTAATAACACCATTAAATTAGGTGGCAATACCGGCACAACAGACACTCAAGCGTTAAACAAACAAGGTGGTTTACAATTTAACGTGAAAGGAGCCAATGGCTTAACGACAAAAGCATCTGGTGCTGAAGTAACTGTTGAAATAGACACTGACACCAAAGCCAAAATTGATAATGCTGCAGATAAAAACTTAAGCAACATTACACCTAACGGCAAAAAAGTCATCACTAATTTGGTGGATATGGAAAACGGTGACAACACTGTTATAAGCAATACCACAGACGCTGCCACCGGTAAGAAAACATTTAAAGTGAATGTAACTACTACAGCGTTAAGTGTAGATGGAACTAGCGGTACCGTGACTGCCCCTGCAGCAACAGATGCATCTAAACCTGTCACTGCAGATTCCGTAGCAACTGCGATTAACAACGCGGCATGGAAAGCGGCAGGTAGCGGCAATGGCGTGACAAACGACGTAGCTGATACCATCAAAGCCGGCAATACGGTGACATTTGACGCAGGTGAAAACCTTGTATTGACTCACACTGCCAATAAATTCAGTTTTGCTACTGCGAAAGAAGTCAATTTTGATAAAGTCACCACCGGCAATACCGCGATTGATACCAATGGCTTGAAAGTCGGTGATGTAACGGTAACAAACACCGCGCCAACCGTGAACGGTACAGCGGTCAATAACTTAAATAGCGCTATTACTCAAACAGCTGCTCAAGCCTTTAGCCCATTAACATTTGGTGGAGATAGTGGCACAGCGTTTGCACGTAAACTTGGTACACAAGTGGATGTAAAAGGCGGTATTACCAATGAATCAGAATTATCTGATAACAATATTGGTGTCGTTGCAGATAACGGCACATTGAAAGTCAAATTAGCGAAAAACGTTAAAGTTGATGCAGTGACTGCCGGTGGCACCAAAATTGACAATAATGGTTTAACCTTTGTTGATAACTCAGGTAGTCCAATTAATAACAGCCCAAGCATCACAAAAGATGGCATTAACGCAGGTAATCAAAACATTACTAATGTGAAAGATGGTGTAAACGATGCGGATGCAGTTAACCTGAAACAATTGAAGGAAAAAGAGACCGCACTTACGAATGCCGGTTTAGACTTCACCGGTAATAATGATACTGTGACTGTACACCGTAATTTAGGTCAAAAACTGACCGTAAAAGGGGCTCATGACGCAACAGATGTTTCTGCTAAGAATATTTATGTTGAAGCAGACGCTACCGGCTCACTTACTGTGAAAATGGCTGAAAATCCTGAATTTAAAGGTGTTAAATTAGTTGATGGCGCTAATACAGTAAACTTAGTACCAACAGCGAATGGTTTAACCTTAAGTAATGCCAATAATCAACCGACTAAATTAACCGGGGTAGCAGATGGCGATGTGAGCGATACATCAAAAGATGCGGTTAACGGTAGTCAATTAAATGAAGTGAAAAAGGTTGCAAATAAAGGTTGGCACTTAACGGCCGGTGGCCAAAACAAAACGAATGTGGCACCTGATGCGACAGTAGATTTGAAAAATACCGACGGTAATATTGTGGTGAGCAAAAATGATACCGATAACAATGTCACCTTTAATTTGGCTAAAAACATTGCCGTTGATAAAGTCACCACAGGCAATACTGCGATTGATAACGATGGCTTAAAAGTTGGTGATGTGACGGTAACAAATACTGCCCCAACAGTGAACGGCACACCGGTAAATAACCTAAACGATGCCATTACCAAAACAGCCACCCAGGCCTTTAATCCATTAACATTTGGTGGAGATTCCGGTACAGCCTTTGAGCGTAAACTTGGCACACAAGTGGATGTGAAGGGCGGTGTGACCGACGCATCCAGCTTATCCGATAACAACATCGGTGTAGTTGCTGATAACGCGACAAATACTTTAAACGTTAAATTAGCGAAAAACGTTAAAGTGGATTCTGTCACAGCCGGAGATACAAAAATTAGTTCCGATGGATTAACGTTTGTTGATACTACCGGCAATAAAGTAGCCAATACTCCAAGCGTAACTAAAGCAGGAATTGATGCCGGTAATCAGAAAGTGACCAATGTTGCTGATGGCGTAGATGGTAAAGACGCAGTAAATAAGGGGCAATTAGACAAAGCCACTCAAGATCTAACTACCTTAGGTTTTGGTTTGAAAGCGCAAGATGGTAAAGAGTCTAAGAAAGCATTGGGTAATACAATTGAAGTTGTCGGTGATGATGACCAAAACATCTCAACTGAAATTGATGAAACCGATGTTAATAACAAAAAACTTAAAGTGAAGTTATCTAAAGACTTGAACATCAACACGGTGACAGCAGGAACTACCAAGTTGGATAGCAATGGCTTGAAAGTTGGTGATATTACTGTTACCAATGCTCCAATTACTGTTGGTGGCACAACGGTGAATAATGTTAATGAAGCCATTAACAAAACCGCAGAACAAGCCTTTAAAGACTTAACTGTCACAGGTAACACAAATAACGACACTGACAATAACGGCACTCAACAAAAATTGGGCTCTACTTTAGCCATTGAAGGCGGTTTAACTGATGCTGCAAAAGCGTCTACCGCGAAAAATGTTCGTACGGTTGTTACAGACAATAAAGTAGAAATCCAAATTGCAGAAAAACCGGAATTTAAAGAGGTTCAATTAGTTGATGGTAATAATACTGTAAACTTAACCCCGACAGAGGACGGTTTGAAAGTAAGCAAAGCAGATGGTTCAGATGCGAAAATCGGCGGTGTGGCTGATGGTACCGAAGATAACGATGCAGTCAATGTTAAGCAGTTAAATAACCTGAAAAACAGTCCGTTAACCTTTGCCGGAGATGCCGGTACGGATGTTAAACGCAAATTGGGTGAAACCATCAATATCAAAGGTGGTGAAACTGACGACAACAAACTTATTGACGGCAATATCGGTGTCATCGCAGACGGCACAGACACTTTAAAAGTGAAAATGGCAAAAGAGTTGAAAAACTTAACCAGTGCACAATTTGTTGATGGAAATAACAATACTGTTATTAACGGTAGCGGTATCACTATCACCCCGGCAAATGGTGGTACTCCGGTAAGTCTAACCAATAACGGTTTAGATAACGGCGGTAACAAAATCACCAACGTTGCCGATGGCGATATTGCTGATGGTAGCAAAGACGCTGTCAATGGCGGACAATTACACAAAGCCGTAAATGACTTAACTAACAAAGGCTTTGGCTTAAAAGCTGAAGATGGTAACGAAGTCAAGAAAGGCTTAGGTGATACCGTCGAAGTTGTTGGCGCCGATAATAACATTTCCACCAAAGTCGCTGATGGCAAAGTTCAGGTTGAGTTAGCGAAGAACCTTGATCTTGGTGAAAACGGTAGCGTGAAAATGGGCGACACCACAGTTAATAAAGACGGTCTGAAAGTGGGTGACAAAGTTTCCGTGACTAAAGATGGCTTAAATGTGGGCGATGATGTGAAAGTCACTGAAAACGGCTTAAAAGCAGGCGATGTCGAAATTAATAAAGATACCGGTATTAATGCAGGCAACAAAGTGATTGCTAATGTTGCTAACGGCAAAGTGGATAAAGATAGCAAGGAAGCCGTAAACGGCAGCCAATTACACGAAGTGAAAGAACTTGCCGGTCGCGGTTGGGATGTAACAACTTCCGCAACAGGTAGCGGTACCGTTTCCGGAACAAGTGTAACAACAGTAAAACCGGGCGATATGGTCACTTACACCGCAGGCAATAACATTGCTATTACGCAAAACGGTACGCAAATTACCATTGCCACCAAAGATGATATTCAAGCGAAATCTATCGCTGCGGATAAAATCAATGTAGGCGGTAAAAATACGGATGGTACTAATGGCAAAGATGGTGTGTTAAGCGTTGATAGTGCAGACGGTAAGAACGGTGTAGCGCTTAACGGCAAAGACGGTTCTATTGCGTTTAAAGGCGCTAATGGTGTGACAGCCTCTATTAGTGTTGCCGAAGGCCCTGCCGGTGTGGATCCGCAAGATGGCACTGCCAATAAACCACGTTTGAAAGTGGGTAATGAAAATGTTGCTACCCTAAACGATGGTTTGAAATTTGGTGCGAATAGCGGTGATGTACATTCTGCTAAATTGAATACCCAAGTGAACGTAAAAGGTCACAAAGACAATTCCGATTGGGGTAAATTCGATGAAGGCAAAAATATCATGACCAAAGTAGAGGGCAACACAATTACTGTCGCTATGGCGAAAGAATTGAACGTTGATTCCGTCACGACCAAAGGTGGTACTCGCATTGGTGAAAAAGGTTTGACCTTCGTAGATAAAGACGGTAACCAATTGGCAAATAGTCCAAGTGTCAGCGCCAAAGGCATTGATGCAGGCAATACGCGAGTAACTAACGTTGCGCCGGGACGAGTCACAAAAGACAGCAAAGATGCAATCAATGGCGGTCAATTACACGCTGCATTAACCGACGTGGGTAATAAATACAATGCTCTTGCTGGTCAAGTGAACCAAATGGGTAGACGTATGAATGCAGGTGTGGCCAGTGCATTAGCGGCATCCCAATTGCCACAAGCCTTCATGCCGGGTAAAGGCATGGTGTCTGTGGCAGCCGGCAACTACCAAGGTCAAAATGCTGTTGCGGTAGGAGTATCGAAAGTTTCTGATAATAGCAAATATATTATCCGACTTTCCGGTACCAGCAACTCCCAAGGCAAAGTTGGCGTAGCGGTAGGCGCCGGAATGCACTTCTAATCAACGACTTAAAGCAAAAGGCACAGATAAATTTCTGTGCCTTTTTTATTAAACAAACGCGCAAAAGTGCGGTCATTTTTTGCTTCATTTTATTAGCCCCTTCTTATTCAAGATCTCTATCGACAACATTCATAATAAAAACCCACCGCACTTTTCACGTTTGTTTTTTTTAAAAAGACAAAAGCAATCGTTTGCGCGAAAACTAAAAATCCACTAAAATTTCGCCCTTATTATTCTCTCATAATTTTTTCCCTTTCTAAGGATCCTCACATGGAACATGAACAGCAAACTGCCGAAGCGGATTTGGTCTATCGTTTAGAAGACAAACCGCCCTTTATTAATGCCCTAGTCAGTGCCATTACGCATTTATTAGCGATTTTTGTCCCCATGGTCACCCCTGCCCTTATCGTCGGCGGTGCTCTTGGTTTACCGGTCCACATGACCGCTTATTTGGTCTCCATGGCCATGGTAGCGTCCGGTATCGGCACCTATATTCAAGTGCATCGTTTCGGTTTTATTGGCTCCGGCATGCTTTCCATTCAATCGGTAAACTTCTCTTTCGTCAGCGTAATGATCGCCGTCGGGCTAAGTATGAAAGATAATGGCATTGACGAAAACACCATGATTTCCACCTTGCTTGGCGTGTCTTTTGTCGGGGCGTTTCTTGTGTGTGCTACCGCTTGGGTACTACCTTATTTAAAGCGTGTTATTACCCCAACCGTCAGCGGCGTGGTCGTGTTATTAATCGGTTTAAGCCTGATTGACATCGGCATCACCGATTTCGGTGGCGGTTTTGGCGCCAAAGGCACCGCCGCGTTTGGTTCGTTGCAAAATATCGGCTTAGCCTCCTTAG